>Ga0180215_1000155_pt1 | contig 98730 bp, 85 predicted proteins | sample eDN3rd37CBELigBY_FD_128871 | JGI IMG/M metagenome (GOLD analysis project Ga0180215, IMG submission 128871) | Enriched backyard soil microbial communities from Emeryville, California, USA - eDNA 3rd pass 37_C BE-Lig BY (version 2) (version 2) | ecosystem: Environmental > Terrestrial > Soil >...
CTGGACGAGCACCACCGAGTCACTGCCGCTGCCCGGGGTCTTCATCTCGAGGCGGGTCTGGCCCTTCAGGTGGTAAACCTTGACGGGGGTCCGCGTTTCGGGCACGTTGCCGTTGGCATGCATCAACGCGGTCCCGGTGGCGGTGAAGGACGCCGGGAGGGCCGCCAGGGCCGGTGCCGGGCTGAACGCCAACGGCGCGGCAGCGACGAGCGCGAGGGCGGGAATCAACTGTTTCAAGGGATCCTCCTTCCAATGCCATTCGAGATGGCTAGCCCGAGAAGCGCCCGCAACAAGGTACGCTCTAGGAACATTTTACCAGTCTTTGCGGTCCGGTTGGCGCTCAGGACTTTGGCGCATCAACTGCCGCATCAGGTCCCGCGGGGACATAGGGCCTTGCGGAGAGGCCTCCGTGGCCTCGGATTGTCGCTGTCGCTCGTCGTGCTCCAGGGCGTCGAGGGTCGCGTCGATCTCGGCGTGATCGGGAGCCGGTAGATCAGGGACGGAGCCCGAGCCGGAAGAGTTCCCTCCCTGGGAGGGCTCGGATTTGGCGCTGCCGGGATCGTCACTGAGGCGCGCCTTGACCACCTCCAGGTTATGCGTGGCGTCTTCGTCCTCGGGGGAGAGTTCGAGGGTCGCCTCGTAGGCCTTCGCAGCCTCTTCCAGCAGCTTCTTGCCTCCCTTTCCGTGCTCGGACTGGCGGAATAGAGCATTGCCCAGGTTGTAATGGGCCCAGGGCAGGAGCTTCGAGTCGGCGGGTAGTCGATCGAGGGCTTTTTTGAAGGCGATCGCCGCTCCCGCAAAGTCCCCACTCTGATACAGGCTGCATCCCAGGTCGTAGAGCAAGCGCGGATCGTCGGGTTTCGAGGTGAGCGCCTGCTCCAGCTGCGTGACGGCCGCGGGGTAATCGCCCGTGGCGTAGGACCTGGCCGCCCCGTCGAGGGCGCTCTGCCAGGGCCAGGTCCAGGCGACCTGCGTGAGCGCGAGCACGGCCACGAGGTTCCCCGAGCGCTTCAAGACGTCGTTAAGGACGCTCGGGAAGCTCATGCCCGCGAGCCTCCGGCGCGCGGAGGAGGCGGTGTCCCCCACCAGGAGCACGAGGCAAGGCACGAGGAAGAGGGAGGTCAGCGGGATTCCCGCTTCACCGGTCTGCGCGCCGCCCCAGCGCTCGTTCAGGACCTGAATTGCCCGCTGGGCGGTCCCCGGAGAGTCGGAGTTCAGGTAGTGCCCGCCGGCGTTGGAGGCCAGGGCCTTGAGGCCGCGCTCGTCGAGCCGGCTGATCACCAGCTCTCCGCGGTACGTGCGGAAGATCGGCTGTCCGAAGAGGTCGGTGCCGGAGCGGATCTTGGCTCCGCGTTCGGTGCCGGTGCCGACGGCGATCAGCATGGTGCCGGCGTCCTTGAGGGAGCGCAGGGCGCGCGAGGCGTCGCCGTCGAGTTGCTCGCCGTCCGTCAGCAGGAGAATGGCTCCGGGCCGTTCGCCCAAGAGCTCCTGGCTGGTCGTGAGGGCGACCTCGAGGTTCGAGCCGCCCTTCAATTCCGCCCCCGGGCGGGCGCGCTGGGCCAGCGTGATCAGGGCCCGGGAGTCCATGGTCATCGGGCAGAAGACCTGCGCCTCGTCCGCGAAGGCGACGAGGCCGACCCGCCATCCGGGAAGTCCCTCGACGACTTCGGTCATGACGGCTCGGGCGCGTTCGATCCGGCCACCGTCCAGGTCCTCGGCGAGCATGCTCTGCGAGACGTCCAGGGCCACGACCAAGGACGGGGATTCGCCGGGCAAGAGGGCGCCGAGGCTGGCGCCCCAGCGAGGGCCGGCCAGGGCGAGGATCCCCAGGGCGAGGGCTGCGGTGATCACGCCGAAGCGGGCGACGACTTCCCCTTCGTTGCTGGAGACGGCCATGCGATCGAGGGCGGGGCTTTCGGCGAAGCGGGCGCGGCGCAGGCGCAGGCGGGCGATCGCCCGCAGCATCCCCCAGAGCAGCGGCAAGAGCAGCAAGAGGCCGAAGAGAGCGAGGGGGCGATCCCAGCTAAGCAGAAGCATGCTTGCCTCCTTGCAGGACCAGCCACCTGCCGCGCGAGACCAGCAGCTCGACGATCACCAGCGAGAGGCCGAGGCCCAGGGGCCAGGGATAGCGTTCGTCGGGAACCTGTCGGCGCTCCTTGGGGATCTCGGTGCGTTCCAGCTTGGCGATCTCGGCGTAGGCGGCTTGCAGGCCAGCGGTGTCGGTGGCGCGGAAGTAGCGGCCGCCGGTTTGCAGCGCGATGCGCTCGAGGGTGACCTCGTCCATGGCGGTGAGGAAGGGGCTGCCGTCGCGGTTGCGGAGGTAGACCTTTCGGCCGGCGGAGTCGAGAATCTCGCGGCCTTCGCGGTCCACGGCGGGAACCGCGGCGCCTCCGGGTTTGCCGACGGCGATCGTGTAGATTTTCACGCCCTTGGCCTTGGCCATGGCGGCGGCTTGCAGGGGCTGGAGGTAGCCTGAGTTGTTCTCGCCGTCCGACAGCAGGACGATGACGCGGCTCTTGGCGGACTGGTCCTCGAGGCGGTAGAGCGAGTTGCCGATGCCGTCCCCGATGGCGGTGCCATCCTGCCCCGCGACCCCGAAGCGAATCCGGTCGATGGCCTGAAGCACGATCGGGGTATCGGTGGTCAGCGGGCAGAGCGTGACCGAGCGGCCCGCGAAGGCGACGAGGCCGATGCGGTTGTTGGCGTTGCGCTGGACGAAGTCCTTGAGGACGCGCTTGGCGGCGGCGAGACGGTTCTCGGGCTGGAAGTCCTCGGCGCGCATGGAGCCCGAGACGTCGAGGGCGAGCATGAGGTCGATGCCGAGTTGTTTTTCTTCGATCCAGCGTCCGGGGGCCTGGGGTCGGGCCAGGGCGACGATGACGCAGGCGATCGCCCCCAGTCGAAGCGCGGTCGTGAGCATGCGGTTGCGGCGGGCGCGCTTGCCGGCTTCGGCGTCCAAGAGCCCGTAGGTCGAGAGCGGGAGGCCTTTCGGCTTGCGGTTCAGAAGCAGCCAGGCCAGGACGGGAATCAGCCCCAGGGCGAGCAGCCAGGCGGGCGCGGCGAAGCTCAAGGCTCACCTCGCCGCGGGGCGGCGTCCGCGTATTCCAGCACCAGGTAAGCAGACGTCAGGGCTTGCTGCAGATCCATGGCCTCCACCTGGGCCTTGGCGAACTTGACCAGGTCACAGCCCACCAGCACCTCTTCGACGGCTCGGCAGACGGTCTCGGAGGCGCGCGGGCGCAGCGAGTGCAAGATCTCGGAGGTGGTCAGGCGGCGGCTCGAGAGGCCGTAACGCTGCCGGAGGAAGTCGCGAAGGATCTCGGAGAGCTGGTCGCAGAAGGCGATGGCCTCTCCGGAGTCGATCAGGCCGCTCGCGCGTAGGGCGTCCAGGCGACCTCGGATGGTCTGCGGGGCATCGGCGGCGGATGGCGCGGGCGGGCGCGGGGCCGTGGCTTTCTTGCGGGGACGGATGGCGAGCGACAGGGCGTAGACCAGGGCGACGAGCCCCAGAAGCGCGAAGAACGCGATGAGTGGCCAGTTGGGCTCCGAGGCGATGAAGGGCTTGAGGCCGCGGATATCCTCCGAGGCGGCGACCAAGGGGAAGGGGATCACCGGACTGCGACCCCCTCAGCGTCCAAGCGCCGGCCCCTGGCCGGTGAGCGCAGGCGTTGGCGCCGGAGGCCTCATTGCAGGAAGCCTCCGGGCATGGTGCCGTTGCCCATGGGCGCCTCGGTCCGGGGCGGATTCTTGGCGAGCTCGATCAACTCTTGGATATGGGCGTCCTGGGGACGGAGCTTGGCGGCCCGCTCGAAGGTCTCGATGGCCATGCGGGTCTCGCCGCCGTAGAGTTGCATCAGGCCCGTCGTGCGGAGGCGATCGAACTCCTTGTTGCGCTCCACGACCCGGGCGAGCTGCGCCTCGGAATTGTCGGCGGCCGGGGCACCGACCGAGGCGCTGGCGGCAGCCGACTGGGCGTTTGTTTCACCGGTCGGCCGGCGCACGCGAGGGCGCGGGGACGGCATCACGGGCGGGGGCGGAGCCTCGCTCAGGCCCAACATGCCCTTGATGGGGTCGATGACCGGGCTCAAAAGGGGTTTGAGGGAGTCGACGACGGGGCCTACGACGGGAAGATCCGCGCAGCCGCTCGTCAGCAGGGCGGCGACGAGGGCGGCGGAGGCCGCTGTACGTTGCAAGCTTCGGATCATGGGTTCTACGTTCCTGTCGTTGTCCGGGACTCCCCCTCACATACCCGAGGCGGGGTCTCTCCAAACGGAGGGGCGATCGCCTCCTCGGGCTTCGGCGAAAGCCTCTTCCTCAGGGGGCTTGGGGCTCGCGACGGCGTGAAGAACGGGTGTTTATGCTACAATGGACATCTTTACCGGGTCGAAATGGGTCAAAGGAGTCAAGGTTCCAACGTGGCAACGAGCAAAATGCGGCGCGTCACCCTTTTGGGCGCGTTTGAGATCGTCGAAGATGTTGAGAGCCCGGTGCGGGATGGGATCTTTCTCGGGTCCCGCCGGGAAGGGCGAGGCTTCGTCCTGGAAACGAGTCGCGAGAACATCGAGCAGATCGTGACCGCGTCCAATCCCGTTATGCCTCCGGGCATGCCGCAGCGCATGCCCTTGACCCTGGGCGCCTTGCTCGCGGAGCTGGAATGCGTCTTGATCCGGGTCGAGTTGAAGCCGATCGGCAAGGTCGTCGATCCGACCGAAGGAACCTTCGTTCAAGGCACCTTGGTGCTTCGCACCCCGCGTGGCCGGGTCCGCCGCCTCCTGGTGACGGCCACCGAGGCGATCCAGGTCGCCATCGTCGAGGGCCTGCCCATGCTGGCTTCCTTGGATCTTCTGCAGCTCGACGTCAGCCAGTTCATCGACGAGATCGATGCCCTCAACGACCGCTACAACCAGGACACCGACGAGTTCCGGACCTTCGTGGACAACGTGACGGCCTCGGACTTCGCGCGCTACCTCAAGCACCAGGGCGATCCGCCCCCCGAGGAGCCCGAAGCCTAAGCCGGCCGTCATTCCCGCGTTCGCGGGAATCCCCCCCCCCTTAACGAGAACCGCCCCCTCCGGCTTGGAGGGGGCGGTTCTTTGCGTTTTGGTTTAGCTGGCGACCTTGATGCGACCGGTCTGGGGGAAGAGGGTGCCGATCTGCTTGATGTAGTCGATCAGGGCGTCGCGCTGCAGGACGTCGGTATCCTTCCGCTTGAGGCCAGGCACCATGTTGAACCCGGAGCCGCCGTCGGCGATGTAGTCGTTGACCGCGACCTTGTAGGTCTTCTTGGGATCGAAGGGCTTGCCGTTGATGACGATGTTCGAGATCTTGCGGGCCGAGGGGTGAAGCGTGTACGAGGCGTTGGCGATCGAGTGGCGCTTGTTGTCGGTCCACCGGCGCTGGGTGGTGAGCATCTGGACGACCTTGTCACCCTTGGCCTCGACGATCACGACCTTGTTGTCGAAGGGCAGTGCGTAGTAGGCATCCTCGATGGTGATGGGGCCCGAGACGATGTAGTTGCGGGGCGTTCCCGAGCTCGAGATACCGAATTCCACCGCGGGGTCGATCTTGCGGGCGGCGGCGAGCGTCGCATCGGCCATCAGGTTGTTCAGCGAGGACTCGTAATCCGCTCCGGCATAGCGGCGGAAGTCGCCCTGCGCGGTGCCGATCTTCTGCTTGACGGTCTGGTTCATCTTGGCGCGGTAGGGGGCGATGATGTTCTCGACGTCAGCCGCTCCGGCGACGTTGCCGCTGAGGGGCACGAGGGCGTTGTTGTAGCGCTGGACCTGACCGTCCTTCACGACCAGATCGAGCTTGCCGAGGAAGCCTCCGCCGTAGCCGGGGGCCACGATCAGGGTGCGGTGGCTGCCCGACTTGATCACGATGGGGTTGGAGACCATCGCGTGGGTGTGGCCGCTGAGGATGACGTCGATGCCGGGGACCTTCTGGGCGATCACCTCGTCGGTGATCTTGCTGGAGCTGTGGCCTGCGGGGTCTTCCTCGCTCCAGGGCGGAACGATGCCGACGTGGGACATGCAGACGATGATGTCCGCTTCCTTGGAAAGCTTCTCAACGGCGGCCTGGGCCACCTTGACGGGATCGTAGTACTTGGCGGTCTGGAAGTTGGGCGGGGTGACGAGGCCAGAGACCTCGGTCATGAGGCCGAAGACGCCGACGCGCAGGTTACCGGCCTTGAGGACCGCGTAGCGCTGGCCCAGGTCGGGCGAGAAGGTGACGTTGGTGGTGATGATCGGGCCTTTGAAGTTGGCAAGGGCGTTGCGGAGGGCGGGGACGCCGTTGTCGAACTCGTGGTTGCCGATGGTGATGGCGTCGAAGCCGGCCTGCTGATAGGCCTTGAGCTCGACGTCACCCTTGAAGAAGTTGAAGTAAGGGGTGCCCTGCAGGTAGTCGCCGGAGTCGAGAAGCAGCGAGTTGGGGTTCTGCTTCTTGAGCTCGCGGGCCATGGTGGCGATGCGGGCCAGGCCGCCCTTGCCGGCGTAGGTCTTGTGGTAGAAGGCGGTCGGGAAGGGGTCGATCCGCGAGTGGACGTCCGCAGTGTAGAGCAGGGTCAGGGGAACGGACTTGCCGACGACCGAGGGATCCTGGGGCAGCTTGGGCTGCTGGCCGAGATTCGGGACGCCAGGCGAGGTCGGGATGCCGTTCTTGCCGTGGGCGTGGAAGTCGTGGTCGTCATGACCGCTGGCCAAAGGGGCTCCACCGAACATGCCGCAGCCGGAGGCGAGAAGCATGGAGGCGCCGGCGGCCAATCCGAGGCCGGCCCGGAGAATGGAGCGCTTGGGGCTTTTGGAGCCGGAGAGGCTCTTGGAAGAACTCACCAGCGTGTTGAACTGCCTCATTGACGACACCTCTCCCCTCGAACGATCTGACGATGCTTGCGGATGTTAATACCGTGTTATCGCTACGCGGAGGCTCCATCTTGCGGGGATTAGCCCAAAGTTAATCGGGGCTTATCCTGAGCTTCCGTGAAGGCGAAGAGAACGAAGGCGCCGGCGGCGGCCAATCGGGCCAGCGCTGCCGGCGCCACTCTGAGAAAGGCTCTAGAGCTTCTCGTACTTCTTGCCGTTGTGGAGGATGTAGCCGCCCTCGCCGCCGCGGGGGGCGTAGTGGGTCCAGTGGAGGATGTCGTAGGGCTTCTCGTTGATGTACTCGCCCTTGACCTCGACCTTGTCGCCGACCTTGAGGGGCACGTAGGGAGCGAGCGCGGTGTTATGGGCGACCTGGATGGTCTTCAGCTGGCCCTTGACGGTGGCCTTGAAGCGGAAGAGCTGGTGGGGGTTGCCCTTGGTGTCATCCGGCAGCAACTCGGAGACGACGCCGGTGACGGTGACGAAGTTGATCTTGCGGCCGGGCTTGGAGGCTGCGGAGAGCGAATCGACGAGGGTCATGCTCGACGAGTTGGTCGAGAGGCCCGCGGGGACGTTGGTCGAGGCTCCCATCGGGAGGACGCCGCAGCCGGTGAGGGCAGCTCCGAGGGCAAGAGCCGTCACGATGGCGGCGAGCGGGTTTCGGTAATGACGCATGAGTGTTTCCTTTCCTCAGCCTTACGTCGGTTATCCCGGCTTCAGTCTCCCTTTGGCGAAAGGTCAGTTGAAGCGTTCTTAACAGGTTGTAGGTCCTTAGGTTAGGAAACTTGCTGGGAAATTCCTAACAAAAGGTTAACCCTCTCCCCAGCCTAGCGGCCTTCCGGCCAGGTGGGAAGAGGGTTAATGACCATTTGTCGGGTTTTTAACCGAGTCTTAAATTAAGGGGCCTGTTTGAGGGTGGGATGCGCCCCCTTCAGGGCTTCTGCGCGTTTTCCGGCCACGCGCTGCATGTACTCCCAGTAACGGATGAGTCCGGGCACGGGGTCCTTCCAGTTGAAGACGACCTCTTCGATCTCGCCGCTGGTGAGGGAAGCGAGCCAGTCCTTGAAGCTCACGCCGTACTGGGGGTCTTTCCGGTAGCGCTGGAAGTAGAGCGAGAAGTCGTCGCGCAGGTCCACGAGCTTTCGCGTGAAGTTCGTCTGCTCGGCAGTGACGGGGTTGCCGGTGAGATCGCGGTACTTGAGGTAGGGCAGGTTCACGCCGCAGTGGTTGGCGAGGTTCATCCAGAGCTCGCCCCGGGGGTTGATCTCGAGGAACTTGTACTGGCCGTCGCGGGGGTCGTACTTGTACTCCATGCCGCAGATACCCTTGAAGCCGAGGGCTTTTGCCATGCGCACGGAGGTCTCGCGGACTTCCTCGGAGGCGATCGCCCGCCCCAGCGTCATGGTCCCGAAGTCCGCCGGAGTCTGCCGGAGCTTGGTTCTCACGAAGACGCCCAGGGCCTCGGAGTCGGCATTGGCGTAAAGCGTCGCCCCGTACAAGAGATCCTGGCCGCCGGGGATTTCTTCTTGCACGCAGGCCTCGATGCCGAGGGCCGCCACCCGCTGGAACTGCTTGACCAGCTCGGCGAAATCGTCGGCGCGCACGGCCTTGGAGCCGAAGACCTTGGGGAAGGTGCAGATCTTGCTCGCCTCGCCCGTGCGGAAGTCGAAGCGCGCTACGACCGGCTTGACGATCGCCGGCAAGGGGATCTGCCCTTCGAGTTCCATCAACTCACGGACATCCTTGGGGTAGAAGGTCCGGGGCGTGGGCACGCCGATTCGATCGGCCACCTCGAAGGTCAGCCGCTTGTCCAGGCAGTTTGATAGGGTTTCCTCGCTCACGAACGAGAAGCGGTAATAAGGGGCGATCTGCTCCCGGTAGCGATGCGCCAGCCAGACGTAGAGATCTTCCATCATGTAGAGCACCGGAGGCGTCTTGAAGCGCGACCCCAGTTCCGCCAGGTAGGCCGCAAAGGCTTCGGGATGCTGCTTCGGATCCGGGCAGATCAACCCTTTGCAGTAGCGCGAACGGAACTGCGGGTTCGGGTTCTCGTCGAGGGCGATCACGGGGATCCCTTGCTCGCCCAGCCCACGGATCACTCCGTAGCAGTTGAGGGAGAACGCCGGGTAGACCACAGCCACTGGCGTTTCCGACCGGTAACACTGCTCAAGCGATGGCATGTCGCCTCCTTTTCGCGCCCGACGATCCCGCTCGGATCCCTCAGGCACGCGTACGGAGAGGACTCCCTAGCGGGAGCTCCCCTCCAGCTCCTGGATCGTGACCCACCTCCACTCCTCCCGATTTCCCGTCGCCCGCAGCGTCAATCGCCCGGGGCCAGGACCCTTGAGCAAGCCCGCCCGCGCCGTTGCGACCGGCTCGCCGTCCAGTAGCGCCGTGATCGTGCCCTTATCGCGATCGATCTCGGCTCCGAACCTCACCCATTGCCCGACCTTGGCTCCGCGCGGCACCCGGGCGAGCTGCGTCCATCCCGAAGCTTGCATCGGAGGAGCGTTCACGGCTTCCCAGATCAAGAAGGCCTCGTCCGTCTGAAGCACCTCCACGTAGGTCGTCGGGCTCACGTAGTAAACCTGCATGGCCAGCTCGCCGTACCCGTTGAAGCGAACGGCGCCCCCCATCGACCGCGCCTCGGCCTCCACGCGGTACTTCCGAGGCAAGGCCCCATTGGGCCCGAAGGCCTCCCCGCGGTACCTCCGGAACGTCAACGGCTCGGCCGGGTTCCGCAGCGCCTGTGGCACCTCGTAGACCGTCTCGCGCCCGTACCTCCCGATCCGCCAGCCGCCGCCGTAGAGCCAGGAGGCCTGATGGCCTTCTTGCCGCACGTCCACGAACTCCGCGGGCTCCGTGCCCGCGGGAAGGGAGGCCCAGTTCGACCGGTAGCTTCTGCCGGCGTCCGGGCTCGCCTCGGCCGCCCGACTCGGAGGGTACGCCTCGGATTGATTGCAAGCCAGCAAGAGTAACGTTCCCAGTGCCCAGCCGCCGGCCCGCCACGGGAGCTCCCGCATCCCAAGCCTCCTCACGTCCCACCCGACTCTCGCCTTGCTCCCCCGACGTCCCCCTGGAAAAGGAACGCGTGATGAGGGGGCATCGGGCCCATCGTAGGGGGTCGAGGGAAGAAAGGGTTAGGGGGGGATGACCAAGTTGTTTTCCGCGAGTTGACAGGGCTTGCTCGATTGCCTACGCTCCTTCATGTAAAGGAGCCCCCCGTGATCTCCACCCAGCGCCTGACCCGACGCTTCGGATCCTTCACCGCCGTCGACTCCCTCACCCTCCAGGTCCCCCCCGGCGAAGTCTTCGGCTTCCTCGGGCCCAACGGAGCCGGGAAGACCACGGTCATGCGCATGCTCGCCGCGCTCATCGCCCCCACCGAGGGCGAAGCCCAGGTCGCAGGCCTCGACGTCCGCAAACACGGGCAAGAGATCCGCCAGCGCGTCGGCATCCTCACCGAATCCCCCGGCCTCTACCGCAAGCTCTCCCCGCTCGCGAACCTGCGCTTCTACGCGAGGCTCTACGGCCTCGGGGCGGCCGAAGCGGATGCCCGCGCCCGCGCCATGCTCGATTTGCTGCAGATGGAAAGCCACCAGGACAAGCCCGTCGGCCAGTTCTCAAAGGGCATGACCCAGAAGATCGCCATCGCCCGCGCCCTGATCCACGACCCCCAGCTCGTCTTCCTCGACGAGCCCACCTCCGGGCTCGACCCCGAAGCCTCCTACCTCGTCCGCGAGTTCATCGCAGGCCTCAAGGCCCAGGGGAAGACCGTCTTCTTGTGCACCCACCGCCTGGAAGAAGCCGAGCGCCTCTGCGACCGGGTCGCCGTCTTCCGCCGCAAGATCCTCGCCGTCGACACCCCTCAGGGCCTCCGGCGCGGACGCTTCGGCAGCCGCACCCTCATCGAGCTCGCACGCCGCGACGAAGGCCTGGTCCTGGCCGCCAAGCGTCTCCCCTTCGTCACGAGCGCCCTCTGGCAAGCCGGAGGCCCCAGCGATCCTCCCACCCTGGCCATCACCCTCGGGGATCCCAGGGCCCAGAACCCCGCCCTCATCCGCGCTCTGGTGGAGCACGGCGCCGAGATCCGCTTCGTACGCGAAGAGCAGGCCTCCCTAGAGCAGGCCTACCTCTCGCTCACCGGGAGCCTGAAACTTGACTAGACTCTGGGTCGTTCTCGCCAAGGAACTTCGCGACCTCATGCGCAACTGGGGCATCCTGATCGCCCTCGTCCTGCCCGCGGTCCTGATCCCCAGCTTCGCCATCCTTGTCCTCTACGTGGCGGCCAACCCCCCTGCGGCCATCCCGCCCGAAGCCCTGATGCCACCTCCGACCCTCGCGCTTCCCCCGGAGCTCGTCGGAGCGAGCCGTTCGGCCCTGGCCCAGTACGCCGCCCTCGCCCCGTTCTTCATGATCTGGCTGATCTTCCCGGTCACCATCCCCAGCATCCTCGCCGCCTCCTCCATCGTCGGCGAAAAGGAAGCCGGAACTCTCGAGCCCCTGCTCGCCACCCCCATCCGCACCTGGGAGCTCCTCATGGGCAAGGCCCTGGCCTCCGTCCTTCCCGCCCTCGCCCTCACCTGGGCTCCCTACGCGGCTCTGTTGCTGGCGGCAAGCCGCTTGGCGCCGAGCGAGGTGCTCTCGGCGACCGTCTTGTCGGCGCCGTGGCTCTTCGGCGTGGGCGTTCTCGCCCCCTCCTTGACCTTGCTGACCGTCATGATCTTGGTCATCGTCTCGGCCTGGGTCACCGAGGTCCGCACCGCCAACCAGCTGGGCGCCGTCCTCATCGCCCCTCTGGTCGCGATGATCGTCATCCAGATCACCCGGGGGCTGAACGTCACCATGAGCACCGTCGTCGGCATCTGGGCCGTCGTCCTCGTGCTCCTGGCGCTCACCATCCCCATCGCCGTCCGCCTCTTCCAGCGCGAGACCATCCTCGTCCGCTGGAAGCAATCCGGAGGCTGAACGGTCGCTCAGTAACGCGTGCTAATCTTCTAGCGTCGCCCGGCAGGATTCCCGGACCCAGGCGGCATAGCCCTCGAAGGCCGTTTCCACCGGAAGCACCACGATCTCAGGCACCTCGTAGGGATGCAGCTCCCGGATCCGGTCCATGACGGCTTCGACCCGCTCGGCGGCCGTCTTGATCACCAAGAGCGACTCCCCGTCCGTCGTGATCTCCCCTTGCCACCAGTACATGCTCGTCACCGCCGGCACGAGGTTGCAGCACGCGATCAGCCGCTCCTCCAGGAGCGTTCGCGCGAGCTTCGGGCCGTCGTCGGGCGGAGTCGTCGTCAAGATGATGCGCATGATGCCTCCTCGTCGTAAGGTGTTGAACGACGCTATCATTCTACATGCTAGAGTGGTAGCGCCCGTGGTTGCGAAAGGATCCCGCCTTGAACGCCCCGATCATCGCCCCGTTGTCCCCATCCCTGACCCTCGACTCCCTCATCCGGCGGGTCGTCACCCAGCCGGACGGCTTCGTGCTCGACGGCGGGCCTCGGTCATGGACCTTCCTGGGCTGGGGAGCTTCCCGCGTGATGCGGGCTTACGGGCGAAACGTTCAGCACATGGCCGACGGGAGTGCGCCCTGGACCACGAACGAGGACCCGCTGGAAGCCTTGCGTGCCCAGCATGCGGCCTGGCGCCTGGGGACGGAGGCGTTGCCTCTTGAGGCCCTGCCTCCCGAGGCGCCGCCCTTCCTGGGAGGGGCCGTCGGCTACCTGTCCTACGATCTCGGCCGCCTGCTTGAATCGCTGCCGGCCCTCGCCGAGAACGACCTCGCGCTCCCCGACCTCCAGATGGCCTGGTACGACGTCATCTTCGCGTTTCGCGAGGGCCAAGGCTGGCTCGTCAGCTCGGGCCTGCCCCATCCTCCCGAGACCCGTGAACGTCACGCGCTAAGCCGCCTGGAGGAAACGCTCGCCTGGCTGGAAAAAGAGGCCTTGCCCGTTGAGCCCTTTGCGGCGACCGGCCCCTGGCATTCGGGTCTTTCGCGCGAGCGTTACGAGGAGGCGATCGCCCGCATCCACGCCCACATCGCCGCCGGCGACATCTACCAGGCCAACCTCTCCCAGCGCTTCGAAGCCCCCGTCGCCGGGGACCCCGCCGACCTCTACCTCCGCCTGCGCGAGGCCAACCCCGCGCCGTTCGGAGCCTTCCTGCGCTACCCCGACTTCACCCTCGTCTCCGCCTCGCCCGAGCGCTTCCTGGAGCTGCGTCAGGGCCGCGTCGAGACCCAGCCCATCAAGGGCACCCGCCCCCGCGGCGCCACCCCGGACGAAGACCAGCGCCTCGCCGAGGAGCTGCTGGCCAGCCGCAAGGACCGCGCCGAGCATCTCATGATCGTCGACCTCGAACGCAACGACCTCGGCCGCGTCTGCCAGATCGGCTCGGTCCGCGTGCCCGACCGCTTCCGCCTCGAGGCCCATCCCACCGTCTGGCACCTCGTCTCGACGGTCGAAGGCCGCCTGCGCGACGACATGGATGCCGTGGACCTCATCCGCGCGAGCTTTCCCGGTGGCTCGATCACCGGAGCGCCGAAGCTCCGCTCGATGGAAATCCTGGAAGGCCTCGAACCCACCCGCCGTGGCCCTTATACCGGCTCCATCGGCTACTGGGGCCTCGACGGCAGCCTCGACCTGTCCATCGTGATCCGCACGGCCATCGTCAAGGACGGCCGCGCCTACGTCCAGGTGGGAGGCGGCATCGTCGCCGACTCGGACGCCGCCTCCGAGTACCAGGAAACCCTCGATAAGGCGGCCGCCCTCATGCGGGCGATCGCCCCTTCCGCGGAGGCCGCATGCACGTCATCCTGAACGGCAACCTCGTTCCCGCCCAGGAAGCCGCCGTTCCCCTGCTCGACGAAGGCCTCCTCCAGGGCTTCGGGCTCATGGAGACCATGGCGGCCTTCGGGGGGCAGCTTCCGCTCTTCGAACGCCACTTCAAGCGCCTTTCCAAGAGCGCCGAACGCTTCGGTCTCATCCTGCCCCGCAAGGCCCCCGAGACCCTCGACGACATCGGGCGCCTGCTGGAGGCCGACGGCCTCCTCGACGCCCGGATCCGCCTCACCCTGACCCGGGGAAACCCCGACGCGAGCGTCCCCCCCACGCTCGCCCTCCACGCAACCCCCCTCCCCACCCCGCCGCGCATGATGACGGCCTTCATCAGCCCCAGCCTGCGCCTCTCCCCACAGTCGCCCCTCGCTGGGCACAAGACCCTCAGCTATTTCGCGTACCGCTGGGCTCGCGAAGAGGCCAAGATGGCCGGGTTTGACGAGGCGTTGCTGCTGGATACCTCCGGCTACCTCGCTGAAGGCACGATCGCGAATCTCTTCGTGGTCCGTGACGGCCGGATCATGACGCCCTCGTTGAAGCACGGGGGCCTCGCCGGCGTCGCTCGCGGCCTGGTGCTCGAGCTGCTCAGCGAGTCCAACTGCGAGACCGGCGCGATTCTTCCAGAGGACCTTCTGGGGGCGAGCGAGGCCTTCCTCACCAATGCCGTCATGGGCGTCGTTCCCCTGGTCGCCGTCGACGGCAAGCCCCTCGGCGACGGCCTGCCGGGACCCGTCACGCGCGGCGTTCAGACGTTCTACCGCGAAGCGCTTTACGAGGAGCTCGCCCGAACGTAGCTTCAGGCGCACTTCCACTACCGCTCCGCCTGGCCCTCGTGATACGATCAGGACTGACTCCGCTCGCTTCCAAGAACGGTTTCCGCGGCTCCAGGCCCCTGGCTTCCACTCGGAAGCCGGCCTCACGCGTCCTGCCACGGGGCGGGCCTGCTGCCGACTTGCAGAAACGCATTAGTTTAAGGAGATTTTTCAACGATGAAAGCCCCGAAGATCGTCGCCGTTACCGGTGCCGCCGGTCAGATCGGCTACAGCCTGCTCTTCCGCATCGCCAGCGGTGAGATGCTGGGCAAGGACCAGCCCGTCGTCCTGCAGCTGCTCGACCTGCCTCAGGCCCAGACCGCCCTCAAGGGCGTGATGATGGAGCTCGAGGATTGCGCCTTCCCGCTCCTCGCCGGCGTGGTCGGTACCGACGATCCCGAAGTGGCCTTCAAGGATGCCGACGTCGCCCTCTTGGTCGGCGCGCGTCCCCGCGGCAAGGGCATGGAGCGCAAGGACCTGCTCGAGGCCAACGCCGCCATCTTCACCACCCAGGGCAAGGCCCTCAACAAGGTGGCCAAGCGTGACGTCAAGGTGCTCGTGGTCGGCAACCCCGCCAACACCAACGCCTACATCGCCATGAAGTCTGCGCCCGACCTCAACCCCCGCAACTTCACCGCCATGCTCCGCTTGGACCACAACCGCGCCCTCGCGCAGCTGGCCTCCAAGACCGGCAAGGCCGTCGGCGACATCCAGAAGATGGTCGTCTGGGGCAACCACTCCACCACCCAGTACCCCGACTACCGCTTCGCCACCGTCAACGGCGAGTCGGTCAAGGCGCTCGCCAACGACGAGACCTGGAACCGCGAGACCTTCATCCCGACCGTCGCCAAGCGCGGCGCCGCCATCATCGAGGCCCGCGGCCTCTCGTCGGCCGCGTCGGCCGCCAACGCCGCCATCGATCACATCCGTGACTGGGTGCTCGGCACCAATGGCGCGTGGGTGACCATGGGCGTGCCTTCCGACGGCTCCTACGGCATTCCCGAGGGCGTCATGTTCGGCTTCCCCGTCACCTGCCAGAACGGCGACTACCAGATCGTCAAGGGTCTGGAGATCGACGCCTTCAGCCAGGAGAAGCTCAACGCGACCCTCGCCGAGCTCAACGAGGAGCGTGACGGCGTCGCGCACCTCCTCGGCTAACGTCCCAAGCGCCTGCGGCGACGGATCCCGGACTGATGCCGGCCATCGAGACCCGCGCTCTCACCAAGACCTACGGGTCGGGTAAGGGCATCCAGGACGTCTCCCTCGAGGTCCAGGAAGGCGAGATGTTCGGCTTCCTGGGTCCCAACGGGGCCGGAAAAACCACGACCATCCGGGTTCTCCTGGACTTCCTCAGGCCCGATGCGGGGACGGCCCAGGTCCTGGGGCTCGACTGTCAGAAAGACTCGCTCCAGGTGCGCAAGCTCATCGGGTTCTTGCCCGGTGAGGTGCACCTGGAGGAGCGCCTGACGGGAGAGGAGCTGCTGGCCACCCTCTCTCGCTATCGCCAGAACGTCGATCCCCGTTTCCGGCGGGAGCTCTGCGAGCGGCTGGACATCGCTTCCGGCCTGGCGCGTCCTATCCGGACCTACTCCAAGGGGATGAAGCAGAAGATCGCCATCGTTCAGGCGCTCATGCACCGGCCGCGTCTCTTGATCCTCGACGAGCCCACGGAAGGGCTCGATCCGCTCATCCAGCACACCTTCTTTCAGCTTTTGACCGAAGCGCGTCGAGACGGCGCCACGGTCTTCATGTCCAGCCACGTCCTCAGCGAGGTGGAGCGCAGTTGCGATCGCGTGGCCCTCATCCGGTCCGGTCGCCTACTCGTCACCGAGGAGATCCAGGCCCTCAAGGCGCGCGCCACCCGCACGGTGGAGGTCAGCCTCGCCGAATCGGTGCCCGCCGAGGCCTTCTCCCTGCCCGGAGTGACTGCCCAGCCGCATGGCGAGGGGCGTTGGACGTTCACGGTCACCGGGGAAATCGACCCGCTGATCAAGCGCCTGGCCGCTTATACCGTGGCAGACCTTCAGGTCACGCGCGCCAGCCTTGAAGCGATCTTCATGCACTATTACGAGCAGGAGCGCGCATGAGGAGCCTCTACCTTCACGAGCTACGTCTCAACCGCCGGGTGCTTCTGTCGCTCGCGGGCGCCGTCGGCCTTTTCACCTTCGTGATGGCCCTTCTCTCTCCGTCCATTCAGGACACGCTCTCTCAGGCCTTGAAGCTCGTGCCGCCGATCCTGCGCCCCTTGGTGGGGGAGCGCCTGCAGGTTCAAGGCCTCTCCGGGGTCTTGGCCATCGTCTACACGCATCCCGTCTGGCTGACCCTCGTCGGTGCGTGGTCCGTGGGGTACGGGGCTCGGGCGATCGCCTCGGATATCGAGCGCGGAACGATGGGGCTCACGCTCGCTTACCCGATCACCCGCAGCCAGCTCGTCGCTGCCAAGGCCCTGACGCTCGGGACCGGCATCCTCGCCCTGGTGCTCGTCACGCTCCTGGCGACCGCCTTTGGCTTGGCGACTCAGGGCGTGTCCCTTCCCGCTGGCCTGCCGGGTTATGCCTGGGCCGGCGTCGGCATGCTGCTCTTGTTTGGTTGCCTGGGAGCCGTCGCGTTGGCATGTTCGGCGCTCGCGGGTTTGCGCGGCACCGGCGGGACCGAGGCCGGAAAGGCCCTCGGCTGGGCGCTCGGCTTCACGGTGGGCTCGTATGCCATCGATGCCTTGGGGCAGTTCTGGAAGACGGCTGAGCCCTACCGGGCGTGGTCGATCTTCAAGCAGTACGATCCCAGGGTCCTGCTGGGTGGCACGCCACCCGACCTCGTCGCATGGTTCTACATGGGGGGCGTGATCGTCCTGAGCCTGCTCGTCGCTTGGGTCGTCTTCAACCGCCGGGATTTGTCGATCTAATCTTCCCTGTATTCCCCCCCTCGACGGGGGGGATGTAGGGGGGTGTTAGCCGGCGAAGCCATGGCGTTCCTCTTTTTTAAGGAACCTGGGAGCAGTGACACCCCCCTCGGCTTCGCCGGTCCCCCCGGTATCGCCTGCGGCGATGCAAAATCCGATGGTAGGGCTGCGCCCATTAGAGGATTTTGCGAGGGGGGACAAGATAGTGAAGACTAGATCGAACCTAGGATCAGTAACACCCCCCTGGCTTCGCCAGTCCCCCCGTCTAGTGGGGACAACTAAGCGAACGCAAAGAAGCGGGGGGCCGGCATATCGCCGGCCCCCCGCTTCTTTGCTATTGTTAGCGAGCGTTCATCGGAACGTAGGCACGCTCGGAGGGGCCCACGTAGTCCGAGTCGGGCCGCATGAGGCGGTTCTTCTCGTACTGCTCGATGACGTTGGCCGACCAGCCGGCAATGCGGCTCACCGCGAAGATCGGGGTGTAGAGGTCGAGGGCGATGCCCATCATGTAGTAGGCCGAGGCCGAGTAGAAGTCGACGTTGGGATCCAGGCCCTTCTCGGCGGTCACCATCGAGTGGATCTTCTCGGACATGTTGTACCACTTGAGGTTGCCGGCGCGGGCGCCCAGGTCGTGCGAGACCTTCTTGAGCTCGATGGCGCGGGGGTCCATGGTCTTGTAGACGCGGTGGCCGAAGCCCATGAAGCGCTGCTTGTTGGCGAGGCCGGTGCGGATGTAGTCCTCGACCTTGGCCTCGTCGCCGATCTCGAGGAGCATCTTCATGACGTTGGTGTTGGCGCCGCCATGGAGGGCGCCCTTGAGGGTGCCCACCGCCGAGGTGATGGCCGAGTAGTAGTCGGAGAGGGTGGAGGCCGTGACGCGCGCCGCGAAGGTCGAGGCGTTCATCTCGTGGTCGGCGTGCAGGATCAGGGCGATGTCGAAGGCGCGGGCGAAGACGTCGTTGGGCTCCTCGCCGTTGAGCATGTAGAGGAAGTTCGCGGCGTGCGAAAGCTCGGCCTTGGGGGCGACGGGCTCCTTGCCGTTGCGGATCCGGTCGAAGGCGGCGACGATGGTCGCCATCTTGGCGGTCAGGCGGTAGGCCTTGCGGACGACCGACTCATGCGAGTTGTCCTCGGTCTCGGGATCGTAGAACGACAGGGCCGAAACCGCGGTCCGCAGGGCGGCCATGGGGTTGACGTCCTTGGGCATCGAGCGCAGGAGGTCGTAAACCTGCGAAGGAAGCTCACGGTTGTCGGCGAGCGTCTTCTTGAGCGATTCGAGCTGAGCGGCCGTCGGAAGCTCGCCGTTGAACAGGAGGTAGACCACCTCTTCATAGGTCGAGTTCTGAGCCAGTTCGTGGATGTTGTAGCCACGATACATCAGCTTGCCCACCTTGCCGTCGATCGAGGTCAAGCCCGAAATCGCGACGATGACGCCTTCGAGGCCCGGGAAGTAGGGCTTTTCTGCGGAAACGACATTCTCAGCCATGATCCAGATTTCCTTTCGCAGTCCTGCGTGGGAATTTTCCCCATGGGGGCTCCCCGAATGAGCCATGGGGACGCGTGTCCACGGGGAGCAATCAGCAGTAGTTTACCACGGGTTAACCGTGACTACCAGAGCGAGGAGTCGTGCCTTGACCCGGCTCCTCCCATCTCCGAAGATCGGGTCATGCGCGAATCCCATGGACTCCGGCATGCGCCGGCCGACAGAAAGAGGGGGCGAGATGAACAAGGGCGAATTCATTCACCGGGTTCAAGCCATCACGGGCATCCCGGAGCGCGACCGGGCCGAGAAGGCCACCAGCGCCGTCATGGGGACCCTCTGCGGCCGCCTCACCCGTGACGAAGCCAAGGACCTCGAGGCCCAGTTGCCGAACGGCATCGACTCCATGTGCGAGGGCAACATCCTCACCAGCCTCTTGAAGCAGGTCGCGGGCCCGAACCGCCTGGACCGCGACGCGTTCCTCGACCGGGTGGCCGAGAAGGGCGATCTCGAGGGCCGAGACCAAGCGGCAGTCGTCACCACGGCCGTCTTCCGCGCGGTCAAGGACCAGATCTCGGAAGGCGAGGCCTCGGACGTGGCCCAGCAGCTGCCCGCCAAGCTCAAGGTCATGTGGCTGGAGAGTTAGGTCATGGACGTCTCGGATGAGCTGATCCGCGCGCTTGACCTCGAACGGGCCTCCGGCGTCCTGACCCGTCGCTGGCGCGATGCCGACGGAGCCGAAAGCGCCGTTTACGACATCCTCGAGCGCCATGCCGACGAGGACGATCGTCACGGTCAGACCCTCTGGGACCTCCTGGTGGGCCGCGGCGTCGCCCCACCCGAAACCCAGGGCATCGAGACGCCCGAGGACTACCCCGAAACCCTGATCGCCCTCAAGGAGGAACTCGTGGGCCTCTATGACCGGACGATTCCGGCGTTGCAGGGGCGCGAACGCAAGGCCCTGCAACGCCTTCGCGATGAGGACGACAACCAAAGGGCCCTCCTGAGCGTCTACTTCCCCTCGGAAGGCGACTGATCGCCTGTAAGCACGCCATCCAGGCGCTCTCGGCTCGGCACGCGACCCATGCTGCGGTATAATGAAGGGCGATCCGTCAGGATCGTCCTTCTCGTCGCCTCGACCCGTCCCGTGGGTCCAACGCTGGACCCCCCTCAAGGAGCGTCCGCTTGTCCACTCAGCTTTCGCAGAACCCGATCCTCGCCGAACTCACCCAGGGGACGGTGGAAACCCTTCCTCAGGGTGCGCTTGAATCCAAGCTCAAGGATCTCGACCGGCCGCTTCGCATCAAACTCGGCTTCGACCCCACCAAGCCCGATCTTCACCTGGGCCATGCCGTGGTCTTACACGGGTTGCGCCGTTTTCAGGATGCGGGTCACCAGGTGGTCATCATCATCGGCGATTTCACCGCCCGGATCGGCGACCCCACGGGCAAGGAAGCCACCCGGCCGCCCCTGTCGCTCGATGAGGTCAAGGTCAACGCCCAGACCTACCTCGACCAGCTGGGCCTGATCCTCGACCTCTCCAAGACCGAGGTCCACTGGAACGGCGAATGGCTCGACAAGATGAGCTTTGCCGACACCGTCAAGCTGGCCGCCCATGCCACGGTCGCCCAGATGCTCGCGCGCGACAACTTCGCCAAGCGTTACGAGCGCAACGACCCCATCGCCCTTCACGAGTTCCTCTACCCCCTGATGCAGGGCTACGACTCGGTCGCCATCAAGGCCGACGTCGAGATGGGCGGCACCGACCAGAAGTTCAACCTCCTCATGGGCCGCGAAATTCAGCAGGCCTACGGCCAATCGCCCCAGGTCGTGATGATGTACCCGATCCTGGAAGGCACCGACGGCGTCCAGAAGATGTCCAAGTCCCTCAACAACTACATCGGCCTCACCGACGCCCCCGAGGATATGTACGGCAAGGTCATGTCGATTCCCGACGCCCTCCTGCCCAATTACTACACGCTCGCCTCGGGCCTGCCCCTGGCCGAGATCAACAAGCTGCTCGCAAGCCTATCGGCCGGCACGGCCCATCCGCGCGACGCCAAGATGCGCCTCGCCAAGGCCATCGTCAGCCGCTACCACGGCCCCGAGGCCGGAGCCATGGCCGAGGAAGCCTTCGTCCGCCAGTTCCAGCAGCGCCAGCTCCCCGAGGACATCCCCACCTGCCCGGTGAGTGACGCCAGCATGCCCGCCGTGCCCTTGCTCGTCGCCATGGGCCTCGCCGCCTCTTCTTCGGAGGCCCGCCGCCTCGTGCAGCAGGGGGGCGTGAAGCTTCACCGCGGCTCAGAGCCGGAGACGGTCACGGACATCAACCAGCCTATCGACGTCTCGGGTGAGGGCGTGATCGTCCAGGTCGGCAAGCGGCGATTCGGCCGCGCCGTCCTGAAGAGCTAGCCGATGGCCGTCAACACCACGCCTCCCGCGTTTCCCACCCTGGCGGACCTGGTCCCCCAGGAGGGCGATCGCCGTTGGATCCAGAACATGAGCCGCCACCTGGCGTTCCTCGCCGACATCATGCCGGCGGATCTCTTGATCTACTGCCCCAACTCCGAAAAGAAGCTGGTCGTGGTGTCCGAGGCCAAACCCACCGTCCGTGAGTCCTTCTACCGCCGCTCGCAGGTCGGCCAGATGGCCGACCCCGGCACGGCCTCGGCCCTGTACCAGGCCTTCAAGTCAGGCGAAATCACCGAGGGCGCCATCGGCAAGGTCGTCAACGGCCAGCCCATGAGCCAGATGATCTACCCCATGCGCGCCGGCAAGCGCACCTGCGCCATCTTGGTGGTCGAGCGCAACCTCTACGAGGAGCTCAAGCATACCGAGGAGAAGCGCCAGATCTACCGGACGGCCATCTCGCGCGCGGTCGTCACCCTCATCACCAAGTCCAAGACCTCCGACGTCTCGCTGCCGCCCTTGCAGCCGGGAGACGCGCTCTTGCTCGTCGATTCGCACGGCGTCATCAAGCACGCGACGCATTCCGCGGTCAACCTCGCCCGCCGCATGGGCCTTCCCGAGTTCCTAGACGGCCTGGGCTGGGAGGAAACCATGATGGCCAACCGCGAGCGCCGCACCACCAAGACCAACGTCGTCTACGAGGACATGGAGCTCTTGTCACCCCGCATGGCGCTCGCCGTCCGCACCGTCCCCCTGGACCCCGCCGACGAGACGGTCGCCACCATCCGGGTCCTGCGCGACTTCACCGAGCTCAAGGAGAAGGACCGCGAGCTGGCCATCAAGGAGACCATCATCCGCGAGGTCCATCACCGGGTGAAGAACAACCTCCAGACCATCGCCGGCTTGCTTCGCCTCCAGCAGCGCCGTAGCCGCAACTCCGAGGTCAAGAGCATCCTCACCGAGTGCATCGACCGCATCTCCTCGATCGCCCTCGTCCACGAGTACCTTTCGCAGGACGACGTGGGAGTGGTCGACATCAAGGAGCTGGCCTACAACCTGCTTTCGGCGGCCCTCCAGAGCATGCTGCCCCCCGATTCCAACATCGACGCCCGGGTGGTCTGTCCCTCGTATCCCATCACCCTGCCTTCCGCGCAGGCCACGTCCATGGCGCTCATCATCAACGAACTCTTGCAGAACACCCTCAAGCACGCCTTCACCGGCCGCAAGCAGGGCCGGGTCGAGCTGGGCCTCGCGCTCACCGATTCCGACCTCACCATGAGGCTATCCGACAACGGCATCGGCCTGCCCCAGGACTTCGACCCCAAGTCCGATGGCAACCTCGGCTGGGAGATCATCGATACCCTAGCAAGGCAAGACCTCCGGGGCGACATAACGATCGAGAGTTCGAATCACGGCACGATCATCACCGTCACCATCCCGGTGGCAGAGAGAGGATAAAGTCCCCCATGAAATCGAAGAAGCTGCGTATTCTCTTGGTGGATGACGAGTCGATCATCCGGCTCGACCTCCGCGAGATGCTCAAGGAGCATGGCCATGAGATCGTCGGCGAGGGCTCCAACGGCCAGGAAGCCGTCGACCTTGCCGAGAAGCTCAACCCCGACCTCATCGTCATGGACATCAAGATGCCCGTCATGGACGGCCTCGAAGCCGTGAAGCGGATCAACGCCGAGCGGACCATTCCCGTCATCATGCTCACCGCCTACTCCCAGCCCGAGCTGGTGCAGCAGGCCACCGAGCTCGGCGTCTACGGCTACCTGGTCAAGCCCATCAAGGAAGCCGACATCCTGCCCACCATCGAGGTGGCGCTCGCTCGTGCCAACGAGCTTCATGCGCTCCAGAAGGAAGTCGGCGATCTCAAGGAAACCATCGAGACCCGCAAGCTGGTCGAGAAGGCCAAGGGGATTTTGATGGAGAATTACGGCCTCTCCGAGGCGGCTGCCTTCCGCCGGATCCAGAAGCTCTCCATGGATCGCCGCAAGCCCCTCAAGGAGATCGCGGATGCCATCATCCTGGCGCGCGAGGTCAACCTCGACACCGCCAAGGGCTAACCGACGCCTCGAAAGCCCCCCTCGCGAACGAGGGGGGCTTTCGGCATGGGAGGATCGGGGATATTTGGGGCCGGCGCTTCCTAGACGGGTAGCACGCTTCGGCCTGAGAGCCGCTCGCGGAAGGCCTGTGCTTCCTTGTAGGCCTGGAAGCTCTTCAGGTGCGGCAGCTGGATGTCCCAATCGGGGGGCGTGAGCAAGCTCCAGAACTCCCCACGCTCGACCAGGATCCCCGCCTCGCGGAAGATCCTCAGGGCGGCGATCGCCCGCATCGCTCCCTCGCCTCCCCCGCCCGCGATCCGGACGGCCACGTCCATCAGGCTCTCGCCCCGGTGCTCTGACAGCGCCAAGTAGAACCTCCGCAGCCAGGCCGGGCTCAGCTCGGCCTCCTCCAGTTCGTCAAGTGCCGGAAGTGCTCTCAGGGGCGCGATTTCCGGGCGTTCGGCCCAGGCCACGGTTACGATGTCGGCGCGGCTTCGCAAGGTGGTCCAGGCTTCCTCGTCATAGGGCACGTCCAGGCAGACGAGATGGCCGAGTCCCAGCGGCAGCGGCGTCTGCGGCAGGTATAGGGTGGCCTTCAGCCGGGCAATCTCGTTAAGCAGGGCGACATCCGTCGGCAGGCGGTTGGTCGTGATCGAGACGACCCGGCCGGGTTCCAGGTCGGCCAGGATCCGAGAAGGCGCCGTACCGCGCCGGTCCTCGACGGGAGCGGGGGCCTTCGGCATCGCGATCTCCACCGGGGGAGGGGCGGCGGTGCGTTCGACCCTCAGGATCCGGTAAGCGATCTTGCGTTCGCCCCGGTACGTGTTGATCTCGGGCACGTAGGCCAGCCGGACCCAGCCGTGGTAGTCGTTCGCCTTGTCGGCCTGTCCCCAGAGCGGAATCTCGACTACCGTTCGGCCATCGTCAATCTGCACGAAGAGATGCTGCTTGTACGTACGCTTGCCGATGACCCGGGCTTGCAGGAGGCCGAAGACCGGGGCCGGGTTCTTCTGGCCGAACGGCTCCAGGTCGTCCAGCTGAGCGATCAATTGCTCGGTGGCTTCCGCGAAGGGCAGTTCGGCGTCCAGCCAGACCACGTCGGCGGGGCGCGTCCAGCCCAGGTCGTGGACGTGACGGTTGAGCGCCTCGCGCAGGGCCGGGAGCGACTCCTTCATCGCCGAGCAACCCGCGGCCTGGGCGTGGCCTCCGAAGCCCAGGAGGTGCTCCTGGACGGCGTGGAGGGCCTCGTAGAGGTGAAGGCCTTCGGGGCTGCGGCCGGAGGCTTTCCAGGGAGTTCCATCGTCGTGGCCTGAGAACAGGAGGACCGGCACGCGGTAGCGTTCCTTGATCCGGCCGGCGACGATGCCCGTGATGCCGTGGTGGAAGGACGAATCGGCCAGGACCACGAAGGGCTCCCGGTCGAAGTCCCATTCCCGTTCCAGGCGATCGCAGATTTCCTTCTCGAGTTCGGCGTTGAGTTCCTTGCGCTGGACGTTGATGGCGTCGAGGTCGCGGGCGTACTTGTAGGCCTCGGCCTCGTCATTGGTGGTCAGCAGCTTGAACCCGATATCCGGGGTTTCGAGTCGGCCTGCGGCGTTGAGGCGCGGCCCGAAGCGGAACCCGATGTCCTGGGGGGTGAAGCTGTCGAAATCGGTCTTGGCGATCGCGCCCAGCGCCTTGACGCCGGGGAAGGCGCCGCGGGCGCCGTTGCCGTAGCGTTCGCGGTAGCGCTCGATGCCCGCCCAGACCAGGGGGCGGTTTGGGCCGTTCAGGGGGACCATGTCGGCCACCGTCCCGATGGTGACGAAGTCCAGGAAGTGCTCCATGCGCGGGGTGTAGCCGCCTTCCATCGCGATGGTCAGGAGGTAGGCCACGCCCACGCCCGCGAGGTCCTTGAGGTGCGGGAAGTCCACCTGCGGGTGGACGATGGAGTGCACGTCCGGCAGCTCTTCGGGCACCTGGTGGTGATCCGTCACGATCAGGTCGATGCCATGGGCCTTGGCCGTGGCGGCGGCCGCATGGGCCGAGATGCCGTTGTCACAGGTGAGGATTACCCGCGTGCCCTGGGCCGCGAGCCGCTCGACGGCCGCCGGGGTGACGCCGTAGCCGTCCTTGAAGCGATCGGGGAGGTAGGCCTCGACGTTGCCCTTGAGGCCGCGCGCGAGGTAGCGGTAGAGCACGGTCGAGGAGGTCACGCCGTCGCAGTCGTAATCCCCGTAGATGACGATCTTCTCGCCGGCCGAGAGCGCCTCTTTGAGGCGCCGGACGGCTTTCTCCATGCCGGGCGAGAGGATGGGGTGCTGGAGGTAGTCGAGCGAGTTGCGCGAGGCCAGGAACTTCTGGGCGTCGTGGGGTGTCTGGTAGCCGCGCAGCCAGAGGACGCGGGCGATCGCCCGGGGCAGGTTCAGTTTCTGGGCAAGGAGGGCGACCTCGTCTTCATTCGCCGGCCGGATGTTCCACTGGCTACTCACGACTGTCCTCCCTTTTCTTGTCCCCCCTCGCAAAATCCTCTAATGGGCGCAGCCCTACCATCGGATTTTGCATCGCCGCAGGCGATACCGGGGGGACCGGCGTAGCCGAGGGGGGGGTTACTGCTCCCAGGTTCCTCGAAAATAGGAACGCCATGGCTTCGCCGGCCAACACCCCCCTGTGGTCCCCCCGTCGAGGGGGGACAATTCGTAGAAGAGAATTTCGGCAAGGGCAAGCTCGGAGCCTGGGGCTCGGGCAGCGGACGCGGGTGGCAGAGCGTCAGGAACTGGCAGCGCGAGCAGGCGCGGCTTCCGGGGCCGTGCCCCGGGAAGTTCGCGTCGTCGAGGGGAGCGCTCACGATCCCGGCCTGCTTCTCGAAGGTCGCGAGGTCCTCGGTGTAACGCTCAGGCGTGTAATCCCAGCCATGTGTCTCGACCTGGCCCCCCTTCCAGACCCAGTAGCGCAGCGAGATGCGCTCGGGCGGGATGGGGGCGCCGTCGTTGAGCACATGGCCCGCATGCGCCAGGGCGAACGGGTAGAGCTTGGTCTGCCAGGATTCGGAAAGGGATTCCAGCGAGCCGCCGGTCTTCCAGTCCACGATGATCCAGCGGTCGTCCTGGCGAACGAGACGGTCGAAGCGCGCCATGACGGGCACGTCCTTCACGAAGAAGTGAAGCGAAACCTCGGACCAGACCTCGCCAGCGGGCCGAGAATCGGGATGCGCCAGGAAGGCCTCCCAGAGGGGGGCGATCGCCTCGTCCTCGGCGGCCATTGCGGCCAGGATGGGAGCGATTGGCAGGCCTTCCTGATGCGCTTGCACCAGGGCATGGAAGCGCTGGCCCCGCTCCAGTCGCTTGCGGGAGTCGGAGTCCTGCACGTTCCCCTCGGGGGCCGGCCAGTAGCGGTTTTGCCGGTAGCGCAGCGCGTACTTGAGGGGGCAGTCTTGGAAGACCCCCAGTGAGTAGGCGCTCAGACGCGGGAGATCCTGGGCGTTGGCGCCCGCGGTCAAGAGGGTCGGCATTTGGCGACGAGCTCCATGATATGCGGGGGGGCGATGACGTCTCCCTTGAAGCTGTAGCACGAGAGGCGCAGGTCTTCTTCGGCGCGGGTGATGCCCACGAACAAGAGGCGCAGCTTCTCGGCGATCAGCAGGCGGCGGGCTTCGAGGATCAGGGAATCCGCGTCCGGCGGCGGATCGTCGTTCCGGTGGATGATGGCTTTCTCGGCCATGAAGCTTTCCAGGTCTCGGATTCCGGACTCGGAGAGATCCCAGGGAAAGTGGGTGAGCGTCGCGTTCGAGTTGAAGTAGCCCAGGCCTGGGATCCAGACGGCCGGGTACTCGGCTCCCTTCGAGCGGTGAAGCGTGATGATCTCGACCTCGCCTGGCTGCGGAGGCCGGGTCTCGCCGGTCTTGGGCAGCAGGTCCATGGTCCTGGAATGGGCCAGGATCTCATCGAGTAGGAGGCGGGTCTCTTCCAGCGGGGAGGTCGGAGCGAGCCAGGCCTCCTCGTCGGTGAGGGGCAGGTAAGGCGCGCGGGTGGAGCGCGTCCGGGCGATCGCCGCCACCTTTCCCGCAATCACCTGGGCCGTCGGATCGGGGACCAACTCGCGCGCGATGGTCGGCAGCAGTTCGACGGGCGGCAGGTGGCGGGCGTCCAGCAGCTTTCGCATGCGCTCGGCCACCATGACCAAGCGGGCGTAATCGTCCTCGGGAACGGCTTCCGGGCGGTGCGGCGGGAAGCCGGTCTTGGGGTAGAGCAGGGCGTAAAAGTTGGCTTCCTTCGTCACCCAGGTGTGAGTTGCCTGCTCGTCCTTGAGCGGATCGGAGAGGAACTCGGCGAGTGCCGACAAGACCAGCCAGAAGGCCGCCGGCTGGGCCGTCGGGGGCAGGGAAAGCAGGGCGAGCACCCGGCTCAGGAGCGTGATGAGCCCGGTGGACTTGGGCTTGGCCTCGTCCTCGAGATAGACGGGAATCCCCATGTCGCGGGCGGTCTGGGCGTAGTCGTTGACCATCGGGTTCGTCGCGCAGAGGATGGCGACCCGCCGTTTGGGATGCGCGTTGAGGTAGTCGCGCACCTCGGTGAGGACCGTGGCCCGCTCTTGTTCCTTGCTGGAGAATTGGGCCCAGGTGACCTTGCCGCCCGTGGGGTTGGCCTTGCCGGCGGTGGCGGGAAGGATGCGCACGGGATCGAAGGCCTTCTGTACGCCGGGATCGGGGTGGGTCTTGGCGAGCTGGATCAGGTGGTTGGCCAGGTCGAGGATATGCGGGGCGCTGCGGCTGGATTCGTTCATCGTCACGCGGCGGCCGGCCGCTGCTTGCGCGTCGCAGAACTCCCGGAAGAAGCGCGGGTCGTTGAAGGTGAAGCTCGCCATGATGGCCTGGTTGGAGTCGCCCACCCGAACCAGGTTTCCCGTTCCGCCCCAGTCGGGGCTGGTCAGCAGTTCGAGCAGCTCGTTTTGCGCCGGCGTCGAATCCTGCGCCTCGTCCTCCATGACCCAGCGGAAGCGCTTCTGGTAGTAGCCGCGCAGCTCGGGATGGGTCTTGAGCAGCAAGAGCGCTTCCTGGATCTGGTCGTCGTAATCGACGGCGTTGCGCTCGCGCAGGGTCATGGCGTAATGGCGGTAGAGGTACGCGAGTTCCGGGGGGATGCCCGCGAGCCCGTCGATCTCGGCGGGCGTCAGGCGGAAGTTCTTGGCGGCCGAGATGATCTTGCGGGCGGCGTCGACGGTGGCCTTTCGCGGGTCGTCCTGCTCGCGCTGCTGGGGGTAGCGCTTCTCCCAGTCGCGGCGGGCTTCGGGATCGCTCAGGTAGCGGTCGAGGCCGTCCGAGAGGATCATGGCTTGCTCCAGAGGAGCGAGCACCTGGAGGCCTTCTTGTCCGAAGTCGCGATCGCCGTAGCGCTCGTAGGCTTGCTTGACGACCGAGAGGCAGAAGGAGTGGATGGTCGAGGCCTGGAGTCCGTACGACGGGAGGCCGCGTTCGCGCAGGGCCTGGCCGATGCGCCGCTTGAAGGTGGTCGCCGCCGAGCGCATGAAGGTGAGAATCAGGATTTCGCGGGGCTTGGCTCCCAGGTCCTGGATCAGGCGGCAGGCGAGCCGGGTGAGGATGAAGGTCTTGCCGGCGCCGGGAACGGCCGCGATGGCGAGCCTGCGGCCCGTGTAGCGCAGGACCTCTTCCTGGGCCGGCCGCAGCGTCTCCTTTTCGATTCCCCCCCCTTGACGGGGGGGGCTAGGGGGGGGTGTTGCTGATCCTAGGTTCCTTTTTTCGAAGGACTCCATCTAGCGTTCCTCCGCGCGAGTGAGGATCTCGTCGAGCAACTCGGGCAGCCGCTCTCCGTAGTCGATGTCCGAGTACTCCCGGCCCTCGGCATCCATTTTGCTGGAGTAGACCCGAAGCTGCTCGGTGACCTTGAGGCAGCAGGCCCGCAAGACCCGCGCGAGCTTCTGGTTCTTGTGGAGGTCGTCAGTGTCCTTATCGTAGGGGCGTTCGTTCCAGCGAACGGAGAGCACGCGGCTGTTGGTCATCTCGCGGCGATCGCTCTTCCACCAGCGATCCGAGCCGAAGTCCAGGATGAAAAGGACCTTGAGTTCGTCGTCTCTGCGGGCGAAACCTTTCTCGGCAAGCTGGGAGGCCGTCGAGAGCATGATGGACGTCCGGTGAGGCTCGCGCTGGAAGAAGGGGCGTTCGGCGATCGCCCCTCCGAAGAGGAACCTCACGAGGTCCTTGCCCCAGGCCTCGGGGGTCTCGGGCTTGAGGCGAGAGACCACCCCGGTGAAGCGCTCGGCAAGCTCGATCAGCTGTCCGATCTGGCTGACTTCCCGCTGCCAGGCCTCGTCGGACGGGTCGGCCATGCGTGTGAGGCGTGCGGGGGAGTAGACCTCGGCGAAGCCGCGCTTGAAGAAGTCGGCAAGCGTCGACGGCAGGTTCTCGCGGGCTGCGTCCAGCCAGGCGAGCAGGGTCGCGTAGCGCCCCAAGGTTTCCTCGGGGACGTCGAGGCCCAGGAGGGTGAGTTGCTCGGGGAGGCCGAGGCGACCATCGGGACAGAGCTTGTCGACGACCTTGGCGAGCGGGAGGGAGGGCAGGCCGGTCACGAGTTCGAGAAGCTCGATCAGGGCGAAGCGGTCGGGGCGATCGCCCCAGTCGTACGCGAGCCGCGCGAGGGTGATGAGCACGCGGACGGGGCGATAATCCACCAGGCGGTTGGTGCCCGCGAAGACGTAGAGCGGCACGCCGTGGGGCGACTGGCGGGTGGAGAGCTTGGAGAGGCGATCGCGCATGGCCCAGATGAGCAGCGGGTCGATGGCCGGGGCCACGACGGCGATATGCTCGGGGGCAATGCCTTGCTCCAGCAGGGCGGCGAGATCGGCGATCGCGGCGTCCAGCATCTCCGGGTACGCCTCGAAGCCCCGCATGGCAAGCCGCCCGACATCGGCCTTCACAGGCTGGACATGACCCAGGAGCGCGTCGTGAAGGGCATTGCCCAGGTCGGCGAGCGGTGGTTTGGGGCCTTCTGCGGTCATGACCTGCCCGTCCTGGGCCCAGAGCCAGGCTCCTTCGGGATCGGCGCCGACGTACTCGCGAAGGCCGCCCAGGATCTTGGTCGGGTGGTCGGCGGGGAGCTGGGATTGCAGGGTGGCAAAGAGTTTTGGAGTGCCTTGAAGGGCCGTGAGGACCTGCTGCATGCGTGGCGAAGTCTCGTCGAGGTTCTCGACGAGGATGTGCTGCAGCTTGGCGAGACGGCGCTCCTGGTAGCGGGGATCGGGGAGCAGGGCGCTCGCGAAGAGCTCGAGTTGCAGAGCGAAGTCGAGGAAGCGGTGGCGGAGCATGCCCGTGACGTAAAGCTCGAGGCAGGTTTCGACCCCGTCGAGAAGCGCGAGCTCGTGAACCGAGCCCGCATGGCCGCTGCGGAGGCGATCGGTGAGGCGCTTGGCCAGTCCCGAGGCGGAAACCTCGCCGGTTTCCGGATCCCTCAGGGAGGCGCCGTTCTCGATGCCGCGCGCGAGCGTGTCGAGGAGCTGAACGTTCTGGAGGAAGAGCGGCGAGCGTGACAGCTCGAAACAGCCCTGGGCCCGGAACTCCCGGGTGAAGCAGACCATCAGGTACTGGGCGAGGTCGACGCTGACTGTGCGCGGCTCGGCATAGCCCACGCCGGGCGACGCGAAGTCCCAATCCCTTAGGCGCTCCTCGACGATCGGCCACCAGGTCGTCAGCTCCTGGCGAATCCAGGCGGCAGGAGTGTAGACGAGCTGCGGCCCCGTGGCGCGCTCGAAGCCTTTGGCTTCGGCGATGCGGTAGCGTTTTGCTGCGGGCTCGATATGGCTTTCTTCTTCGCCCTTGAGCAGTGACGTCCAGCGCGAACGCGTGGGACTTTCCAAGAGCACCAGAATGGCGTCACTGGGCACTCCGGCGTCGAGCAGCTGGTTGAATCTTTCCCATAACGCGAGTTTCAACCCCTCCCCCGGGAACCCGGCGAGGATTTCTCGGTCATGGAACTTGGAAGCGAGCGATAGCGTCTCGGGCATGGGAGGCGTCCAGCAAGGTTCAAGTAGGGAAACGCTTGCGGCTAAAGGCAGGCGCCTGTGGATACAAGCAAGTGCCTGCGGCTACAAGCAAGGGATAGGCTCTCATTCTAGCATAGACGCTCGCTTGGCTCGTGATGAGATTGCAATTTAATTGACACACTTAGGCTAAATACTTCAGTTATGGTTATTAAGTAGAAAGTGGCTTGGTTTGCCGGCGTTGCCGGCGTGTTGCGGACGCGGAGGGTTCCGAGGGGCGTTTTCCGGAAATTGGGTTTCCGGGGGGCGCTTGACGGGAGTTTCCAGGGGGGCGTCGGCGATTGATGAAGGAGGTAGCGATGGCAGGTAAGAAGCGGGGTCCCGCCAAGGGGGATCCTCGGATGAAGGAATTTGGTCGTCGGGGCGGCCTGGCGCTCGCCGCCGAGAAGGGGCCTGAGTTCTTCGCCCAGATCGGCCGCAAGGGCGGCAGCAAGACCAAGGAACGCTACGGCTCCGACCACTACGCGGAAATTGGCAAGAAGGGCGGGGAGGCGATCAAGGCGTCGCGAGGCATTGGCTTCTACTCGCAGATCGGCCGCCGTCCCAAGACCAAGGCTCAGAACCCCTAATTCCCTCTATTTCGAGCCCCGCATCCCATCGATTCGACGGGATGCGGGGCTTTTGTTTTGGAAGGATTAAGCGCCTTTCAAATGATCGTTGTGGGACGCCAGGAGCGCCTAGCGGGCGGGCATAAGAGAGAAGGTGCGCCCCGCGCATGACCAGACGAGTCGAGGAGTCCCGCATGGCATCGGTCAACGATAATTTGAACTCACAGCGCCCCTTGTCGACGGGTGGGACGCCTCCAGGCCGGACACCGGCGGGCCGGACACCGGCGGACACCTCGGGTGCCGCGGCAGCTGGGGCGGCAGGAGCCTCCCCGGCGGAAGCCTCGACGGCGACTCCCCCGGCGCGTCCGCGGACTCCGACGGACAAGGCCCTGATTGCCGCGCGTCCCCAGACGGAGGGCGAGCGTCAGCAGTCGATCCTGCAGGCGGTGAAGGCTGCCAAGGGGGAGGCTGCACCTCCGAAGGTCGAAGAAGAAGATTCGCGCACGGTCAAGGTGATCGCCGACGGCATCGGAGTGGTGGATGGGGTCCGCGAGGGCACGCGGATCGCGACGAGCGTGGATGACCTCGCGCGCCTTCCGGGCATCGGCAAGGCGGTGCAGAGCGGCTCGCGCATCGGGAAGTTCTTCACGGCGATCGCCGAGAGCAAGCTCGGCAAGGCGATTGCGACCGCTTTCGAGAGCAACAAGGTCCTCGCACCGGTGTCCCGCTTCCTGGGCCGCATCGCCCCCTTCGCGGGCGTGGCCGTGGCCGGCTACGACATTTACGATGCGAACAAGACTCACAAGGACCCCAAGGCCACGTCGACCGAGAAGGCGCTGGTCACTACCAAGGCGGTTCTGTCGGGTATCGCGGGCGTGGCCGGCGTCGCGACCCTCGCCCTGGCTCCCACGGGCATCGGGGCGGCGATCGCCGGAGGCGTCGCCCTCGGCGCGGGCCTGATCTCCCTGGGCGTGGATCTCTTCCTCGGCAAGGCTCGCAAGGAGCGCACGGAAGCCTCCGAGTAGCTTGAGTCCTCACGATTGAGGGCAGGGGCCGCAGGACATCGTCCTGGGGCCCCTACTCATTGCGCTTGGATACTTGGAGGTCAGTTTTCTTGTTCGGCAGGCAGGCTCGCGAGCCTGCGCTCGAGCTCCGAGCGGTTCTTGGCGAGCCGCTCGCGGTAGACGGAGTCCCAGATGTTCTCCGTCCACATCACCAGGGCGTCTTCCCCGTCGTCCTGGTAGTAGCCGCGCCGGCGGCCGAGGGCTGTGAAGCCGTACTTGGCGTATAGTTTCTGGGCCGAGGCGTTGGAGACGCGGACCTCGAGCGTCAGCCACTTGGCACCCTTTTCGGCGGCGGCATCGATCATGGTCAGGAGCATCTGCTCGCCGATCGAGCGGCGCTGCCACTGGGGGTGGGTGGCGATGGTGGTGATGTGGGCTTCGTCGAGGATCAGCCAGAAGCCGGCGTAGCCGACGATCTTGCCGTTTTCGCGGGCGACGAAATAGGTACTCGCAGGGTTCTCGAGCTCGTTGGCGAAGGCTTGAACCGACCAGCGATCCCCGAAGCAGAGACGCTCGATGGGGACCACATCTATCAGATCCGAATGTCGCATGAGGCTGATCTCGGCCATGGTTCAAGTCCCTCCTGATGTCGTTCTAGCACATGAGGTCAGCCGAGGGCAACCAAGCCTTTCACGGAGCCTATGGGTCAGCGCGCTGAAGCGGAGCTTCGAGGGGCGTCAGAGGCCGGGAGGGCCGAGGCGTTCCCAGCCGGCGACGGCGGTGGGCTCGCGCATGTAGGTCGGCAAGACGTTAAGGGCGTCGACCCCCTCGCCCCGCCCGAGCATGCGCGCGCCCAGGAGAGCGACGGCGCCGGCTCGCAGGAGATGGGACTCGTCGGAGAGCCATGGCCCCTCGAAGCGCGCCGTGATGGCGGCCCGCTGCCGCTGGGCGCCTTCCCCGATGAAGTGAATCGGAGCGTCGTGGCGGGCGAGCTGCTCCAGCCAATCCTGAAGGTCCATGAGGCTGCCCGGCAGGAGCTCGTGAAGGCCTTCGGCATCGCGGCGGTAGAGGGCGGCGAAGACCTTGTCCTTGCGGGCGTCGAGCATGGGGGCGATGAGCCCGTCGACGGGAGACTGGGCGGCGAGGGCATGGAGGGTCGGCACGGGAGCGACAGGCAGGCCGAGGGCGAGGGCGATCGCCTTGGCGGCGGACATGCCGGTGCGTACTCCGGTGAAGCCGCCGGGGCCCGCGGCGACGGCGACGCCCGCGAGGTCGGCGGGCGTGATGCCGGAGAGCTCGCAGATCGAAGCGATGGCGGGCTGGAGGCGTTCCCCGTGGCCGGAGCGGTAGGATTCGGGAACCAGGACCAGGTCGGCGCGTAGGGCGGAGCCTTGGACGAGGGCGATCCCGAGGTTTTCGGAGGCGGTGTTGAGGCCGAGGACCCAGTTACCAGGCAAGAGAGAGCTCCTTGAGGAGGTGGCGGGGGCGATCGCCGGTCGCGGTCAGGGTCGCGAGGCGGCCGTCCTCCTGGATGGTGAGCGTGACGTCGAGATGCTCGGCGGGTGTATGCGGCCCCAGCCGTTCCGGCCATTCGATGACGACGACGCCGTGGCCGTCCTCCCAGATTTCCTCGAAGCCGAGCTGGCTGAGGTCGGGGGAGTCGAGGCGGTAGAGGTCGAAGTGGAAGAGCGGAAGCCGGCCGTCGTACTCATGAAGAAGTGCGAAGGTGGGGCTGGTGATGCGATCGTCGATGTCCAGTCCCTGGGCCAACCCCTGCGTGAGCGTGGTCTTGCCTGCGCCGAGGTCTCCGTGAAGCAGCAGCACGTCGCCCTTTTGAACGAGCCGACCAAGGAGCGTCCCCAATCGCTGGGTCGCTTCGGGGTTAGGCAAGATCAGGGTTTGCGACTCGGTCATGGTGGCTGATGCTCGGAGAAAAAAGGGCCCCATCGGGTCGTGGGCGGGAATTCTTGAACCTGCATTTGGCAGGTGGGTGCCCTCCCGGGGAGTTTCCGTTTCCGCCTACGCGGGCGGTATACTTCCATCCCTGGAGCGCCGGGGCGCCCTTTTCAAGATAATTGTAGCCCAAGAATTGGACCGCCTCACGGACCCGACAGGGTGACCTCAAAGTATCACAGGAGGCATGGGTTGGCAAGCCAGAAAAATCACCCCGAACTGCCCTATGAACGCGCTCTCGCGCCGCTCCTCATCGCCTTGTTTTTACTCGGTTTCGAATCACGTTTTAATTTGCGGGCGCGGATGGGCTGTCACGTTGCAAGCAGTCCTGGCGCTGCGGAGCTGGTTTGACGTTGCCTTGAAGGCGGACGGGATGCAGAGCCTTGAGCGCCTTCAACTCGTCGAAAGCTTGCAGGCCTATGCCCGTGGCGAACGCCCGATGCTGGGGATTTGTCTGGGCATGCAACTGCTCTTCGAGGTGGGCGAGGAATTCGGGGAGCACACCAGCCTAGGGAGCTTGCCAGGGCGCGTGGTTTTGCTGCCGTCTCGGCGGCAAGATGGCGCCCGGCTCAAGATCCCTAGACCGGCTGGAGCGAGTTGCAGCTTCCCGCCTCGGAACGGAAGTGGTCCGGTTCGATTCTCGAGGGATTTCCCCAGGAGGTGGCGGCTTACTTTGTCCATTCGTGCCAGGCGCAATCCGCCAACCCCGAACATGTGCTGGCCAGTACGGATTACGGTGGTTGGTCCGCCCCGGCCGTGGTGCATTCCGCTCAGGTGCTGGGCTGCCAGTGTCATCCTGAAAAGAGTGGTCCGGTCGGACTGCAGAACATCCGGAATTTCCTCGACGCGTAGCAGCAAGGGGTTGCTCCCCTGTACGTCGAGGGACCGGGCGATTTTTCCGATGAACGTGCGCGAACACGCTAACGGTTGACGCTTGCGTGTTTCCAGTCCCGCTGAGTTTGATCGCGTCGATGAAGGGGCATAAAGATTGTCGTGTCACGAGCCGATACAAGGTGGGGAGCCCTTTTGGGATATCTCGCTCCTGAAGGACGTCCCTGCAAAACACGTCTTTCCTGCATTGGGGCCGCTCGGACTCCGATCAGTGAAGCCTGCCGGGTGAAGCTGGAGGCCACCATCGCCCAGAGCGCGTATTTGCTTGCCCATACCCCGCAAGCCGCCGCGCCGTCCAAACGCCACGGCCTTTCTGAAGTCGGCGCGTTCGCAGGTGCATGGAGCGCGTCGGTGTCTTAGAACTGGCTTGTACCTACCTGCATGAGTCCCCCGGCGCCTGAAGCGCTTTGCTTGGAGCTAGTCGCGTGTCGAACAAGTACTTCCTTGGTCCTTCCACGAACATCTTTTCTACGCCACTTCCAGATGGGACGGTTTACCCCAGCCATCTCGAGGAGCGGGATGAGCGTCCCATCGAGTTCATCGAGTGGTTCGACCTCATCCGTGAGAAGCCTTGGGAAGCGTGCCGCTTCTCCGACCTCGGCTGCAATGAAGGGCATTCGACGCTGCGCATCGGGCAGACGGGAGCGCAGGTTCTCGGCGTCGAAGGTCGCGCGGATGCGGTGACGCGTGCCGACTACCTCCGCGACCAGAACGGCATGTCCAATGTCCGCTTCGAGGCGGGAGACGTCTCCGATCCGTCGCGCTTCGGGGAGTTCGATGCGATTTTCGCTTCGGGCATTCTTTATCACCTCACGGATCCTTGCACCTTCGTGGATGGAGTGGCCCGCAACGCGCGGCAGATGATCTACATTTGCACGCACGTCGCCCCGGCGGACGCCGCGGAGCTTCAACAATCGCCGCGATTCATCGGAGCGCTGGGAGACCTTTACACGCATGTTCACCAGGGCATCGCGTACGAAGTGCGGAAGTTCGCCGAGCCGGAGGACACCGAAGAGTACACGGTGAGCGGTCGGCGTCATCCACGCAGCGGGGTCGGCAATTCGATTTCGGTTTGGCTGACCTTCGAGTCTTTGGTGCGTCTTCTCGATGTCAACGGCTTCGGCCGAATCTGCGTCAAGTCGTTTGACCCAGCCGACCTAAGAGTTCGTCTCATCGCATACCGGACGGCCGAAATCCCTCTGTCTCGTAAACTTCCGGAGCCCCCGTCCTTCGAAGACACCATTCGTAAGGCGCTCGAGCAGGACCTGAACTTCCTCGCCTCGGCTCCCGGGCCTGTCGTCGTCGCAGGGGTGGAGCCCTATCTAGGGAGGATCACGCAGCACTTGCGTTCGCAAGGGGTGACGATCAGCGCCACGCTCTCGCTTGATAGCGCAGCGCCAGGGACTGTCTCAAGCGACGTGCCCAGCATGACCTGGGAGGAGTTCATCGAGAAGCGCCCCGACTTTGTCCTGCTAGCCTCGCCGGCCTACGGGAAGCTTTACCACGAGTTCATGCTGCTTAATCGCTCGAAGTACCTGTTCACGAGCATGTCTCAGGCGCTGGAACGCTTTGGCGTGCTTTAGCGCTCGCTTTGGGAGGTGAGGCCGCCTTGGCGGTCTCACGCCGGGATTGATTGGGGCGTCCGGTGATTGGGATGTCCACCGAACGGGAGAATTGTCAGATGGCTCATCATATCCACGTGGTGCTGAATACCAGGAATTGCTTCGTCAATCTGATTCCAGTCATTCGGTGGCTCAAGCGGAACACGACCCACACGGTGAGCGTGACGAGTTTCGTGCCCGCTTTTGAGGGGGCCCTGTTGCGCGAGGGCGTCGAAGCTCGTCTCGATACCTTGCTTTTCCAGCGCTTTATCGGTGAATCGGGAGGACGCTTGCTTTTGAGCGCGACCGATTACTACCACCCGGCCCATGAACCGGTGCGAATCCTCATTGAGGAGGCGCGCCGTTCGGGGATTCCGTCGCTCTCCATCCAGCATGGCTACTATACGCCTGGCCAGATGCTAGACCCGCTTTTTCACTTCTCCTCCGATCGCGTTGCGGTTTGGGGGGAGGAGACCCGTCAGCTCTTGCTCAAAGAGATTCCGGGCTTGATGTGCGATCGGATCGTCGTGACCGGTCGCCCGCGCATGGACGAAGTTGCCGCCCTCCGCCAGAACCCCGACACCTATCGAAAGAACCGAAACCTCCTCGCATTGGCCGAGGGCGAGCCGTTCGTGCTGCTCGCGGGGATGACCCACCATTTCTTTGAAGACGTATATCAATGCGATGCGGAATCCGTCGTCACTTATTATGAGGCCCTGATCCGGGCGGTTGGACGCATTGAGCTGGGCGTCAAAATCGTGATCAAGCCCCATCCGGCGGAATTCGGATCGTTCTGGGACACCCAGGGGATGCTCAGGGACGCGATCTCGCGAAGCGGCCACCCCAGTGTCCAGGTCCTTTCCACCGAGGAGGCGGATCAGCTGGATTACCTCCCGTTCTTGGCTGATGCGCGTTTCGCGATTTCCGGCTTTTCGACGCTATGCATTGATGCGCAATTGATTGGTACTCCGGCGATGTACGTGACGACTCCTGAGGTCTTCTACCATCAGGACCTTAACGTTCTCGTCAACGGCAAGGGCTCTCGCCATGTCCACGCTCCACTCGCCGATCTCGAAGAGGCGACGGTGGCGGCTCTGAAAGGCTTCGCGGCGACTAAGAATGGCCAAGCGCTATTTCCGGAGGAGCGCCTCGTTACGGATTTTTACGCGATGGACGGGCGCTGCTCGGAACGCGTGGTGCGGGAGATGGAAACCCTCATTGAGGAACGCGCGGCGGGGTGGCGGGCGCAGATTAACCGCGACAACTTGGTCACGCCGCCGTATGCTAAGCCTCGTGTCTCATGTTCCATCGTGATTCCCGTCGAGAATCACCGCGCGGAGATCGAGCGCTGCCTTGAGACGCTGATTCAGAACACTCCGTCGCACCTCTATGAGGTCATTTTTGTCGACAATGCGTCGACCGATGGGACGGCAGACTTCCTCGGCTGTCTCGAGGGTGATGTCAAGGTGCTTACCAACGACCGAAACCTCGGCTTCGCCAAAGCCTGCAACCAAGCTGCTGCCGTTTCCGAGGGGCGTTACCTCGTCTTCATGCGCCCTGACGCCGAGCTGGCTCCGGGATGGTTCTTGCCGCTTCTCAAAGCCCTGGCGATGAGCCCCGACGTGGCCGCTGCGGGCGGGATGCTGCTCCACCCCAATGGGATCATCCAGCACGCAGGGATGACGATCGACGCTTCTAGGTCCGTCTCGGCTCGGGGCTTACTTGCCCATCGCTTTGCCGGCCTTCATTACAGCGACCCTACGACGCAGCAGCCTGCAGACGTCGAGGCGCTCTCGTACGCTGCGGTCATGATTCGCGCCCAGGCCTTTGCCGAGGTGGGGGGCTTTGACGAAGAGTATCAGGGTAGTTACGAGGATGCGGACCTTTGCTTCAAGCTCGGAGGGAACGGTTGGCGCATCGTCTATGTGCCCCAGAGCTACGTGATCCTCCACGAGCCGCTCGAGGCCCCAGCCGGGCGCCGCCCTCACGAGTTCCTGAACCGCGCGCGCTTTGCCCAGCGTTGGGGATTTGAGACCACCTTTCAAGCTGAAGTCGCCCCGACACTTCCGAGCCACGGGACTGCTTCGGAAGCGAGGACTCGGGCATCCGGTAAGCGGGTGTCGATCATCATTCCGCTCTACAACCAGGTGGCCTACACCGTTCAGTGCTTGGAAGCCCTCGCTCAGAACACCCCCGAGGACCTGAACTATGAGGTGGTTCTCGTGGATAACGCCTCGAGCGATGGCACCGGAGAGCTTCTGGCCCAGCTGGGCGGGGACGTGGTCATTCAGTGCAATGCTGAGAACTTGGGCTTCGCCAAGGCTTGCAACCAAGGCGCCCGCTTGGCGTCCGGGGAGTTGCTGCTTTTCCTCAACAACGACACGATTCCGCATCCAGGCTGGTTAGAGGGCGTCCTAAACACCTTGGCAACCGAGTCCCGGGTTGGCGCGGTTGGCAATAAGTTGCTTTTTCCGGACGGCAGCCTCCAGCATGCGGGGGTCATGTTCGAGGAGAATTTTGCGCCCGCGCACTGGCTGTATCAATTGGACGTCGCATCCCATCCGCTCGTCAACGAGCGTCGGGACTTCCAATGCGTGACGGCCGCCTGTATCGCAATTCCGCGCGACGTCTTCGAACGTGTCGGTGGCTTCGACGAGGGCTACCGGAACGGATACGAGGACGTCGACCTCTGCTTGAAGATCCGGCGTGAAGGCTACCGGATCGTTTACACGCCCGAAAGTGTCGTGACGCACGTAAGTTCGGTTAGCGAAGGGCGGAAGGATTTCGACGACGTTAACCAGCGGCGTCTCTTGACGCGCTGGAGGGATCATATTCTGCCGGACGGCCGACGCTTCATGGCGATCGCTAAGGGCAAGGAGCCGCGTTACAGCGTGCTCATCCTGACCAGTGGCGCGACGTCCCTCGAGGCGTGTATTGGGAGTGCGTTGAAGGCCCTTGGTCCGCATGACGAGGTATTCGTTCTCGAGCGGGATCCGGAAGGGAGCGGTGCAGAGGTCGTCCGAAACGTGTTCGCCGTGGACCGCCGGGTTCACCTTGTAGAGGCCTCCGCTGATCCGACGGAAACAGCGGCCCTCCACCGCGGGCTTTGCCTAGCGGCGGGAGCGTATTTGGTGATCCTGAAGTCGGATGCCCTCGTCCCGGAGGATGGGTTTGAGCGCATGCGGACCCACCTGTCAGGGGAGCATGCCGGAGCGATCAGCCCGGTATCCAACCAAGCTTTGGGTCAGCAAGCGATTTCGAACTACCTTTCGTATGAGCAGATTGCAGATATGAGCAGGCCCCAACTGGATGCGCGCTTGAGAGCCAGTTCAAAAGGTCGGCTGCTTACGTCTACGCTCGATGCTTTTTGCCTCCTGATTCCTCGTCAAGCGCTAGAAGAGGCGATGCTCGCCTCGCCCTCTCTGCTGAGTACCGAGGCACTGGATCTCGTGCAGATGCTCAAAGTCAATGGGCGTTCTCTCTTCATCGCCTCCGATGTCTACGTGCATCGTCAGAGCCCTGCTCGCGACAGCGCGCTCCCCACAGAGACCCGTGCTGCCGCAGTGCTAGAGGGTGCTAAACCCAAGATCCTCGCCTTGGTGTATGGGCTTGATGCTTGCCCTTTGATCCGCTTGATCGGGCCGTTGAGGGAGGCGGAGCGCCAAGGACTCCTCGAACATCGAATTTCGGTCCTCTCCTTGGGCGCGTTTACATGGGATCGCGTTCAGGCGGACATCGAATGGGCGGATATCGTGATCTTCCAGCGCTTCGGGTCCGATAACATCCTCAAAGTTCTCTCTTACTGCAAAGCACTGGACAAGCGTATCGTCTTTGAGATCGATGACGATCTCTTGAATTTGCCTGCCTCTCACCCCGCCTTTTCCTGGTTTCAACTTCCTGAGATTCGGGGATCTATCGAAACCCTTGCGATGGAAGCCGACTTGGTTACGGTTTCAACTGGGCAATTGGCCAAGGTCCTGTCCCCCTATAACGCGAACGTGAGGGTGTTGCCCAATGTCTTGCTCGAGGATGTTTTTTCCGGGGTCCAGGGCTTAGCTGAGGCGCAGCAGACTGAGCGTGTCGTTATCGGTTATGCTGGGACCTCTACACATCAGGCGGATCTCGGGCCGATTCTGCCGGCGCTAATGCGCCTGCTCGTCGAGTTTCCCGACCGTGTTTCCTTGGTGTTCTTGGGTTGCCACCCGCAGGGTTTTGACGGTCATCCGGGAGTAAGCTTCGTCTCTGAGACTTCGGGCTATCAGGATTATGCCGTCGAGCTGCGTCGGCTTGGAATTCAAATCGGTTTGGCACCTCTGGTCGATAACTTGTTCAACCATGCCAAGAGCGCCATCAAGTGGATGGAGTATGCCGCCTCCGGCATCCTACCAGTTTGCTCGAACGTCGGCCCCTACCGTGATGCTGTGAAGGACGGCGTCACGGGCGTACTCGTCGACGGTCTCGACCCGGAGGCCTGGTACCAGGCTTTAAAGCGCCTGATTCTTGAGCCGGAAATCCGTGCCAAACTAGCCTTGCAAGCCTACGAAACGGTGCATCAAGAACACATGTTGCCTGCCGCCGCCGCTCGCTGGGCGGAATCCTATCGCACCTTGTTACGCCACGTCGGCGAGGAGCCTACGACCGCGCCGCCTATTGCTTCGATCGTAATCCCACTATTCAACAAGGTAGAGTACACCCGGAACTGCCTGGAGGCCTTGATTGCGAATACTTCCGAGGACTTGTTCTATGAGGTGATTCTGGTCGACAACGCATCCACCGATGCTACCTCTGAGTTGCTATCCCAACTCGAGGGAGACGTGCGGATCGTGCGCAACACGACGAACTTGGGCTTTGCACGTGCCTGTAATCAAGGGGCTCAATTGGCAAAAGGCAAGTACGTGGTCTTTTTGAATAACGACACATTGCCGCAAGAAGGCTGGCTGGAGGCCTTGATTGCGGAGGCTGAAGTTAGTTCCGATGTGGGGGTCGTCGGCAGCAAGCTACTGTATCCAGATACCGAAACCATTCAGCATGCCGGCATCGGCTGGATAAACGGTTTGCCCGATCACCCGTTTCGCCATGCGCCAGCCGATGCTCCCGAGGTTAATCAGGCCCGTGATTTGGACATGGTGACTGGGGCCTGTCTCCTTATCAGGAGAGGCCTGTTCCATGAGGTAGGTGGATTCGACGAAGGCTACATCAATGGAGTTGAGGATATCGACTTGTGCCTGCAGGTTAGGCGGGCGGGCTACCGAATTCGTTACACTCCGAAAAGCGTGCTTTTCCACTATGAGGGAACGTCGGAGGGGCGTTTTGCCCACGTCACTCCCAACCTCAAGCGCTTCTTTAAGCGTTGGCAAGGTTGTTTCGACGCACAAGGGAATTTCTTGCCGCCACCCAAGGCTTTGCCCGTCATCTGGGAGGGCTCGCAATTCGTCTATCACAGCCTAGCCCATGTGAACCGCGAGCTGAGTCGAGAGTTGATCGCGACGAGAGCTATTGATCTTTCAGTACTCCCGTATGAACCGCATCAGTTCAATGGCGATGAGGACCCGGCACTCCGTCCGATTGCTCAGCGAATTGGTAGGGAATTGGGAATGCCTGCAGCTGTGCATGTCCGCCATCAATGGCCTCCGCAGTTCACCCCTCCTAGAGAGGGCATATGGGTCATGATCCAGCCTTGGGAATTCGGTGGGATTCCTGAGGAGTGGGTGGTCCCCATGAAGGACCAAGTCGATGAGATTTGGGTGCCTACTTCCTGGGTTCGCGATTGCTATATCCAGAGCGGAATTCCTGCTGAGAAGGTAGTGGTTGTTCCCAATGGCGTGAACACGGAGTTGTATAACCCCGAGGGACCTCGCTTCCCCTTACAGACGCGAAAGCGCTTCAAGTTTCTATTTCTCGGTGGAGCAATTGCCCGGAAGGGGATCGATATCCTGCTTGAAACGTATTTGAAGACGTTCAGCAAGCAAGATGATGTTTGTCTGGTTATAAAAACCAATGGCGTCAACGGGCATTATCGAGGAGCATCCCTCGATGACGAGATCCGACGGCTTGCTGCGCACCCTGATGCGCCCGACATCGAGTACATTGATCAAGATCTCAGTGATGCAGAAATAGCCTCTCTTTACCGCGCGGTTGATGCCTTGGTCCATCCCTACCGGGGTGAAGGCTTTGGCATGCCCATCGCTGAGGCGATGGCATCCGCCCTACCGGTCATCGTTACGGGATATGGTGCGTGCTTGGATTTCTGCGACGCTGAGTCGGCGTATCTGATACCTGCCACGATAGTTAACCTGGAACAGCATTCACTTCCCGCCCCATCGATCGGCTACTGGTTGGCGGAGCCCGATCAAACGGTTTTGGCCCGCCTCATGCGTGAAGTGACACAAAACATCCATGATGCCAAGGTCATCGGTTCTAGAGCGCGTGAACGCATCGTTTCTGAGTTCCAGTGGTCCCAAGTCATCCAGACAGTGATCGAGCGAATTTCAGAGTTGGCGGATCGGGTTCCCATTCGCTTCGCAGAGCGTGATCCTTTCTCGCCGGGGCGCACGCCGATTCATCTTGAGGAACGTCGGGATGTGGCTTTTTTCCATGAGCTGAAATGGCCTGACGATAGCTGGAAGGAAATCGTGAGGGCGTACTCTCGAGCGTTTTCAGCCTCGGATGATGTCTCTCTCGTTTTATGGCTGGACCCGGCGCAAGGCCTTGACGTCGAGGAAGTAGGCGAGTGCTTGATGGAAGTGTTGGCTTCAGACGGGGGCGATCTCGAGCAGGCACCGGACATCCTCTTGGTATCGGATGCGCTAGATATTGATGGGCTGGCTGGCCTCTATGCCGCTGCGGACAGCATCGTGCCCGCAGGGGATCAAGAACAGGTCGCGAGGGCAACGCGCATGAAGATCCCCGTGCTCACGAGCTTAGATACCTCGGCTTGGCATGACATGGTGGAGGTCGCCAGGTCGAAAAGAGCGACTTCTCGCCTCAATTCGACGCAGATCCTGCCGATGTAATCAGGTGAGTGCCCTCTCACCACCGACCCTAAAGGCCGTCAGAAAGGATCCCCTATGGCGCTAAAAATCGCGAAGATCAGAAGTCACCAGCCTCAAGAATCGTCTGAAGCTCTTGGCCTTAAAGCCTTTGCGGCGGGTGACCTGAATAGTGCTGCCACCCACCTCCTTTCTGCCTTGGAGCAAGATGATTGCAATGGGGGCCTCTACCTCAAACTGGGCACCGTATTTTTCCAGCAAGGTAAAGTCGATAAAGCGCTCATTGCTTTCAAGCGAAGCATTGAGCTACTTCCCTACGATGCGGATGCCTATAACGCGATGGGGAGTGTTCTCTACCAGCTTGAGTTCTGGGGCGCTGCGGAAGCCTTTTTCCAGAGGGCTCTGGAACTCGATCCCCAGCATGCGACTGCTAAGAATAACCTGATCGAGTCCAGAAAACGCTTGCGATCAGGAGACACGAGTCTTCCTCCCGAGTTTGACTCGGTCATGGCCCTGCTTGATAAGAAGGAACCAAGACTAAGTCTCTGCATGATCGCTAAGAATGAAGAGGAATTCATTGGTGATTGCCTTGCTAGTGTTAGTAAGCTCGTCGATGAGATTATCGTAGTTGATACGGGATCCACGGATCGGACGATTGAAATTGCCGAGAGTTACGGGGCCAAGATCTTGCATCATCCCTGGCAGGGCGATTTCGCGGCAGCCCGTAATGAATCACTCGCCCACGCCACGGGCGACTGGATCTTGGTGTTGGATGCCGACGAGACTCTCCCTGCTGAGGGGCATGCTGAGCTGAAAAAGGCGCTGCGCAACAAGGATAACGTGGGCTATGCGCTTGCCATTGAGAATTTGATGGGTGAAGCGGGTAACGAGGTCCAGACCGCCTTGATTTTTAGGCTCTTTCAGAATCGTCCCGATGTGCGATTCGAGGGTATCATCCACGAGCAAGCCATGTTGTCGGCCCAGCGCACGGGGTTGCCCATCTACAACCTCAAGACACGCATCATTCACCGCGGTTACCTCAACCAGTACGTGACCGAGCGCAATAAGTACCAGCGAAACCTCGACATCCTCCTACGCCAAGTGGAGGAAGACCCCGATCACTCCTACGCCTACTTCAACCTCGGTCAGACTTACAAACTCATGGGGCGCTTCGCTGAATCGGAGCAGTCCTACAAGAAGTGCCTGCGATTGCTCGACGAAAAGCAGCAACCCCCTACGACACCTTACTGGTTGGCGGCCTTCTTCAGCCTCGCGGATCTCTACCGCATGATTGGTCAGCCCGAAGAGGGGCTGAAAATTGCTGAAGAAGGGTTGAAGCAATATCCGGAGTCCGCCGACCTACTGTACACCTATGGGTTGATTCTCTTGGTGCTCGAGCGCTATGAGGAGGCTATCAAGGCTTTTCAAGCCTGTCGCTCCTACAAGGGAATTATTCACGCCGCCGGAAACGATCCTTCGGTTCCGACGTACAAATCCTCTCAGGCCTTGGGAACGGCCTACTCGCGGATGGGCCAACATGCCGTCGCCAAGCAGCACTATTTGCAGGCACTCCAGGAGTGGGAGCATCCCAATTCCGAGCTTTTCACCAATTTGGGAATCGTGCACCTTCAACTCGAAGAGCGTCAGGAGGCTTTGCAGCACTTCATCAAGGCGGTGGAGCTCGATGAGAGAAACGCCCGAGCCTGGAACAATATCGGCTATATTTGCCAGCAACTTGGCCAAGATCAAGAAGCGCTTGCTGCGCAACTGAAGGCCTACGAGATTGATGAAAGGGAAAACGGCTTCGCGTACGGGAAGGCTCTGTTGCATGTGAAGCGCCTCGAGGAGGCGGAGCGCGTCATGGCCCAGCAGACGGCGGTCAATGCCGCACATGCCCCGGGGTGGATCTATCTTGGCCTCATCAAGCTCTGCCTCGGCAAGAGGGACGAGGCTAAGAAGACGTGGCAAGAGCTGGAGCAACACTCCGAATTCGATTCGCAATCTCGCGACGATGCTACTTCGCTCTTGACCTTTGCCAGCCTCCTGGGGAACGAAGACGACGCTTCTCCAGTGACCCGGTCCTTCCGTTCTCGAGATGGCGAACTTTGGGTGTTGATGGTCACGCACCTGATCTTGGCCGAGCGCTACTCCGACGTGGAGCGCGTGCTCAAGGCCCTCGGGTCATACTCGATCCCGGGAATGGACCTGCTCATGGGGCGCATGCTCGGGAAGCATGGCTTGCATGAGGAGGCGATGGGATTCTTGCTCAAGGCGAGAGAGCTGACCCCCGACACTTCCGAAATTTACGTCTTGCTCGGCGAAGCCGCCGAAGGCCTGAAGAACGCTGAGGATGCGATGGTGATGTATCAGATGGCGCTTAGTCTGGATCCCAAACAGGTCTCCATCCGGCAACGCCTGGGGCGACTCCGCTTGATGGGAACGGCGAAGTAATTTTTTCTCGGACTGCTAAAGAAAGCCTTCAAGCAGCCGAAATGATTCATGTCCCCTCTTCAATGGGGATTAGCGAATCGAAAACAGGCCCAATGAGGTCGACACTGGGCTCAGGAAGATTCATGGAAAACACGGATGTTTTCTTCATTTACTAAGGAGGTATCACTATGGGACTTCGTATTAACACTAACGTTGGTGCTCTCAACGCCCACCGTCAGCTCACCATGAATGACGTCGCTCTCTCGAAGTCGCTCCAGCGGCTTTCGTCGGGGCTTCGCATCAACGGTGCGGCGGATGACGCGGCTGGCCTGACCATCGCCGAGAAGATGCAGTCGCAGGTTCGCGGCTTGAACCAGGCTGGTCGTAACGCGCAGGACAGCATCTCGATGCTGCAGACTGCCGAAGGTGCGCTGATCGAGACGGAAGCCATCCTGCAGCGGATGCGCGAACTCACGGTTCAGGGCGCCAACGACACGTTGACCGCTTCCGACCGGGCGGCCATCGGAACCGAGCTGGCTCAGCTCAGCTCCGAGATCAACCGGATTGCGACCACCACCGAGTTCAACACCAAGCAACTGCTCAACGGCAGCTCGGCCGGCGGCTCGGCGACGGCGACCACCACGTTCACCCTCCAGGTGGGCGCGAATGCCGATCAAACGATGTCGGTGACGATCTCGGCAGCCACCGTCGGGGCCATCAGCCTTGGCGACGGTCTTAACTCCACTAGCGTGACTGATGCTGCTGCTGCCAGCCTCACTCTCGCTTCGTTGGATGCCGCGATCGCCAGCATCTCGGAGAGCCGCTCGGAGCTGGGTGCGTACATCAACCGCCTGGATCACACCATCAAGAACCTGAGCGTCTCCGCGGAGAACCTCTCGGCTGCCGAGAGCCGCATCCGCGACCTGGACATGGCGGCGGAAGTCATGAGCATGACCCGCAACCAGATCCTCACCCAGTCCAGCACCTCGATGCTCGCCCAGGCCAACCAGTCGACCCAGAACGTCCTCGGACTCCTGCGGTAAGCCGGTTAGCCCGGTTACAAATCGGGTGAATGAGGAGGGGAGGTTCGCCTTCCCTCCTCATTTTGTGCATACAAGCTAAAGTACTTCAGGTTTACGTCGATACTTTTAATAGAAATGTAGCCAAGCTGCTGACCAAGGAGGGTCACCATGAGAATCGAAGGTGTGATTGCCACGACCGGAATGGCTTCTCAACAGCTAGCAGAATCTTCAGCACAGAAAAACGAGAAGCCGGTAGACGTGCAGCTGCGTCAACCTGTCACTCCGGCGCAGCAGCAGGCTGCCGAGGAGGCGAAAGCGGCAGGCTCACGTCTCTTGCCGGAGGCAGTCAAGCAACTCGAGCAGATCGTCCATGCGTTCGATCGGAATCTGAAGTTTCAGATCCATGAGGATACCCAGGCCGTGATGGTGCAGGTCCTCAATGCCGACACAAAAGAGGTCATCCGGGAGTTTCCATCGGAACAGATTCTCGACATGGTTTCCATGTTTCAGAAGCAGCTCTCTGGACTGTTCGTGGACAAGCTCCGGTAATTCGGTGTTACTCGCCAAGGAGGGCTGAGAGATGTTTCAAATCGGCGGCATGGCCTCGGGCCTGGATACGACCACTATTATCGAACAGCTGATGATGTTCGAGCGCAAGCCGATCGCAGCCTTGCAGCAGCGCAAATCTGCAATCTCCCAGAAGGACTCCGCCTTTCAGGCGATCAATACTCGTCTCTCAGCGCTTAAGAGCAAGCTCAGCGACCTGACGATGGAGCGGAACCTCAAGGCTAAAAAGGTAACGACCTCTGCCGATTCCGTCCTTTCGGCGGCCGCCGGTGCCGGTGCTGCCGAGGGAACCTACCGGGTCAAGGTCAACCAACTGGCCACCGCCACTTCGGTTGGAAGCGCTGTCGGGCTCGACAAGGCTGCGCTAGGGAAAACGGCGCTCAGCAACGTTCCCTTATCCGAGCTTAAGCCTGCCAACACGACAGCCATCAAAACCGGGACCTTTACGATTGGCGGGGCAACGCTCAGGATCGAGGACGAGTCGGCCACTCTCGACGACGTGATCGCGGCCATCAACGTGGCGGGTGGCAAGGCCCCCGATGCGAGCTATCGTCCGGGTAAGGTGGTCGTGCTCGACGCTAACGGCGCGGCCTATTATCCCGTCGACGGCGATCCCTCCCTTCCGAACTTGACGGGACTTGGGGGCGCGGCGGCTAGCCTGACGGCCAACGGGCAGATTCAACTCGATGTCGCCCTCAACCGCAATGTCGCCATCGGTAGCGGTGCGGATACTTCCAACTTCCTGACCGTCGCGGGTCTGAAGTCGCCCACCGTGGACGGCGATATTCGGACTGGTGCCCGCATGAGCGTCGCTCAGGTCACTAAGCCCCTCAACGATGCGAACTTCGCTACGCCTATTACGGGGGACGCTGACGGAAAGGGTGTCTTCAAGATCAACGGCGTCGAGATCGCTTACAATCTTACGAGCGATGCCTTGAACGACGTCTTGAATCGTATCAACTCGTCAGGTGCCGGCGTGGTCGCAAGTTACAACTCCATTGAGGATCGGCTGGTCCTCACCAATAAGACGACTGGTAATGCGGCCATCGGCCTCGAGGACGTGACGGGCAATTTCCTTGCCGCTACCAAGCTCGTGGGCGCCTCCCAGACGACGGGACAGAACGCTCGCATCACAATTGATGGGGTCGAGGGCATCCTTGAGAGCTCCACAAACGAATTCAAGAATGTGGTGCCTGGCCTTATCTTCACAGCCAAGGAGGAAAAGACCTCCGACTGGACCACGATCACCGTGAGTTCCGACACGGACGCCACCGTCAACACCATCAAGGGCTTCATCAACGAGTTCAACGCCACGATCGATGCCATCGAAGCGGCTCGCGCCAAGGGAAAACCCCTACAGGGCGATTCCGCCCTCAGTGGCATCATGAGCAAGCTCTATCGACTGGTATACGAACCGGTCTCAGGGCTGTCGGGATCCCAGGCCACCCTTTCCTCCATCGGTATCGGTACGACCGCGGCCGATCGAAAGCATCTGTCGCTGAACGAGGCCAAGTTCAAGGAGGTTCTGGCGAACAATCCCGATCGCGTCGCCGAGCTCTTCAACAAGGATTTAGCCGCAGATAATCCCACCGGTGTCGCAGGACGACTCCGCGCCTATCTCAACGAGATCGGGGGGTCGGAAGGGGTCTTCGCGTCTCGCAAGGACTCGGCCTCTCGACAGACCAAGTACATCGACGATCAGATCGAGAGCTATGAGGTTCGACTCGAACAACGACGTAGGATTCTCGTTGGTCAGTTCACGGCGATGGAAAAGGCCGTGGGACTGATGAAGTCTCAGCAGTCCGCCCTGATGTCTCAGCTTGGTTCTCTGCAATCCCAGTAAGCTAAAGGAGTTTAGCGACCATGAATCCACTTCTCGCTGGTAATCCCTATGCTCAGTATCAGCAGGCTCAGGTCGATACGGCTTCGCCTGAGCGCCTATTGCTGATGCTCTACGAAGGGGCGATCCGGTTCTTGAATGCGGGCCGCAAGGGAATCCTGGAGCGCAAATACGAAGTGGCGCACCAGAACATCGTGAAGGCTCAGGATATCATTACCGAGTTCATGGCGACGCTCAACATGAAGGACGGCGGGGAGTTCGCCCAGAATCTCTTCGACCTCTACGAGTATCTCAACGGCCGTCTTACCCAAGCCAACCTCCAGAAGGATGTCGCCATCGTCGACGAAGTCCTGGGGTTCGTACGGGAGCTTCATGAAGCTTGGGTCATCGCCGCCAAGAACGTGGCGGCAGAGCGTAAGGCCAGCGCCTAGCCATGCTAGATGAGTTGGCCCAGGTCTATCGAGAGGCGATCGCCCTGACTGAATCGCAGGCATCGGCGATCGCCCAGGAGAACTGGGAGGACCTGGGGGCGTTGCTTATGAAGCGAGATCGCCTCATCGCGCGCGCGGAAGCCCTCATTCACGATGGGGGCCTTCCTTCCGATCGGAACGAATTGATCACGCTGCTCACGCAGCTCCGAATCAAGGACCAGGTCAATCAAGCCGTCATCACCCGAAAGATCGAGGGTCTCAAAGAAGAGATTCAATCGTTGCAACATAGCAATCATGCGGTCGCCGGCTACCTGGACAATCTGCGTGGCGTTTCCGAGTCCCATTTTATCGACCATGACCAGTAAGCCCCGGCGCATCCTCGTCGACCACCGGGGCGAAAAGGGCATCGGGGATATCGTCTGCGAACTGAACACGTACTCGGCGCTGAAGGCGCAGGATTCTGACAGCCTGCTTTTCTCTCGCGGCTCTCGAAATCTCGCTTGGGGCAATCCGCTCATCGATGCTTTCGATGAGCATTCTCCCGACGAGGCTTTCGATCAGATCATCCGCTTTCAAACCAACGCGCAGCACCTGAAAACCTCCCTGGCCGCAGGCCGCACGATCTTCGAACACTTCCTTCAGACTCATCATCTCCCTTCGGTTCCTGCCCCTCCTCGTCTCTACGCTCTCCCGGAAGAGGTCGCCGATCTCGGCTTGACGCCGGATCACCCGGATGATTTGATCATCGCCTATTCCGTCGACAGCAAGGAACCGGATCGTCGCTGGGGTGAAGAGCGCTTCAGCGAGCTCCTGACCTACCTCCAGGAAACCTATGGCGGGACCTACCTCGAGCTTGGAAGCGGCTTTACGGCGGGACATGTCGGGATCGGCTACGATCTGGTCGGCCAGACCGACTTGCGTCAAACCATGGCGTTGCTTTCGTCAGCGGATCTCTTCATCGGCAATCATGGCGGCTTGACGCATCTTGCCGGAGGCGTGGGCACTCCGATTCTTTGCCCTTGGGGGGCGAGTACGCCTTACGAGGCCTACGCCTATGACGCGATTTCCATGGTGGTCGAATCGACGCCGGATTGCCGCCATTGCGGTTGGACGGGGCAGGTCCATCCTGAGTGTCGGGCGGCGGACGTCTTCTCGGGGCGCACGCCTTGCACCCAGGAAATCTCGGTTGAGCAGATGATGCGGGCCGCGGACGAGCTTTTGCCTCGTCTCATCGCTGAGCGTGATCGCTTGCGAGCGGGTCGAGAGGCCTTGAGGCTTGCGGCTCGACATCCGAACACGTTGCTTCGTTTCGAAAGCCAAGACTCGCTCAATCCCTATGCAAACTTGCGCCTGTATTTAGGAGGTTTTCCTGGCTGGGGAACCGAGAATCGTTCCGATGATTACGCACGCTTGCGCCAAATCGTCGCCTTTCCGGACTGGAATAACCCATTAAGTGCCTGGGAAAGCCTCATTGCCGCGTATGTGCAGGCGGCGGACGCTCATTCGCCTTGGGTGCTCACGCTATCGGCAGCCCCGTTGGCGGGCCCCGATATCAACCAGCTTTTGTCGGAATACTTGAACCTCTTGGATCACAAGGGGACGTTTCCGAAGTTCATGGTCATCTTGGGGGCGCTCAGCGAGTCCGAACGCCGGGATCTGCTGCGCTCGGCAGATGTCTACGTCCCTCTAGAGGGGGCCTATCATCTGGATCCGGCCGAGCCTATCCAAACGCTCAATCCCACTCAGTTGCCGGAATTTCTTCGGAGCGAGCGGAGGCAGCGAGATCATCTCCAGTCCCCTGGGAGGTTGGTCGCTCAGCGAGCCAGGGCTGGGGATCGGTTTGCATCGGAAAGCGCGCGTCCGCATCTTCTGTTCACGATGTTCGGGTGGACTGAGGAGGGCGGAGGGACGCTGCTTCCGAGGCAAATCGCCAAGAATCTGGTTCGGCGAGGCTACCGGGTATCGGTGGTTTACACGCCGATCCAGGAGTTACCGGGTAAGCCAGGTTATCATCTAGAACGCTCCCAAGATGAGGGCGTGGATTTGTATGCCCTCTACAATCGGCCGGCTGTTTTTTACGATACGCAGAACCCCGGGCGAGAGGTCGATGACCCTGTAGTGCGCCGCCTTATGGCTGAGTTGCTCGAGGAGCTCCAGCCTGATCTCGTTCATTACCATAGCTTCGCGACCTTCTCGATGGGGATCGCCGAAACAGTCGAGCGAGCCGGAATCCCGAGTCTCTACACCTCCCATAACTACTGGCCGATCTGCCCGCGAATGTACCTCATCACCAAGGATCTCGAGCGCTGTGACGGCCCCTCGTCGGATGGCCGAAAGTGCGCGGCTTGCCTTGGCTACCCGGAGCAGGTCGACGGATATGCTCGTCGGCTGGAGCAAGGGCAGGAGATGTTAGGGCGTCGCGTCGATCGGCACTTGGCCGTATCGCATCGGGTGCGTGAACTCTTCGTCTCAAACGGGCATGATCCCCGGCGTATTCGAGTGCTGCATCAGCAGCCTGAGACGGTCGATCTTCTTTGGGAAGAAGTCGGCTTGCTTCGACCCTGTGGCATGGAGCACTCGCGTCCGCTTCGGGTGGGCTATTTCGGAAGCCTGGCTGAGCATAAAGGGGCGCATGTCTTCATCAACGCTCTACAGCGCTTTGACCCGACGCAGATCGAGGCCCATGTCTTCGGAGCCGGCTCTGCTGCTTACACCCAGGTTCTGGCTCACTTGGATCACAAGAGGATGGTGCAGTTCCACGGGCAATACGAGGCCGCTCAGCTTCCGGATCTTCTGAAGCAGGTGGATCTGGTTGTGATCCCCTCGATTTGTGACGATTGCGCTCCGCTGGTAGCCGTGGAGGCGCTGGCCGCCCGTTGCCCCGTGATAGGGAGTCGCCTTGGGGGCTTGCCGGACTTCATTGATGACGGGATCAATGGCATGCTCTTCGAGCCGGGTGATGCTTCGGACCTCGCGAACGCTATGGAAAAGTTTCTCGTTCGTCCGGAGCTGCTCGAGATGATGCAGCGCGCGATACACCCACCTAAAGGCTTTTCCACTTACCTGGACGAGTTGGAAGGTCACTATCGCGACGTGCTTGCGCAGCGTTCTTCCTCACCCACCGTATCCATCGAGAGGCCGGAGGGGGCATGAGGCCGACCGATCGTCCTTCGCGAATTCTCGTCGATCATGGCGGCGAGAAGGGGCTCGGTGACATCGTCTGTGAGCTAAATGCCTATGCGGCGCTTCGGAAGCAGTATCCAGACGCGGCACTCGTCTCGAGGGGCTCGCGCACGCTCGCCTGGGGAAACCCCTTGATCGATGCCTTCGACGAATCAAGTCCCGATGCGGCTTTCGATCTTGTCTTGCGCATGCCCCTGCATTTCGATCGCCTCAAGGAGGCCTTGACCAGGAATCAAACGATCTTCGAGCACTTCATGGTCGAGAATGGGCTCGAGCCGCCTGCTACCCCTCCTAGTCTCTACGTTCTTCCGGAAGAGGTCGAGGCCATCGGCCTTGAGGCCGATCACCCGGATGACCTCATCATCGCCTACTCGGTAGACAGCAAGGAGCCCGATCGCCGCTGGGGCGAAGAACGCTTCGCCGAGTTGATCCATGGCCTTCAGCAAGCCTACGGGGGGACTTACGTCGAGATCGGCTCCGGTTTCACGGCGGGGCATGTCGGCATCGGCTACGACCTCGTGGGCCAGACCGACTTGCGGCAGACCATGGCTATCCTCGCGGAGGCGGATCTCTTCATCGGCAACCACGGGGGATTGACGCACCTTGCCGGTGGTTTGGGGACTCCAATACTCTGCCCCTGGGGGGGCAGCAACCCCTATGCCGCCTACGCGTACGACGATATCTCGGTTGCCCTTGAAACTACGCCGGAGTGCCGGCATTGCGCTTGGACGGCCAGCGTCCATGCCGATTGCCGCGAAACCTCCGTTTTTTCAGGACGAACCGCCTGTACGCAGACCATCTCCGTCGCGCAGATGCGAGAGGCTGCCGATCGCCTTTTGCCGCGCGTTAGAGCCGAGCGCGACGCCCTCAGAGCGGCGAAACGGAAGCGCACCCTCGCTGTGAGGGACCCCAAGACGCTCGAGCGCTTCGAGACTCTGGACTCGCTTGACCCGTATACCAATATGCGGCTCTTTATCGGCGGGGCACCGGGCTGGGGGCTGGAGCATCGTGTGGATAACTACTCTCGCCTCCGGAAAATCGTCGCGTTTCCTGATTGGCTCGACCCCGCGAGCGCATGGGACAGCCTCGTAGCCTCGTACGTGTCGGCTTTTTCCGGGAAGGAAGACTGGGTGCTCGTCTTATCGGCTGCTCCGCTCGCGGGACCGGAAGCGCATAAGATGCTTGACGCCTATCTGCGGCTCCTGGATCTTACGCAGTCTTTTCCAAAGATCATGCTGATCTTTGGAAACGTGAGCGAGTCCGATCGCCGGTCGCTGATTCGTGACGCGGCGGCGTACGTGCCGCTGGCGGGGTCGTACCACCTTGATGACGTCGAGTCGGCCCATTACGTCTCGGAACTGGGAGAGTTAACCAGGATGGCCCAAGAATGAGCACAATATTTTGGACTTGCTCGCGCACGAATCGATATACTTGCTTTACTTCGGGGTACAAGTCTTCGGTGATTCGCTTGAGGCCCAGGCGGCCGGCGGCTAGTTAGTTAAGGACCCATGCGTATACCCTTCGCTTTGAAACCTTTATTCGGCCTCCTGCTCCCCCTGCTCTTGCTCGCGGGCTGCATGGTGCCGTCAACTCCGTCGCACGTTGGATCTGTGACCGTGCAGGGCGGCGAGCCGGGAACCGTCAGGGTTTCGCTTCGCATGCCGCAGGCGGAGTATCAGACCCAGCACCTGGTCGAGGATATCGAGAGTCTGGTCTTTGGATTGATAGACGTGGGGAGCGACCCCTACTTCGGTTATGCCGACGGAGCGACCTTCACCACGATTGGCAGCAATTACCACGAGGCGATCGCCGGCAATGCCACCCCCGCCTCGGGCTTGTTGAGCCTTCCGACGCTAAGCGACGCCCAGCTGGCTGACCCCTCGCGCTACCTCTACGTGGCGACGCCCAATAACGGTAGCCGTTCGATGACCTTCGAGAACGTCAAGCCAAGCGAGACCGACCGATACGTGGCCTTCGCCGTGGCCTTCAGCAAGAATGCCGCGACGACCGCCGTCACACCGGCCGACGCCATCGGCTTCGTGCAGTCCGACCCGTTCACGGTAGCCGGCAACGGAAGCACGGCCGTCCCCCCGATGGTCATGACCCTCAACCGAGGACTCGGCTCGGCCGAGATCTTCCTGCAGATCAACGACTCGGAGCATGTCACCCTGAGCACGATGACCAAGCTGGTGGTCGGGTTGATGGATGCGAGCTTGACGCGGACGCCCTATCTCGGGTATGAAAGCTCTGCTTCGGGAACGCTCAAGCTTACTGGGAGCAATCCCAACCCGTCCTACCACTGGGCGATCGCGGGCAATGGGGACGCGACGCCGTTCGTCCCCGGAGCGTTCAATTACACGAACACCCCGTTGGAAGCCCATGCCCAACGGGGTAACCGGGAGCGGTTCCTGTATCACGTGTCCCTCCCCTCCGGCGGCCCCCTGCCGAAGACCCGGACCGTCACGTTTTCGAATCTCAAGCCTGGCGAGGACTACTACGCCTTCGCCGTCGTCTTCCAGGGGGGAGACGCCACGGCCGCTGCGACCCAGTCGGCTGCCATCACCGTTCAGGCCAATACGACCGTTTCGAGAAACCTCGAGATGAATCTCGGGATTTAAAGGAGAGCATGGAGGATGACCATCACCCGTAAACTAGTTGGAGGCCTGATTGGGCTCGTGGCGATCGCCCACACGGGCTGCGCCGCCCTGGGAGTCGCGATGATCGGCACGGCCGCAAACCCTGGCAAGCCGCTCGACACGGCCACCCTCGATCCGAGCATCCCGACGGTCGGCGCCCCCACCGAGCCCGGCAACGGAGCGGTCTCGCTCAGCGTGACCCTTCCTGGAGCCTCCGCGTACCGGACCCAGTACGTCATGAGCGAGCTCACGCAGATCGTCATCGGGCTGGTAGACCTCAACTCCTCCGTCAATTCCCTGTACTTCGGCTACGTCGGCACCGAGAAAGCCAACTCGGCGGCCTTCCACCTGCCGCTCGCCCAGAACGTGCTCAGCTGGACCATGACCAACCCGCCGTCGGTCGCCGAGCGGATCAACTTCAACCGCTACCTCTACTACGTCATCCCTGCCGCCCAGGCGGGCCAGTCGATGACGCGGACGGTCGCCTTCACCAACATCAAGCCCGGCACTCGGGTCGTGGCCTTCGCCGCCGCCTACGTCAACAATGGCAATACCGCCAACGATGTCGCAGGCTTCGCGCAGACCGCCACGGACTTCACCACGATCGCCGGGACCAACACGATCGCCGCTCCGCTCAACCTGACCCTCAACCGCAACCTGGGCCAGATCGACGGAACCGTGACCATCACCCCGGCCACCCCGTCGGCGTCCGCCAACTAAGGCCGTCATGGCGAACCGGCTTGCGACCTGGGGCCTGATCGGCCTCCTGAGCGTCTTCCCGAGCGGCTGTGCCGTACTCGACGGGGCCACGTACGGCCTTGCCGTGATCAGCGGCAAGCGCATCGTGGACCTCTCCGGGGAAGCCCCGTGGGCAAAGGCTTCCCAGAACGTCGAGGCCGTCAACCTGCATACCGGTCAGGTAATCGCGCGGGGTTCTCTCGATCCGAGCAAGCGCTACTCCCTCCAGGTAGCCGTCTCGCCCGAGGAGGATCTGGCGATCGCCCTCCGCGCCCCCGGCAGCGCCGCACTTCTGCTCGCTCCTCGAGGTGAAAAGCGACAAGAAGCCCGTGTCATCAACCTCAGCCGTGGCAGCACCACCATCGCTTGGGCCTTGGGGGCGGCCATCGCGGACGTTCCGCTTCCGACCGACGGCAACTGGAATGCCCCGCCGGACCTCTGGAGATCCCTCGTGGCCCATCTCCCCGGGGCGCATGGCGTCGTCCTGACGGCTGCGGCCTCCGCTCTCGACGTCATGGGCGTCGGCAGCCCCCTTTCGGCCTCGTCCAAGCTCTCCGAAGCCCTGGAGGAATCCCTCGAAACGCTTCGCTCGGCCGCGGGTGGACATCCCCGCAACGCCGCGCTTTGGCCCTCCCTGATCCTCGGCTGGTCCGACGCCATTCATCAGCTCCCCCCCAGCACCGGCGATTTCCTCGGTGTCGAAGCCGCGACCAACCTGGACGTCGCCACTGCCGTCGAGCGCGTCTGGGCTCAGTTTCCTTATACCGAAGGCCAAGGGGGACTCGAACTGCGGGTTCCCATGCGGGAGCTCGGGACCACGCGCGTTCCGGAATTCCTTCCCGCTAAAATCGCGCGGATGCGCTACACGGTCACGGCCTCCATGCTGCCGAGCGTTCGCGAGGGCGAGATTGCGCGAAGCGCGATCCGCTTCGACTCCGGCGCGGCGGTCCTGCGCGTTCCGGACATGCCGCTCGGTTACGCGAGCGCCGAACTCGAGTTCTTCGATACGAGCAATGCCTCGCTTGGCAAGAGAGAGATTCAAGGGCTCGTGGGAGCGGCGGTGGTGAACCAGCTCAAAACCACCGCACTCGAGGTTTCGCTCGAGAATACCCCTTCCACGACGCCAGGGGCTCGCGAGTAAACGACAGCACCGTTGTTTCGAAGGTCCTCCCGTCTCGGGGGGACCTTACTTATAGCGGAGCGCCTTGGCTACGCCGGCTAACACCCCCCTGTAGTCCCCCCGTCGAGGGGGGACAATGAGCTGAGTGCGCGTTTACCGGCTTTCGGTGACGGCTGTCGGCTGGGCCAGCCAGAACTTGAAGCAGGCGCCCCGCCCGAGTTCCGAGTCGACCGAGACGGCACCGCCATGCAACTCGACCAGTTGCTTGACGATGGCGAGCCCCAAGCCCGAGCCCTCGTAGTCCCGCGTCAAGCTGCTGTCCACCTGCACGAAGCGGTCGAAGATCCGCGCCTGATCGTCTTGGGAGATGCCGATGCCCGTGTCGATCACCTCGGTGACGACTCCGTTTCCTTCGCGGTACGTCCGCAAGGTGATGCGGCCGCCGGTCGGCGTGAACTTGATGGCGTTGCCGACCAAGTTGGAGATGACCTGTTCGATCTCTTCGGGTGAGAACCAGAGGGTCGAGACGTCGTCCGACAGCTCGAATGCCACGTCGAGCTGCTTGGCCAGGAGCTGCGGCTTGAAGAAGTCGATCACGTTCGCCAGGAATTCGGGGTAATCGTTCCAGGTGGGATGGAGCGTGAACTTGCCCGCGTCGATCCGCGTGAGGTCCAGGATGGCGTTGACGAGCTTGAGGACCTTGCGCGAGCCGTCCATGATATTGTCCACGAACATCCGCTGGTCCGTGGTCAGGGGGCCCGAGACGCCGTCCTGGAGCATCGAGCCGTAGCCCATGATCTGGTTGAGCGGGGTGCGCAGTTCGTGGCTCATGTTCGACATGAAGTCGGTCTTGATCTGGTCCGTGCGGCGGAGCTCCTCGTTGGCGAGGCTGAGCATCCCGTTGGTCATCACGAGCTTCTCGTTGGCGTAAAGGAGCTTCTCGTTGGCCTGATAAAGTTCTTGCGTCCGTTCCTGGACCTTGGCGTCGAGCTCGTCGATGCTCTCCTGTTGCAGGCGCATCAAGCGGCGCTCGGGGGAGATGTCGAAGCCGATCAACGCGCCTCCCGTGAACTTGCCTTGGCGATCCAGGAAGGGGATGCCCAGGAGCCGGAAGTGGCGCTCGTCGTTTCCGGCGAACTCGACCTCCATGCTGAGGCCGTTCTCGGGGTGGTGCAGGGCGTCCTTGAGCTTCTGCTCGATCTCGGCGGCATTCGCGAAGCGATGCTTCACGCGGTCCCAGATGCCGAATGGCCTGTCGCTCTTGACGGCGTCTCCCAGATCCACCAGGGCCTTGAAGGCGTCGTTGGCCTGGATGACGACCCGGTTCGCGTCGAGGAAGCAAATGGGGACGGGAATCGCGCTGGTCAGCATTTCGAGTCGCTGGGTCATCACGTCTGCCTTGGCGGCGAGCCGCTCGTTGTCCAGCGCGAAAGCCACCGCTTGCAGCGGAAGGCGCAAGCCCAGCAGGTCTTCGCGGTCGAAGGGCACCGTGCCACTGGTCGTCCGGGCGAAGATGAACGCGCCCAGAAAGCGCTGGCTGGACATGATCGGCAGGTACATCAAGCTGGAGATGCGCTTGGCTGCCGGCGAGCGGAAGGACCAGGGGGATTCGTCGAGGTCGAGGATGCTCGGGGTGTCGACCGAGAGCGCGCCTTCGATCTCGGCCCAGAGGGTGATGGCCTCGGCCGCCGAGAGGTTCCAGGTGCGATCCAGCAGTAGTTGGCCGGGACTGACGTCGCCCCGCCAGACGGCCGCGATCGGTGCCTTGAGGACCTGGCGGGCTCGCTCGGCGAATTCGGCCAGGGGGTCGGGCGCACAGAGCGGGAAGTCGCTGAACGCTCCCAGGATTTGGGAGCTTCGCGCATCGTTCGACGCGTTCATTCGCCTAGCGGGACCGCTTCTTCGGAACGGAGGCGGGCGGGCTCGATGGCGTCGGGCTCATCGTCGAAGGCCTGCTCGAGCTCGTACTGGACGCCCGCGAGGTTGATTCGCAGCATGTCGAGGATGGCGAGCGCGCCGCCGGCATCAAGCTGCAAGAGGCCGAAGAGCATGTGGCCGGTGCCCACCTGTGATTGGTGGCGCCGCCTCGCCTCGCGCCAGGCGGCATCCAGGGTAGCCGAGCCCATGCGCGAGAGCATGAGCTTTTCGGGGACGGTCCCCGAGCCCCGACCGATCACCCGGTGAACCACGGCCTCGACCTCGATGCGGGTCAGGCCGTTCTCGCGAAGGACCCGAGACGCCAGCCCCTCTTCGACCGCCAGGAGGGCGATGAGGAGGTGCTCGGTGCCGACGATGGTATGGCCGAAGGCACGCGCCATCTGGTGGGCGGCCTCCCAGACCTGCTCGCCCAGCCCGGAGAGCAGGCGAGGATTGAAGTGCTGGGGCAGGACCGCATGGCCGGGATCGGGAGGCGGGGGCGTCGGGCTGGCCAGGTCCTGGTTGCGGATCGCCATGAGGCGGGCCTCGAAGGCATCGAGGTCGACCCGCATCTGGCGCAGGACTTCGACGCCCCGGCTGTCACGTCGGCTGAGGATCGCGAAGAGCAAGTCCTGGGTGTCGACGAGCACGGGCTCGGTATTGCCGGCGATCGCCATGGCCGCCTCGAAGATTTGTGTGCAGCCCGGAGCGAAGCTGAGCTGGTCGCGATCGGCGCTTCCCATGTAGCCCCGCCCGGAGATCTGCTCGGTGGCGAAGCGGGCTTTGCGCAGGTCGTAGCCCATGGTCTTGAGCGCCCGCGCGGCCACGCCGTTGCCCTCGGCGAGGAGTCCCAGGAGCAGGTGGTCGGAATCGACCTGGTTGAACTCCAGACGCTTCGCCTCTTCGCGGGCACGCTCGATCGCCTCGATGGCCTTCGCGGAAAACTTGGATAACACGACGGCCCTCCTTGAGCGATCGCCGTTCCGACGGGACTGTATGGCTCTCCGAGGAAAGCCGCCGGCGCTCTGAAACTTGCCTGCTCTAAGTATACGACAGCCCGAATCCGGGAGCCAGAGGGTCCTTAGATTTGGACTTCGCTCCGGTCGTTCTTAAAGCAAGTTTCATCTAAAGCTCGGCGATAAAGCCCTACCGGGTTAACCCGCGTTTAATTCCTGGATCCGCTCTGAGATGGAGGTACCTTTGAAACGCATGCTGCGTCCCTTCGGTCTGGCGCTTGCCCTCACGACCCTCGCGGGTTGCTCCCAGCAGAGCTTCATGTCGCCCCAGACCACCCAGAGCCTGGATATGGTCCTCGCGCAGTCCAACGGCCTCCCGGCGACGGTTGAAATCAAGATCCAGGACCAGAAGCTCGTCTCGGCCATCGAGGGCACCGGCGCCGAGATCCTCTCGGTCCGCATGGGCTCCGTCGACGCCGCCGTCACTTCGCAGCAGGCGCGCGACCTCAAGGCCAAGGGCTTCACCCTCGTCCCCGTGCAGGTCGGTGGCTCTCACTACCTCGACAATACCTTCGACCCGGCGTACCACACCTACGATGAGATGCTGGCCAAGCTGAAGAGCCTCACGGCCGCCAACCCGCAGATCGCCAAGCTCGTCGACATCGGCGAAACCTGGGAGAAGACCCAGGGCAAGGCCGATCGCGATATCTGGGCCGTTCGCCTCGGCACGCCTGGCAAGACCCCCGTGCTCTTCACGGGCTGCACCCACGCCCGCGAACTCGCCACCGTCGAGCTGCCTCTGATGCTCATCGAGCACCTCATCAAGGGCCATGGCCGCGACGCCAAGGTCACCGAGTGGCTCGCCAACCGGGATATCTGGATCGTGCCCATGCTCAACCCGGACGGTCACGCGCGCGCCGCCCAGGGACTGGATTGGCGCAAGAATGCGAACTCCTCGTACGGCGGGGCTCCGATGTTCGGCGTGGACCTCAATCGTAACTACGGTTACCAGTGGGCCGGCGTCGGCACGAGCCGCGATCCCAAGAGCCCGATCTTCGTCGGCGGCGCCCCCTTCTCCGAGCCCGAGACCCAGGCCATCAAAAAGCTCCACGACCAGTTCAAGTTCCCGGTCTCGCTTTCCTACCACTCCTACTCCGAGCTCGTCCTCTATCCCTGGGCTTACACCTCCCAGCCTGCGCCCGACCAGAAGCGGCTTCAGGCGATCGCCGACAAGCTCGCCGAGGCCGGCAAGTACGATGCCCACCAGAGCTCGCAGCTCTACCCCCACGCCGGCGAGCATAACGACTACGTCTACCACACGCACGGCACCTTCGGCTTCACCTACGAGGTGGGCACCCGCCGTGACGGCTTCGATCCCCCGTACTCCCGCGTGGCGGACTTCTGGAACGAGACCCGCGAGGGCGCCGAGCTGATGCTCGAGATTGCGGATGCCCCCAAGACCAAGGCCCTGAAGGTTCGCTAGCCAAACGCAGTTAAGGCTCAGTTAAGTTCCGCCCCAAGACGCAAGAGGCCTCCTCGCCCTCCCGACAAGACTCTAAGGACTTGTCCCATGGCGAGGAGGCCTCATTCATGTACGCGTCGACCCCTTCAGCTAGCCCGGCTTACGCCCCGATCCCCACGCGATCGGTCGGCTATGCTCCGCAGGCTGCGGCGGTCGCGCCCACCGCCGCTCCGAGCCCCTTGGGGCAGGATCGCTTCGTGCCCAGCACGGCGTATGCCGCGAGCGCTCCGGCGTACGCGTCGCCCTCTGGCTATGCTCCGAACGCGGCCTACGTGCCCGCGGTTCCCAAGATTCTCACCCTTGAAGACATCCCCGGAACTCCCGAGCGGATGAAGATGCTCACCAAGCAGGTGATGGCTCCGTACTTCGAGAGCATCTCCATGGCCCTTCGCACCGATCCCGTGATTGCCCAGGCGTCCTATTACGGCGTCCAGACGGATGCCGAGAAGCTGGCGCTGGTGGAGCGGGTCAAAGCCGTCGTCTCTCAGATTTACAACCTTCCGCCCATCACGACCCAGATCCTCGACGAGCCCTGGGTCGGCGGCGGCTATTCCTTCGACGAGAACTTGCTTTACTCGATCACCGCGCCCCTCATGCATGACGCGACGGCCGGCGATCTGGTCTACCTGACGGTCCACGAGATGACCCACGCCTTCCAGCACCGGATGGTCAGCCTTCCCATGCGTCCCGGCGGCGAGCTGGGTGAACTCACCGACTTCTGGCGCGGCAACACGCCTCAGTCCCACGGGTACATCAACTACTCCGATCCGTCGAACTTCGAGCATTACGCCGAGCAGCCGCTGGAGTTCGCGGCCTTCCTCGCCGGCAACTTCGCCGAGTACCAGCTCACTGGAGCCAACAACCGCGTCTGGGGAACCGACGAGACCGAGGCCTGGGACCTCTACGCCTGATCCCTCGCTCACCCATACATAACCAAGCGGCAGGCCATTCGGCCTGCCGTTCGCATGGGGACGTGCGGATAGAGGGGAATCAGTTAGCGTTGGGGAGGTCGAGTTCTTTGAGGACCCGGTTCATGATGCGCTTGCGGGAGGTGGCCACGGGCGCTTCGGCATCCGAGGTCGTGAGGTTCAGGGCGTAGTACCAGGTTCCTCGGGGAGTGTCGATGTAGCCGACCCACCAGCCCACCGTCCGGCCCTCGACCTCGGCCAAGCCGGTCTTGCCGTAGACCGCGCCCTTCGGGGTCGTCGCGTTGAGCATGATCGTGCGGGTCAGGGCTTGGGCTTCCTTGGGAAAGCCTAGCTGATCGTGGTGCAAGCGCTTGAGGAAGTCGATCTGCGCGTCAGGCGAGATGCGAAGCTGGCCGTCGAGCCAGAACTGGGTGAGGCCGCCGCGCATGTCCGCGTTCCCGTAGCCTTCGCGCGAGAGGTAGGTTTGCATCTTCTGGGGGCCGACGCGCCGGGCGATTTCCTGGTAGAACCAGACGGCCGAGTGCTGGAAGGCGCGGGGGAGGTCGAAGTCCTGGTTCCAGGCGGCGATCGCGCGAACCTTTCCATCCCAAGGCAGGTGGAACGAGGCATCACGCAGCACGCCGGCTTCGTAGGCGGCCATGGTGTTGAAGATCTTGAAGGTCGAGGCGGGGATGCGAGGCGTGGCGCAGCGTTCCGGGTTGAAGCGATGCCAGGTATCCCGGGCCTCGTCGTACATGACGAGGGCGCCATCCGCCGGGGAGATGCCCTCGGCTTGGAAGTGTCGGCTCCAGTCCGGGTGGACGACGGCTTGGGATGGAGCGGCGATCGCCGGCCCCGAGAGGCCGGCGACGAGGAGAGCCGTGAGCGCGAGCACGCGCATGAAGGGCTTAGGCGACCGTGCCGCGGAGGTCTCCCACGGCTGCGATGAAGGTGTTCCAGCCGTTCATGCCGCCGTTGACGGCGCGGCGGACGCCTTCCCAGTTGCCGGCTGCCGCCTTGTCGTCCACTCCGCGCTCGGCGAAGTACTCCACGAGGATCTTGGCGGAGATCTTGGGATCCAGGGCGAGGCTGGGGTTGCCCACCAGGTCGACTCCGAGCTTGCGGCCGTACTCCTCGTAGTTGGCGCGGCCAGTGAGCTGGATGAAGCCGCGGCCCTTGAAGCGCACGCCGTCGCCGGCTTGGGTATTGCCCAGGTCCGAGCGGCCCTCGTAGGCGGCGCCCGAGGCGTACTCCTCGATGGGAGCGAAGTTGGGGACCTCGGTCTTGACGGTCGCGAGGATGCCGATCACCGCGTTGGGGTCGGTGATGCCCTTGTCGGCCATGGCCTGGAGGATATGGGGAAGGAACTGCCTGACGTTCTCTTCGGGGACGTCGAGCGCGCGCGCGACCTCGCCGGGATCGAGCTTGATCGGGAAGTCGGCGGGCAGGACGGGAGGATTGCCAGCGGAAGCGGCACCTTGAGTGCCGGATGCCCCCTGATAGGCCTGGTAGCGCTGGGAGCCGTTGGCCTTCGAGGAATCGCCGGGGAGTTTCAGGTCGGAGCCCGCGATGATGCGGTTGGGATCCTTGATGCCGTTGGCCTTGGCGAGGTCCTGGACGGAGGTCTTGAACTTCTGGGCGAGTTCGCTGAGGGTGTCCCCAAACTTGATCTTGACGTTCATGCGGCGCTCCTCGTGGTAGGTGGAAGGGATGATGGGGAACGTCCCCGCTTCTGGCATTATCCCCAGTTTGGGCGGGCTTGATGCGTGAATCAACGGAGTCTCAGCGAAGGCTTGATGGGGATTTAATAATACTCGGGGTGAAAACGGCTCGCCCCCGGCGCGCGTGCGAGCCGGGGGCGAGCGGAGGTTTGGGCGAGCGCTACCGGCGGTAGCCGGCGCCGCGCATGGTCTGGAGGACCTCGACGGCCCGCAGACGGACCAGGGCCCGTGAGAGGGCGGCCTCGACCTGGGTATCCTTGACGTTGGCGGCCTGGATCTCGGCGCGCTCCTTGGCCTTTTCGGCGCGGAGCTTGTCGATTTCGGCGGCGCGCTCAGCGGCCTCGGTCAGGATGGTGACCTTGTCCGGCTGCACGTCGAGGAAGCCTCCCATGACGGCCACCACATCTTCCTTGCCGTTCTGGGTGAACGTCAAGAGCTCGGGGACGAGCTTGGTGAAGAAGGGCTCGTGGCCGGTCAGGACGCCGAACTCGCCCTGGACGCCTCTCGCCGAGACGAAGTCCACGGTTTCCGAGAGGACGATCCGGTCGGGAGAGACGATCTCGAGCGTGAAGGCCATGGGTTAGGCTCCCATCTTCTTGGCCTTCTCGACGGCCTGCTCGATGGTTCCGACCATGAGGAAGGCCTGCTCGGGAAGGTTGTCGTGCTTGCCTTCGCAGATCTCCTTGAAGCCGCGGATGGTGTCCTCGAGCTTGACGTACTGGCCGGGGACGCCGGTGAAGACTTCGCCGACGAAGAAGGGCTGCGAGAGGAAGCGCTGGAGGCGACGGGCACGGGCGACCGTGATCTTGTCTTCCTCGGAGAGCTCTTCCATACCGAGAATCGCGATGATGTCCTGCAGCTCCTTGTACTTCTGGAGGATCCGCTGGACTTCGCGGGCGACCGCGTAGTGCTCCTCGCCGACGACGCCCGGATCGAGGATGCGGGAGGTCGAGGCGAGGGGGTCCACCGCGGGGTAGATGCCCATCTCGGAGATGGCGCGGTTCAGGTTGGTGGTGGCGTCCAGGTGAAGGAACGCGGTGGCCGGAGCGGGGTCGGTGTAGTCGTCAGCAGGCACGTAGATGGCCTGGATCGAGGTGACCGAGCCGTTCTTGGTCGAGGTGATGCGCTCCTGCAGAGCGCCCATCTCGGTGGCCAGGGTGGGCTGGTAGCCGACGGCCGAGGGCATACGGCCGAGAAGCGCCGACACCTCGGAACCCGCCTGGGTGAAGCGGAAGATGTTGTCGATGAAGAGCAGCACGTCCTGGTTCTGCTCGTCACGGAAGTACTCCGCCATGGTCAGCGCGGAGAGGCCGACGCGCATACGCGCTCCGGGGGGCTCGTTCATCTGACCGTAGACGAGGGTCGTGTTGGCGATAACGCCCGACTCGCTCATTTCCTGGTAGAGGTCGTTCCCTTCGCGGGTGCGCTCGCCGACGCCGGCGAAGACCGACACGCCCGAGTGGAACTTGGCGATGTTGTTGATGAGCTCCTGGATGAGAACGGTCTTGCCGACGCCGGCGCCGCCGAAGAGGCCGATCTTACCGCCCTTGAGGTAGGGGGCGAGGAGGTCGACGACCTTGATGCCCGTCTCGAGGATCTGGGGGGCAACCTCCAGGTCGACGAGCTTGGGGGCGGGACGGTGGATCGACCAGTACTGGGTGCCTTCGGGGGCGGGCTTGTTGTCCACGGGCTCGCCGAGGACGTTGAAGATCCGGCCCTTGGTGAGGTCGCCGACGGGCACCATGATGGGGGCGCCGGTGTCCTGCGCCTTCATGCCGCGGGTCAGGCCGTCGGTGGAGCTCATGGCAACCGCGCGGACGCGGTTGTCGCCCAGGTGCTGCTGCACTTCGGCGGTGAGGCGGACGTCGACGCCGGCCTCGTTCTTGGCTTCGATCCGGAGGGCGTTGTAGATCTCGGGAAGCTCGCCCGAGGGGAAGTGAACGTCGATAACGGGTCCGATGACCTGGGTGATTTCCCCGATCTGGCCCTGGGTAGCCGTAGCAGTCATATCGATCATCTCCTAATAAACTCTATTGGCTCTTAGGCCTTCAGGGCTGCGGCGCCGCCCACGACCTCACTGATCTCCTGGGTGATCGCCGCCTGGCGCGCCTTGTTCAGGGCCAGGGTCATGTGCTGGATCAGCTCACCGGCGTTCTTCGTGGCCGCTCCCATGGCGGTCATCTGGCTCGCGAAGAACGAGGTCGAGCTCTCGAGCATGCCTTGGTAGACCACGGTCTGGAGATAGGTGGGGATCAGCTCCTCGATCATCTCCGAGGCGGTGGGCTCGAAGACGTACTCGGCGTTGTACCCCGCGGTTGCGACCTGCTCCTTCCGCTCGGCGGGAAGCAGGGGCACGACTTCGGGGGTGAAGCGCAGCATCGAGTGGAACTTGGTGTGGATGAACTCGACGCGGTCCACCTGGCCCTCGGTGTAGAGCTTGGTGAACTCCTCGACGATGAGGGTCGCCTCGGTGAAGGTCGGGATCTGGGGGAGGTGCTGGAACGTCTTCACCACCTTGAAGTTGGAGTGGCGGAAGAAGTTGACCCCCTTGGTCCCCACGACGAGGAGCTGGGGCTCGACGCCCTGCTCCCGCCATTCGCGGGCGCGAACCACGGCCTGACGGAGGACGTTGGTGTTGTAAGCGCCAGCGAGGCCCTTATCCGAGGTGACGACGATCAGCAAGACGTTCCGGACCTCGCGCTGGGTGAGGAGCTGGGATTGCACCTCACCCGCGGGAAGCTGGCTCGTCACGGCGGCGAACATCTCGCGGATCTTCTCCGCGTAGGGGCGCGCTGCCACGGCCCGGGTCTGGACGCGGCGAACCTTGGCCGCCGCGACCAGCTCCATGGCCTTGGTGATCTGCTGGGTGCTCTTGAAGCCCTTGATCCGCTGGCGGATTTCCTTGGTATTGAGTGCCACGGACAGATCTCCTCGCTAGCTTACTTCGCGGTCGCGAAGAGGGTCGACTTGAAGGACTTGACGGACTCGTCCACTTCCTTCTTCTGGTCGTCGGAGAACTGGCCGTTGCCGTTGATGGCGTCCAAGAGGGCGCCCTTGTTGTTCTTCAGGAAGGAGAGGAACTCCGCCTTGAAGCGGCCGATCTGAGGGACCTCGACGTCGTCGAGGTGACCCGCGGTGGCCACGTAGAACAGGACGACCTGCTGAGCGACCGACAGGGGCGAGTACTGGGGCTGCTTCAACAGCTCCATGAGGCGCTGACCGCGGTCGAGCTGGGCCTTGGTGGCCTTGTCGAGGTCCGACGCGAACTGGGCGAAGGCCGCGAGCTCACGGTACTGGGCGAGCTCGAGCTTGATCTTACCGGCGACGGACTTCATCGCCTTGGTCTGGGCCGAACCGCCGACGCGGCTGACCGAGATACCGACGTTGACGGCGGGGCGGACGCCCGCGTTGAAGAGGTCGGTCTCCAGGAAGATCTGGCCGTCGGTGATCGAGATGACGTTGGTGGGGATGTAGGCCGAGACGTCGCCCGCCTGGGTTTCGATGATCGGCAGCGCGGTCATCGAGCCCTTGCCCATCTCGTCGGAGAGCTTCGCTCCGCGCTCGAGAAGGCGGCTGTGGAGGTAGAAGACGTCGCCGGGGTAGGCTTCGCGTCCGGGCGGACGACGAAGGAGCAGCGACATCTCGCGGTAGGCCCAGGCCTGCTTGGTGAGGTCGTCGTAGATGATCAGGACGTGCTTGCCGTTGTACATGAACTCCTCACCCATCGCGCAGCCGGCGAAGGGGGCGAGGTACTGCAGCGAGGCGACCTCGTCGGCGTTGGCCGCGACGACGATCGAGTAGTCCATGGCGCCGTTGTCCTGGAGGGTCTTGATGACGCGGGCGACGGTGGAGGCCTTCTGACCGACGGCGACGTAGACGCAGATGACGTCCTTGCCCTTCTGGTTCAGGATGGTGTCGACGGCCACGGCGGTCTTGCCGGTGCCGCGGTCGCCGATGATCAGCTCGCGCTGGCCGCGGCCGATGGGAATCATGCCGTCGACGGACATGATGCCGGTCTGCAGGGGCTCGTGAACCGACTTACGCTCGATGATGCCAGGGGCCTGGCCTTCCAGCGGGCGGTACTTGTCGGTGACGATGGGGCCCTTGCCGTCGAGGGGCACGCCGATGGAGTTCACGACGCGGCCGAGCAGGGCCTCGCCCACGGGGACCTCGGCGATGCGGCCGGTCGACTTGACGACGGCGCCTTCTTCGATCTTCTTGTAGTCGCCGAGAATAACGGCGCCCACGTTGTCCTCTTCGAGGTTGAGGGCCATGCCGAAGACGTCGTTGCCGAAGTCGAGCAGTTCGCCCGCCATGGCGCCGGACAGGCCGTGGACGCGGGCGATGCCGTCACCCACCTCGAGCACGGTTCCGGTGTTGGTGACGGTCAGCTCAGCCTGGTAGTTCTCAATCTGCTGCTTGATGACGGCAGCGATCTCGTCGGGCCGGATGCTAATCACGAGTCTCTCCTTTTAAGCCCCAAGACGGGGACGTAACGCTTATCTAACGAACCAGAGTCGCCTTCAGGGCGTTGAGGCGGGCACGAACCGAGCCGTCCACCACCTGGTCCCCGATCTGCAGGACGGCACCGCCGAGGATCTCGGGGTCCACCTTGGCCTCCATGACCACGTCACGGTTCCACTGACGCGCGAGCTCCTGACGCAGGGCGTCGATCTCGGCTTGGCCCATGTCGATGGCCGTGGTGAGCGTGACGCCCACCTGCCGCTTCTGGGCGGCCAGCATCTGGTGGAAGCGCGCGGAAATGCCGTCGAGGGCCATGATCCGGCGCTTGTCGAGCAAGAGGAACAGGAAGTTGAAGGTCATCGGCTGAACGCGCGCTTCGAAAAGCTGCTTGACGATCTGCTTCTTGTCATCGATCCGGACGAGGGGGTGCTCCAAAAGCGTGCGGAGCTCCCGGCTCTCCTGGATGGTCTGCCGCACCAATTGAAGGTCGTTGTTCACGACCTCGACGCTGCTGTGCTGCTGGGCAACGCCGAACAAGGCGGTCGCGTAGCGCTCCGCAACTACTTGATTGCTAATGACCGCTCACCCACCCTCTCTTTGAACGAGCCGAACAGCTCGCGCTGCCGGTCAGGATTGAGTTCTGCCTTGATGTTGCGCTCGGCTTCCTCGAAAGCCAGGCGCGAGACCTCGCGGCGCAGCGCGGCCAGGGCCGACTGCTTTTCGAGGTCGATCTGAGACGTGGTCGTCTCGCCGATCCGCTTGGCCTCGGCCTCGGCTTGCGCCTTCAGGTCCGCGCTCAGCGTCTCCGCCATGGCCTTCGCATTGACGGTGATCTTGGCGAGCTCGGTCTCGGCTTCTGCCAGCAGGCGCTTCTGCTCGGCCAGCGCTTCTTCGGCGGCCTTGCGGTTGGCGTCGGCGAGGCGCAGGGCCTCGGCGATCGCCTCTTCCCGCTGAGCGAGGGCGTTGGCGATGGGCTTCTTGGCGAACTTGACGATGACGCCCGCCAGGATGATGAAGTTGATGAGCGCCCAAATTCCCGTGATCATTACGCCCCCCTCTGCGTGACGGCCGGCTTGGCCTCCATCACCTTGGTCGAGATGGTGCCGGCGATCGCCGCCACCTCTTGTTGCAGGGACGCGAGCGCCTTGTCGCGCTCGGCGGCGATTTCGCCGCGCGCCGCTTCAAGCGCGGTGGCAGCCTTGGCGCTCGCCTGAGCCAGCACCTCGCGCCGCTGAGTTTCGGCCTCGGCCGTCGCCGCTTGGACGATGGCCTGCGCCTCTTGCCGTGCCTTCGTGAGGCGCGCTTCGTAGTCGCGCTGAAGCGACTCGGTCTCCTTGAGGCTCTCCGCCGCCTTCTGCTGCTGTTCGAGCAAGTAGGCCTGGCGCGCCTCGATGGCCCGGACGATCGGACGGAAGAAGATCCGACTCATCAGGAACACGAAAACCAGAAAGCTCACCATCTGAATGGCGATCGTCAGGTTGAAGTTAAACATCCAGTTGACCTCTACTGAGCAACGTGGGCCGTCAATCTAGGCCCCGTTGCTTCCCTTCGGAAGCGCTTCCGGCGCGCCTTCTGCGCTGTTCCCCGGAGCCCGATCGTGGATCCCCGTGGGGCTGAGGCCGGGACTGACCCGGCCCCCAGGATCCTCGTACCCTCGGCAATCCGACCGAGTATGGCGGACTGCCGAGGGTGTCGAGGCTTAGTGGTTGTCGACGGTCTCGACGACGGCCGTGGTGGTCGTGGCCGAGGTCGCGGTGGCGCCGTAGTTCCAACCCTGGAAGGGGTTGGCGAACAGCAGGATCAGCGCGACGACGAGGCCGTACAGAGCGAGCGCCTCCATGATGGCGAAGGCGATGAACATCGTGCCCTGCAGCTTACCCTGCGCTTCGGGCTGACGCGCGATGCCTTCGACGGTCTTGGCCGCGACGTTGCCCTGACCGAGACCAGGGGCGATGGTCGAGATGCCGATCGCGAGAGCCGCGCCGATGGCCGAAGCCGCCGCAACAGTTTCCAGAGCCATGGTGTGTTGTCCTCCTTAAGTGGCCGCAACAAATGGTGCCAATGGTGGGTGTACGACTAGTGCGCTTCCTGGACCGCCGCCCCGATGTAGGACGCCGACAGAACCGCGAAGATGTAGGCCTGAATCGCCCCGATGAAGAGATCCAACCCCATGATGGGGATCGGGACCAGAGCCGGCACCAACATCAAGAGAACCGCGATGACCACGTGACCCGCCGTGACGTTGGCGAAAAGACGAAGCGCCAGGCTGAGCGGACGGGTGAGGTCTTCGAGCACGACGAACGGCAAGAGCCAGGGCATCGGCTGGATGTAATGCTTGAAGTACTTGAGACCCTTCTTCTGGATTCCGAAGAAGAAGTACGCCCCGAAGGACAGCAACGCCAGCCCCGCCGTCGTGTTGATGTCGGCAGTGGGAGCATGGTAGCCGTGACCGACGACCCAGGGGAGGTGGAAGCCTTCCCAGGCCTGCCAGGGCAGCATGCTCAGCCAGTTGGAAACCAGAATGAAGATAAAGAGAGACCCGATGTAGGGGAGGTACTTCGCCGTCTGAGGACCGATCTGGTCCTTGACGATACCGAGGCTGAACTCCACCACTCCCTCGACGACCGTCTGCTTGCGGGTCGGCACGGGCGTCAGCTTCCGCGTGAGCAAGAAGCCCACCAGCAGAATCAGGCCCATGACCAGCCACGTGTTCAGGATCGTGTCGAGGTGGACCTCATAGCCGCCCCAGTTCCCGACGATATGCTCCGCGATCGGGGACTTTGCGGCTTGGCCCGCAGCGTTTTCAGTCGCCACTGCTAACACTCCTTACTTCGTCGACGTTTTCTCGCCGGCCGATCGAACGGCCTGGTAAACCATCACCCCAAACAGGATCACGCGGTAAACCAGGAACCCGACGATCAACGCCACGAGGTTCACCGGAACGGGGGACCTCATGGCCGCGATGAAGGCCAGTGCCACCCACCCCATTCGCACGGCCCGCCCCCCGAGGAGAACGAACCGGTCGAGTAATCCCAGCCGCTCACCCTTGCTGCGAGCGACAAAGGCCCGGGTCCACCGCGCCAAAAGCGCGAGGTAAGCCACACCGGTGAAGCCTCCCCACCACACCCCCAAGGCCACCGACTGTTCCGTCAGCAACCAGGTGATGCCCCCCAAGAGGAGGATCGTGAGAAAGGTCCATCCGACCAGACGCCGCGGAAATTCTTCGCCGATCATCGCGTGTCCTCACGCTCCGAGTCGGCATTCCGCTCGCCTGGCGCTCCCTCAGATGACGAAAAACCGGCTTCCCCGGAAGATTCTCCGGAACCGGACTGCTCCATCACCTGGCGGTATACCGAGTACAACCCGGTCCCGAACCCCAGGAACAACCCAATGAAGAGGAAAAGCGGCGAGGTCCCGAACCGTTGGTCGAGCCAAATCCCCGCCACGAGACATGCGATTACCGGTCCGACGAACGAGAGTGCTGAATGCATCGTGAGTCTCCCGTTTCGATTCCGCTGGTCGCGCTGTCCATCCCCTCCGCGGCGCCCCGTCATCGGCCTCATCGGGCCTTCGGGATCCGCTTAAATGAGTATTAATGCAACGGTAACATAGGTTCCGCCGCCTTGCAACCAGAGATCCCGGGCCTTCGAGGAGTTTTGCCGGGGGGGACGAAGGGTATAGCAAGCAAGGGGGGTGAGACGATGGCCGGAACCGATTCCTTCAACACTTCCAACCAGCCAAAACGCGGAGCAAACCCTTTCGGCGACAAGTCCTACTCGGATTCGTTCGTTCGCGCGACCACCGCTCCGCTGGGCAAGCGCCAGACGCGGCCCCTGCAAGCCAGCCCGGAGATGCTCGACGACAAGCTTCGCTCGGTCGAAGACCAGATCGGGCTTTGCCGCACCATCATCGAGCGCTTCGCCCCGCGCATGAAGCTGCTGCGCTCCGCCGAAACCATGGTCCGATCCGGAGGAGCCCCCGAACCCGCCCCCGCCCCGGCGGCCCCCGAACCCGAACCTCAGAAGCCCGCTTTCGGCAAGCCTGGCCTCGGCAAGAAACCCTTTGGTAAGCCCGCTCCCAAGCCGGCCGCTGCCCCCGCCGCTCCGGCCGCCGCCGGCGGATTGGGAGGCCAGGAAAAAGCCATGGCGTCTGCGATCGCCGAACGCCTCCGGCAGGACGGCGACCTCTTGCGCCGGGCGCAGATCGCGCTCTTCCAGTTTGACGACGCGCAGCGCTCCGTTCAGGAAACCGCGTCCCGCGTCGACCCCATTCGCCATGCCGACCCCGACCGGGCTTGGGACATGATTGAGGCTCTCGAGGTTTCCAAGCTCCAAGGCAAGGTCTACCCCATCTGCAACTTCCATGAGATCTTCAAGCGGGATCCCGTCCTCAGCCGGGTCTTCCCGCCTCCGGTCGCCGGAGCCGGCGGCGCGGGTGCGCCCACTCCGGGCATGCCCCCAGCTTCTCCCGGCATGGCGGCAAACGACCCCATGATGGGACCCCCTTCCATGGGAACGGGTCCCCTAGGCTCTGGGCCCCTGGGCAAGCTGGATAACCTCAAGGGGTTCTTCAAGCGCTAGCGCCGCGACCCATTGCCATTCGCTTTTTCGTTAAAGGGGAGAAGGGCCGTCCTGCGGACGTGAGGCCTCGTCTTCGGGGCGTGGCTCGACGGGCGGCACTGTCGGCTCCTCGGGAATGACCTCGGGACCGGTCCCGGGCATGGCCTCGGGGATCGTCTCGACCGCGGGGATGCTTTCGACCATGTCCTCGGCATACTTCGGCTGGGTTGCCGCCAGCAGATCCTGGGCGGGCATCTCGGGCTGGTTTTCGTGGCGCCGCCGTCCCTTATAGAGAAGGGCGATGATCTTGGCGACCGCCTGGAAGAGCTCGGGCGGGATATCCTGATCCACCTCGACCTGGCTGTAAAGGGCGCGCGCAGTCGGGGGATCCTCCACTACCAGAATGAAGTTCTCCTCGGCGATCCGGCGGATCTCCAGGGCGTAGGCGTTCTTGCCCTTGGCGATGACCTTTGGGGATTTCTGCCCCTTCTTGGGTTTGTACTCCAGGGCGACGGCGTAGTGCGTGGGGTTGGTGATGACCACGTCGGCGTCGGCGACGGCGCCGCGGCCTGCGTTCATGGCCATTTCCATCTGCTTCTGGCGGAGCCGTCCCTTGACGTGAGGGTCGCCTTCGAGCTTCTTGTACTCGTCCATGATCTCCTTGCGGGACATCTTCAGGGACTTGTTGTACTGCCAGCGCTGAAGGAACCAGTCGAGACCGGCGATCGCCACCATCGCGAGCGCGACCTTCTGGCCGATGCTGAGGACCATCGTGCCCGCGAAGCCCATCGCCGCGCCGACCGACATGTCGGAGGTCTGGAGGATCGGGCCCATCATGTCCATGATGGAGCTGTAGAAGAGCCAGCTGATGACGATCAGCTTGATGAAGGCCTTGCCCAGCTCGATCACCTTCTTCATGGAGAAGATGTTCTTGAAGCCCTTGATCGGGTTGAGCTTCTTGATCCCCTCGGAGGGGTTCAGCGGCTTGGTGGTGAGGAGCACGCCGACCTGCATGAAGTTGCTGCCCCAGGCGATGAAGAAGGCGATCGCGGCCATCGGGGCCGAGCAGATCAGGATGATCAACGAGGCCTTGAGGAGGATGCCCAGGACGCCCGTCAATTCGTAGTCGGTGTAGAGGTGGAGGTTCTCGAAGGTCTCGACGAAGAAGCCGTAGCACCAGCGGAAGATATGCTGGGCCACGAAGGAGATCGAGTAGGCGAAGGCGAAGAGGAGGGCCGCCACCGTGGCGTCCTGGCTCTTGAGGACGTTACCAGACTTGCGCGCTTCCTGGCGTTTATGGTCTGTTGCTGGTTCTGTTTTTTCTTCGCCCATCTAATCTTCCCTGTATTCCCCCCCTTGACGGGGGGGGATGTAGGGGGGGTGTTGGTCGGCGAAGCCATGACGTTCCTCATTACTAAGGAACCTGGGAGCAGTGACACCCCCCTCGGCTTCGCCGGTCCCCCCGTCAAGGGGGGACAACTAACTGAGGGGCCTGCGGCCCATTACAGGTGACCTCCAACACGGTTTGCCTTCCGGACTTCCCTTACTATACCCTTCAGCACGCATCAGCGCGAATACAACTAGCTTTCAGCCCGATCGGACGTCCGATCGCGGGGCAAATCGTGCTGCGCACGGGAGGTCATGGATGTCCTTGCAAGAGCCCCTCACCGAGTTCATCGACTACTTGATGGTCGAACGCGGCCTGTCGGAGCACACGCTTTCCGCGTACCACAACGATTTGCGCCAGTACACCGAGTTTCTCTCGGGCCAAGGAACGGAGAGCTACGCGTCGACCACGCGCTTCACGATCACCCTCTTCACCAAGGAGCTGCGGGATCGCGGCCTCGCGGCAAGCTCGATCGCCCGCAAGATCGCGGCCATCAAGAGCTTCTACCACTACCTGCTTCGCGAGCGCCTGATCGAGACCGATCCCACGCTCGAGATCGAGCGTCCCAAGACGGGCCGCTACCTGCCCAAGGTCCTCAACCAGAACGAGGTCGCCCGTCTGATTGAGCAGCCTGCCGATCTTCGCGACAAGGCCATCCTCGAGCTGCTCTATGCGGCCGGCCTGCGCGTCTCGGAGTTGACCTGCATCAACGTGCAGGACGTCAACCTCACCTCCGGCTACGTCCGCTGCCTCGGGAAGGGCTCCAAGGAGCGCCTCGTTCCGTTGAGCCGGACCGCCGTGAACGCCATCGGCAACTACCTCGACGCTGTCCGCCCCACGTTGAAGCCGCGGGCCCAGGAGCGCGCGCTCTTCTTGAACTATGCGGGCCGCCGCCTCACGCGCCAGGGCATCTGGAAGGTGGTCAAGGAGGCCGCGCGCGACGCCGGCATCACCAAGGAGATCACGCCGCATACCCTGAGGCATTCCTTCGCCACGCATTTGCTCGAGAACGGCGCGGACCTTCGCGCGGTCCAGGAGATGCTCGGTCATGCCGACATCTCGACCACGCAGCTCTACACGCACGTCTCCAAGCGCCGCCTCAAGGAAGTCTACACCCAGGCGCATCGCCGGGCGTAGTCGCGCGCAACCGCTCAACGCAAAGGACCCGGCGGCCAGCCACCGGGTCCTTTGCGTTGAGCGATCAGGGGTTCGAGCTGAGCTTCTGGACTTCGCGAAGCAACTCGCGGTCCCGCTTCAGGCCGCCGAGTAGGTGGTTGTACAGCGAGATCTGCCGCTGGCGGAAGCGCACGGCGTTATCTGAGGCCAGCAGGCCCTTCGAACGCTCCTTGGCCGTGAAGACGAAGTCCTCGGAGTCGGCCCGGGATGCCGAAAGGAGCGCGCGGATGCGCTGGAGGCGCGGGTCGTTGGTCTCGGGAGAGATCGCCTCGGTGATCTCCGTGGCGATTGTCCACTCGGCGATCAACTCGTCCAGGAGGCCGCGGGTGGCGCTGCCGTAGCGATCGCCAAAGTCCTCGAGGTTGCCGTAGGCGTTCAGCGCGTCGTCGATCGAGTCGAGGGCTTCCTCGCTGAGCTTGGCGATCTCGGTGAACGGATCGGCCGGCGGGGCGGGCGCGGGAGACGTCTGCGCCAAGACCGGCGAGGCCGTAAGCGCGATCGCCAAAGCGGCGATGAACGCAGGTTTCCGCAAACGCTTCTCTAAGCCCATGGCTCATCCTCCCTCACGTTTCGCCCCTTTGCCGTCTCGGCAGGGGGGCCGGACTATCCTTTCCTATACCCCGTCGACAACAAATCTGCGTTAAATCTCGCTTACGTTGTTGACATTCGGATGTTCCACGGGAATAAGGGGAGAACAGGAGAAAGCCATGGGCATCGACGATATCAGTGGAAAAGTCTCGGCGTTCTGGGTCAGGGCCAAGTCGGCCCTCTCGTCCAGCGCTGCCGATGCGCCGAATCCCGCGCCGGAAGCTCCGCGAAAACCCGGCGACACCGTCGATCTTCCCCACCGGGGACAGTACTTCGCGGGCTACGCCTTCCCCGATCCGGCTGCGGCCGAGCCCCAGCCCGGAGTGCCCCAATCGGGCCTTGCGCCGGGAGCCGAGGGCGGAGCCAAGGTCTGGGCCCCCTTGGTGATCGCTCCCTACGAGGAGCCTCCGACCTCCTGACCGGTCTTTGATTTTTTGAGTTTCCAAGCTGAGGGCCCCGAGCTTTTGCTCGGGGCCCTCGACGTGGGGGATGCTTCTGGGCTAGCCCTGAGCGAACCAGACGTCCTCGGAGGTCTTGGTCTCGCCGTTCTGAACGAAGGTCGAGCGCATCAGCCGCTCGCTGCTCGCGTTGAGGGCGTCGTTCATCTGCGTGCCGATTTCGGTGATGCCCAGCTCCGCTAGCGTTTTGAGTTCGCCGGCTTCCAAGATGGCGTCTCCGTCGTCGACCCAGACCGAGAGGCCGTCGAGTTCCGCGCCGCTCAGTTTGCCGTCCTGGTCGGCGTCGAGCGCCTGGAGCTTTTGGTAGCCGTTGGCGTAGCGACCGCCCTCGTCTCCGAAGAGGCGTTTGCCGTCGATCTCGCCGTTGCCGGCCGCGGCCGCCGTGGCGCCGCCATCCCGGTCATCCACCAGCATGCCGTCGCCGGCCATCCATTCGATGCGCTCCTTGCGGCCGTCCCCGTCCAAGTCGAACATGACCGACCCCTCGGAGACGAAGCCGTTCTGCGCGTGGCGCTCCTTGGCCGTGCTCTTGCCGGTCACTGCGAGCGCGCCGTCCCCGTCGAGGTCGAGCATGATCGGGCTGGAGGTCCGGGTCGTCCGCCAGATCAGGCCTTCCATGGCCGGGGTGTACTTCTTCTCGAGGTATTCCAGCGCGTCCGCCATGCTGACCCGGGGCAGGTGAGAGCAAGGGTCGCGATGGTAGAGATCGCGGGCGATCGCCTTCGACAGGCCGTAGTATTCGGCCTTGTACTGCTGGTAGACCTCCGCCAGGCCGTAGAGATAAGCCCCCGTCGCCGATGACTTGCCCTCGACCCGCTGGGCTGCAAGCCGCTCGTAGCCGTCGTGCGCGGCGACGTTGACCGTGGTGCCGTAGTTGCCGTAAGGCGTTTTGCCCAGCGCCATGCCGAGGGCGGACTCGATCTCGGGGAGCATGGCGAGTGCGCCCTGGATCTGCGAGGGCGTGAGGTTGCGGTTGGCCTCAAAGTAGAAATTCGAGGACTCCTGGGCATCCCAGGGCGTCGCGAGGGCCTTTTCCAGCATCTGGCGCAAGCTAGGGGGCAGGGGTGGTGCCGGCAGCTTGGCCAGCGCATCCTCCGCGATCGGCATCGGGGCGATCGGGGGGCGGAGAGCGATCGCCGGTTTCACGAGCGGCGGGATCTGGGGGCCCGGGGCGCAAGGTCGAACGTCGATCTGGATCGTGCCCGGCCGCGCTCCGACGAAGACGCCCGAGGCGCCTTCGCGGCCCCGGCACTCTCTCGCCTTCCAGATGTGGGGGAAGAGAAGTTCATGGATGCCCGCGAGCACGCCACCCGGTTGCTTTAAGCCGTTGACCCAGTAGTAGTGGCGGATGGTCTCGGCCATGAGGGCATTCAGGTCGTCGAGGCGTTGGCGCATGTCGTCCAGCCGAGCCAGGTAGGCGTCGAGCTCCCGCTGGGGCATCGAGCGGCCTGCGATGGGCGCGCTGAAGCCAGCGCTGCTACCCGCATTGCTACCCGCATTGCTACCCGAACTGCCACCTGCTGATTCCACGCCGCGGACGGCCTCGGTGGGGGGAAGCACGGGGGCCAGTCCCCACGTCGGCGGAGGCGGCTGGTGGATGGTGTTGGGCTGGGGGGGCAGGTCGACTCGAGTTCTCATGCGTTCCTCCCTCATAGCGAGAGCGCGGGCCATAACTAGTCTTCTCGTGGGGGGAGGTCGGAGAATGTCGTCAAATCTTCGTTTCAGGCGCTAAATCTTCGTCAAAGGCATGTTAAACGGCCGGGGATCTGCTAGAATTGCGGGCAAAAGTCTAGCCAGCCCCCTCCCGTGAAACCCAGTGCGGACGGGCAGATGCACCTCGGAGGACCAAGATGGACACGCGTTCCCTAGCCGGCATGATCGACCACACCCTGCTCAAGCCCGAGGCCCAGGAGGCCGAGATCCGCACGCTCTGTGACGAGGCCCGGGCGAACGGCTTCTACTCGGTCTGCGTGAACCCGGCCAACGTGGCGCTTTCCGCCCAGTTGCTGGCCGGCTCTCAGGTCAAGGTCTGCACGGTGGTGGGCTTCCCGCTGGGGGCTACGACGTCGGCGACCAAGGCCTTCGAGACGCGTGACGCGATCGCCAACGGCGCCCAGGAAATCGACATGGTGATCAACGTGGGAGCCTTGAAGTCCGGCCAGCTGGATCGGGTCGAGGCGGATATCCGCGCCGTGGTCGAGGCGGCTGGCGAGGTGCCGGTGAAGGTGATCCTCGAGACCGCGCTCTTGACCGACGAGGAGAAGGTCGCCGCTTGCCAGGCATCCAAGGCGGCCGGGGCGGCTTTCGTGAAGACCTCGACGGGCTTCTCGAAGGGCGGAGCGACGGTCGAGGACATCCGTCTGATGCGCCTGACGGTCGGTCCTGAGATGGGCGTGAAGGCCTCGGGCGGTGTGAGGGATCGTCAGACGGCGATTGCCATGGCCGAAGCCGGCGCCACCCGCCTCGGAGCCAGCGCCTCGGTGGCCATCGTCACCGGCGCCGAGGCGGCAGCCGGGTACTAAACTTCGAGTCGCGTCCCAAGGAAAGGCTCTGAGATGGACTGTCCACGCTGCAAAGAGGCCATGTCCGGAACCTACCTCGGCCCGGTGCATGTCCAGCTCTGCGAGGCATGCGCCGGCGTCTACTTCGGACGCGGCGCGCTCTCCGACCTGCTGCGCTCCCATCACCTGGAGTACCTGGGCCCTCAGATCGAGGCCCTAAATGCCGGCATTCCCAAGATCGAGGGGCGGGCGGAATGCCCGGCTTGCTTCGGCGGCCTCCCGCTCAAACGCCATCGCGCCGAGAACCTGGGCGGCGTCGCGATCGACGCCTGCAAGCGCTGCGGCGGTACCTGGGTCGACGGCGTCGAGTTCAAGCGCCTGGTCCGCTTCTACACCAAGGGCCGGAATGTCTTCACCCGCCTCTGGGAGACCATCGAGTTCGTCCTGGGCACCGCCCGGCGCCCAGGCTAGCGGGATTTAGCGCTTCAGCAGGAGCTTCATGTTGAGGGTCGCGGCCTCGTCGATCCCCTTGTGTCCGCAGGCCCGCAGCAGGGCGGCGACCTGAGCGTCCAGCCCGAAGTCCCGAGACGCCACCGACAGCGGCTTCCGGTTCTCCAGGACGATCCCGTGGTCCAGGGGCGTCAGCGCGACCTGCATGCCGTTGAAGTCCTTGCGCAACCCGTGAAGATCGAGCGTGCCGTCCAGCGTCGCCTCGTAGGTCTTGCCGGTCTGCAGCGCGCCGTCGCCGGCCACCGAGACCTTCTTCAGCTCGAAGGTGGCCTGCTTGAAGATCGACGCCTCGAAGTACGACTCCATGATGTTGAGGTCCCGCGGCGCCAGGCCGGTGTTCACCGAGTCGAGCGCGATCTGGACCGTGCCGCGAAGATCGTTGAGATCCGTCACCGTCTTGATTTCGGGCAGGCGCTTGTTAAGCGTGACGGTGTAGCGATCGAACTTCCCGTTCACGGCCACTTTCTTGGTTTCGGGCTGGCTCTCGGGGCCTTCCCACTTGTTCATGCTGAACGTCAGGGCCGAGTAGGTGGAGTCGACGTCGGCGGGCCAGGCCGTCGGGCGAGAGGGAAGGGCGTTGACCCCAACGGCGGTCAGGACTCCGAGCGTGGCGAGGGTGACGAGCAGGCGGGTACGACGCATGGGGTTCCTCCGGAATCGCGGGCCACATCGGAGCGTCGCAGGCAGGCCGGGCGGCGCGTCACTCATGCGGCGAATTGAGGGGAAGCGAGGCCATTAAAGCTGAGGTATTGTACCATCCTCTCGCCTCCTCTGTAGCTCAAGTGGCCGTCGCACGCTCGATCGAATCCCGTTCGGTGGCGTATAATGGGGCCATGCCTGATGAAAAAGCCCTGCGCGAGCAGCTCGTCCGAGTCTGTCGCCAACTCTACGCCAAGGACCTGATCGTCGCGACCGACGGTAACGTCAGCGCCCGCCTGGGACCCGACCGCTACCTCACCACTCCCTCGGGAGTCTGCAAGGGCTTCCTGGAGCCCGAGATGCTGGTCGTCGTGGATGCCGAGGGGAATTGGCTCGAAGGCAAGCTGAAGCCCTCCTCGGAGTTCGGCATGCACCTGGCCATCTACCGCGTCCGTCCTGACGTCGCGGCCATCGTCCATGCGCACCCGCCCACGGCGACTGCCTTCTCGGTCGCAGGCGTCTCGCTGGAACCTCCGATTCTCACGGAGGTCGTGATCACCCTGGGGGCGATTCCGACCACCCCCTACGCGACCCCGGGCACCCCGCAGGTCGGAGAGGCCGTCCGCGAGGCGGCGACGCATTACGATGCCTTCATCTTGGACCATCATGGGGCCGTTACCGTCGGTCGAAACCTCGACGAGGCCTTCTACCGCATGGAGACCGTCGAGCAAACCGCAAAGGTCCACCTTATGGCCCATCAGCTGGGAGGCATCCGCCCCCTCGGCTCCGCGGAAGTCCAGGAGCTCGACGCGATCCGGCGCAAGCTGAAAGCCGCCTCGACCGAAGAGTAAGGGTACCCTGAGATCCTGGGGGTGGATCGGGGTATGGATACAGGGAACCCCTCAGTTCTGGATAAGGAGCGCTCCGGTGGGACTCAAGCATCCTCTCAAGCTGGCAATCCTGCCCGTGCTGGCGGGGTCCCTGCTCCTGTTGACCGGATGCCCCTTCTTCAACCAGGGGCTCACCATTCACAGCGTCTACTTCGAGAACCAGACGCTGTCGGTAGGCGGGCGGACACAGATTCGCATCCAAGCGTCCACGATGCCGGGACGGACGATACGCTACACCGTCCGCGCGGAGCGCGGCCGGATCCTGACGGGCGACCCCGCCATCGACCAGAACCCGAACACCTCCGCTCGAAGCGAGCGGGAAACCTTCACCTACGTCGCCCCCTTCACCTCGCGCTACCCGGATAACCTGGGCAACATGGTCCAGGGCGACACGCTGACCATCCTGGCGGAGGACGGCTTCTCGTCGGCGCAGGAGACCCAGGCCATCAACCTGAGCGGCGACACCATGGTCTACGTCAAGGAGGCCAACGGCGGCAGCGAGCTCTGGGCCGCGACCGTCGGCGAGGGCGGCTACGGCGTCACCAACCACCGCCAACTGCGGGATCGCAACAACCAGCCCTTGCGCGGCGGCAGCCCGGCGATCGCCCCTAATGGCCGCCAGGTCGCCTTCGTCTATTACCCCGGGACCGGCTCCTCGGCCATCTACACCCTCGATTCCGCCGGCTTCATCCTCAACGTGACCGGCGACCAAGGCCGCAACGTCGACCCCAGCTGGGCGCCCAACTCGCGGGAACTGGTCTTCGCCAGCGACCGCGCCGACGGCAACTTTGACATCTACCTTGTCGGTGCGGACCGCGAAGGCAACTCGCCCCAGCGCCTCACCTCGACCAAGCCCGACGAGCGCTACCCGGCCTACAACCCCAGCCTCCATCCGGATCGCCGGACCACCCTGGCCGTCAGCGTCAAGTCTACCGAGCAGCAGCCGGTTTCCCAGGACGCCAACGCCTGGAACCTCTACCTCTATGACCTCGGCACGCGTACCTACCGCAGCAAGCTCACCCAGCGCGCGGACCTCGGCCAGTTCGCCCTCGAGCCCAAGTGGCGCTCGGACGGCGTCTTCCTCGCCTACACCCGCAAGGGCCCCATCAACAACAACAACAGCGGCGGTATCGACCCCCAGCGGATCTACGTGATGGACACCTCCCGCAGCGGCGAGGGCTACGTCCTCAACATCAACCAGATCGGCACCAACGTGGCTGAGAGCTCGCCCATCTGGAACCCGAACGGCACCGAGATCGCCTACCTCCAGACGGTCAACGGCAATACCGGGATCATGTACCGCCAGCTCGTGAACCCCCAGACCTCGACCTCCGAGTTCCCGCGCATCTGGCAGGACTTCAGCACGCCCATCCCCGCCATCCTCTTCGACACCACCATGAACAAGCCGGGCTTCCCCGCCAACGGCCTCCCGCTGGATTGGCGCTAGCATCCCTCGCGGCTTCCCCCGTCGTCGCCGGTATCCAGCAGCGCTTCCTGAGAGCGGCCGCCCGTCGGGGCTTGCTTCCCGCGCTCACGCCCTGGGACGCCGAAGCCGCCCGCGCCCTCCTGCTCTCGCGCATGCCGGGTTTCAGCGAGACCCTCATGGGCTGGGACGTTCCCCTGACGGCCATTCCCGACGTCAACGAGGACTTCACCTCCGACGCCATGGGCCGCTGGTACGAGGTCAAGCTCGGGCGTAGCGCCCGCCAAAACCAGGGCACCTTTTACACCGAACGCCCGATGATAAGGCGCTTGCTCGCCGAGCCCCTCGCCCGCCCTCAAGCCCGCCTTCTCGATCCTGCCATGGGCTGTGGGGCCTTCCTCTCGGAAGCCCTCGCCATGACGGAGCTCGACTCGGCGGAGGCCCGCTGGGACTTCGCATGTCGCGCGCTCTACGGAGTGGACCGCGATCCGCTCGCCCGGGAGATCGCCATCCTGGCCCTCTGGCTCCAGGCAGGCCATCCCGAGGGCGATCCGCGCCACCTCATGCAGAACTTCCTGCTCGGAGACAGTCTGCTTCCGCCCCCCGAAGGCCTCGACTGGAGTCAGGCCTTCCCCGGCCCCATGGGCGAGGGAGGCTTCACGGCCGTCATCGGCAATCCCCCCTTCGTCAACGTCGAGCGCCTGGACCCTGATGTGAAGGCCGTCTACCGCGAGGCCTTCCCAGACTTGCAGAAACGCTTCGACCTCTTCGTCCCGATGGCTGCGAGGGCCCTGGACCTGACCCGTCCCGGCGGCCACCTGGCACTGGTCTTGCCCCAGGCCTTCCTGACCCAGGCTTACGCCGAGCCGCTGCGCCGCCGCTTCCTCGCGGAAACCACCTTGCTGCGTCTCGCGGAAGCCGACTTCCCGGGCGCTTCCGTGCGCACGGTCCTGCTCACGGCCCGAAAGTCCCCACCGCCTGCGGACCATCAGATTCTGCTAAGTGTGGGCCGCGAGGAAAAGCTGCCTCAGGCCCCGTTGAGCGGGCTTCCGGAGGCCCGGATTCCTTCGCGCGGTGGGGAGGCCTTCGCGATCGCTCTTTCCGCCTTCGAGCGCGGCGTGCCGCTCGGCGAGGTGGCCTTCGCGACCTGGGGAGTGCGCGGCGTGCCCATCACGACGTTTCACCGGGATGCCGCCGATCACCCGAGCTGCCGCCCCATGATCAAGGGGGACGGCATCGAGCCCTATCACGTCCGCTGGGGTGGGAAGTATCTGCGCTACGAGCCCGACAAGCTTTACCGCCCGCTCTTTCCCCAGCTCTTCGAGCAGGAAAAGATCGTCCTTCGCAAGGTCAGCGGCAGCCGTGGCCTCGTCGCGGCCCTCGACCGGGAAGGCTTCTACACGGATGACTCGGTCCTTTGCTGCCAGCTACGCCGCCAACTGGACGGCCTCCCGGAAGCCATTTCGCGCCGCTTCGGCGGCCCAAGGCGCTCGGGCGACCTCGCTGGCTACGACCTGCCGATCCTGCTCGCCGTCCTGAACTCCCGCCTCGGTGCCATGATCTTCGAATTGCTGCTGGGCAACGGCCTCAACGTCTATCCCGGCGCGGTCATGCGCTTGCCGCTTCCCCCGTACGACGCCGAGCGCTTTGCTTTCATCCGCTCGCTCGTCGAGCGTCGCCTCTCCGCCAACCCGGAAGAGGCCGCGAATCTCGACCGTATCCTCGAGACGCAACTGGCCGTTCTTTACGGCGTGGACGCCACCTCGCTCAGCTGAAAAACGAGCCGCCCCCTCTACTTTCAATAGCTACGTACAAGCTACGGATGACCGAGGGGTAGCAGGTCAAGCATGCTGGAATCGCGTCAAACTCTGCGTTGGGGAGGACCGGTACATGCTGCGGTGGCTTCGCGCTCAATCACTCCAGGCCAAGATCCTCGGCCTGATGTCTCTTTGCTTGCTCCTGATCCTGATCGCCACCAACATGTTCAGCTGGTATCAGCTCCGTCACTCGCTCGACGAGCAAGTCATCGATAGCGCCCAGCAGGTCGTGGGGCCCAGTCAGGCGATTCTCATCGAGAACTTGATGCCGACCGGCGACACGCCGCTGATCCAGCAGACCCTGGAGCAGATGATCAACCCGAACGTGAAGGATCTGACCGTCTACCGGCCTGATGGTCGGGCGACCTTCACGGCGGACCCGGCGAAGCGCGGCAAGATGCAGGTCGATCCCGAGCTCAAGCGCATCCTCAGCCAGGAAGCCCCTCAGATTCGCTGGGGAGAAGAGAACGGCGAGCGGATCCTGCTCTCGTACACGCCCATCAAGGCGAACGAGACCTGTGTCGATTGTCACCCCGGGGTGAAGCCCGGCGACGTTCGCGGCTTCATCGAGATGAAGCTGGGCACCAAGGACTCCGATGCCATCCTCTTCCGCCAGGTGACTTCCAATGCCTTGGTCACGTTCTTGCTCTTCGGCCTCCTGCTGGCGGGCCTGGCCTTGATCGTCTCGCGGACGCTGATTGCTCCGATCAAGCGGATGACGGCGATCGCCCAGGCCGTGAGCCGTGGCGACCTGGACCAGCAGATCGCCGTGACGAGTGACGATGAGGTCGGCAAGATGGCCCGCTCGTTCCAGGAGATGGTCGCCAACCTGAACCGGATCGTCGGCCAGGTTCGTGCCATGGCGCAGGCGGTGGCTGCGGAAGCCGAGCGGATCCGGCAGGGGACCGAGCAGATGGCCAATGCCTCCCGGACCCAGGAAGAGGCCGTCGAGCGGACCTCGCGCTCGATGGAGGACATGGCCGCCTCGATCGCCCAGGTGGCGGGAAGCGCCCAATCGTTGTCCGCTGGCGTGGAGACGACCTCGAGCTCGATCGACGAGATGGCGTCGAGCATCCAGCAAGTCGCGCATAGCGCGGATTACCTCTCGGAGGCCGTGAGCCAGTCCTCCGCCTCGATCGAGGAGATGGCCGCCGCCATCCGACAGGTGGCCCTCAACGTTCGCGAGGCCGAGTCGGTCGCCGAGCAATCCACGGGCGTGGCTCACGAGGGAAGCCAGGCGGTTTCGCAGACCATCGCCGGCATGCAGCGGATCACCTCCGTCATGACCGAGGTCGTCACCGTCATCGAAGGCCTGGGCAAGCGCTCGGCGGAGATCGGCGAGATCGTGGAGGTCATCGACGATATCGCCGAGCAGACCAATTTGCTGGCCCTCAACGCGGCCATCGAGGCGGCGCGGGCCGGCGAGCACGGCAGGGGCTTCGCCGTGGTCGCCGACGAAGTGCGCAAGCTCGCGGAGCGCTCCTCCAAGGCCACGGGAGAGATCGCCAAGCTCATTCAGGGCATCCAGCGTGAGACCGAGAAGGCGATCAGCAGCACCCAGCAGGGCGAGACGGTCATCCACGAAGGCACCCAGCTCGCCAATGCCGCCGGGACGACCATCGGGCAGATGGTGAGCTCGTCGGATCGCGTCTCCGCCTTGATGGGGCAGATTGCCCTGGCGGCTGAGGAGCAGACCAAGGCCGCAGCCCAGATCACCGAGGCCATGGAACGCATGAACACCCTCACGGGCCAGGTGGCCTCGGCCACCCGCGAGCAGGCCAAGGGCTCCGAGCAGATCGTCGAGGCTATCGAGTCCATGAGCACCATGACCCATCAGGTCACGGAGGCCACGACCTCTCAGAAGGCAGGCGGCGAGCAGGTCCTGCGCGCCGTGGATCGGATCCAGCAGGCCGTCCACGACTCCAGCCAGTCGACCGTCTCGATTGCCGCCTCGGCGACGGATCTCGCGGCGCGGGCGCAGGAGCTGATGGAGGCGATCGCCTTCTTCAAGGCCGTCTCCTCCCCGTCCACCCCTGAGGTCGTCGAGCGCGTGGTCCCTAGCCTACCGGCGTCGTCGCGCTAGCATAACGGTCGAGCGGCGGTTATACTCCTGCAGGAAGGGGGGAGTGACCGCTTGAAGAAGGATTTCGGGGCCATCGCCCTCTTGTTCTCTTTGTCCGCCGTGATGTTCGGCTTCTTCTTGGGCCATGAGTCTCTGTATGACTGGGACGAAGCCTGGTACGGCCAGGTGGTCAAGGAACTGCTGGCCACGGGCGACTGGATCACGCTGCAGTGGCGCGGGGGCCCCTTCTTCGACAAGCCTCCCCTCGCCATCTGGGCCATGGCTGCCTCGGCGTCCTTCTTCGGCTTGAACGAGACGGCCCTGCGCCTGCCGTCGGCGATCGCCTCCGGCCTCACGGTCCTCGTCGTCTACGGCATCGCCCGCTTGGGCTTCGGCCGCATCCGGCCGGCCCTGCTCTCGGCGCTGGTTCTCTTGACCACCCTGCCCTTCGTGAAGGCAGGCCGGATGGCGATGCTCGACGGGCCCTTGGCCCTGTCCTTCTCGCTGGGAGTCTTCAGTTTTCTTTTGGCGCGGCGCGATCCGCGCTGGGGGCTTGGCGTGGGGCTTGCCGTCGCCTTCACCTGGCTGATCAAGGGCCCGCTGGCCCTCCTCTTGCTCGTCTTGCTGGCGGCCTACAGCCTCTGGGAACGTGAGAGCCGCGTCTGGCGCTCTCCGTGGCTCTGGGGCGGCGTCGCCGCGGGCGCGCTGCTCGTCCTGCCCTGGTACGTCCTGGAATGGCAGCGCCACGGCATGACCTTTCTGAAGGCGCACCTAGGCCTTCACGTCGTGGGGCGCGCGCTCAGCACCATGGACGCCAACGAAGGACCGCCCTGGTTCTACCTGGTCCATATCGCGTCTCTCGATCATCCGTGGCTCTTCGCGCTCATTCCTGCGGGCGTTTTCGCCTGGAAGCAGCGCCGCGATCCGCTGGTTCGCCTCGCCCTTTGCTGGGCCCTCGGAGTGCTGGGGGCTTTCTCGCTCGCGGCCACCAAGCTGCCTTGGTACGTCGTGCCGGCATACCCGGCGATCGCCCTCTTGCTCGGAGGCTTCCTCGATCGCGTCGTCTCGGATCCCCGTCCCATGCGCGTTCTCGGTTGGGCATGGTTGCTGCTGGGCCTCGCCGTCACCGCTGCGGGCGTTTGGCTCGGGGTATCGGCCGGCCCCGACCGCCTTTACGCCCCGGCGGCCGCCGTCTTGGGTCTAGGCCTCTTCGTTGGCGGCTTGTTGATCGCGCGAGGGCAAGGCCAGGGGCCTTGGGTGGTGGCAGGGGCGACGTACCTGACTCTCTTGGCCTTGATTCCGACGTCCCTGCGCTGGGAGGCCCGTTTTGCGCCGGATCTGCGTCCGCTGGCCGAGGCCTCCCGCCGGCAGGTGGCTGAGGGCCTCGGGCTGCTTTACGTCTCCGAGACGACCCGACCCGCCTTCGTCTACTACCTGGATCGCTATGAGGTGCTGGTCGCGCGCGAGGCGCTTCCCGAGCGCTGGGAAGCCAATCCCGCAGCTCTCTTGAGCGAAGCGGACTGGCAGGAGATGGCCTCCCGCCTGCCCGGCGCTCGCGCCGTCGCCTCGGCGAGCGGCGTGGTCTTGCTCACCCGCTAGCGTTCGACCTGGATCCGGTAGTAGCGCTCCAAGCTGAGCTTCGTACTGCTCGCGATGATGGCCTTGCTGTCGGCAGTCCACCCGCGCACCCAGGGCATCGTGTCGGTGAGCCGGATATGCCTGCCGGTGGCCAGTTCCCGCGCGTAGAGCGGGTCTTCCCCATGTCGGATGAGGCAGTAGCGAAGGTCGGGGGAGAGGTCACCCGCATGGAATCCGACCCAGGTTCGCATCCCGGAGGGATGAGCGATCTCGGTCCCCTCGCCCAGCGAGAACGGGGTGACCTCCTCGGAACCGTCGGCTACGAGGATCCGGTGAAACTTGAAGTCGCCACTCGTTCTCTCGCTTTCAAGGTAAGCGATCGCTTGGCCATCCGAACTCCAGATGAATTCGTAGTTGCTTCCCACGCGGCGAAGGACGCGGGTCTGGCCATCCTCCAGGGTCTGAATCGTGAGGTTGGCGGCGCTCAGGAAGTTGGGAATCGGCGTCAAGTAGGCGATTTGCTTGCCATCCGGGCTCCAGATCGTGCGGCTGGTCGAACCGTGACGGGACGCGATCTCTGCGATTCGCCGGGGCTTTGGATCGGCGATCGTCACGAGGTTGATTGAGTCGGTTTGATGGTCGCCGTCCTCATCGCTGGCGAATACGAGCCTCGAGCCGTCCGGTGACCATGACAGCCATGCCGGATGTACGAGGTTCGTTTCGGCCAGCAGCGTCACCTTCTTGGAGTCGAGGTCGATGCTCGAGAGCTTCCGGCGCAGGTCGTCCCAGTCGTCACTGACGCGTTCGACGAACGCCAGGCGTTTTCCATCGGGTGACAACCAAGGGTCGATGAGGGCATGGGAATCGAGGGCGCTTGGCGCATGGCCGGTATTGCCGACGTAGAGCCGCCCGTTCTCACGGTGCTGGGCGAACGCATACCGGCTGCCGTTTGCGGCGAAAACCACCTGCGGAGACGGGAAGGGCAGGCCTGGCGCGATCTCCGTGACGTAGGCATTGGCCTGTAGGTGCTGCCCCTGGCCGAACGTCTCTTGGATAAGGGCTTGCAAAGGCGAGCCTTCGCAGCCGCCGAGGAAGAGCGCCCCGCCAAGGGCCATGCCGATGAGTCGTTTCATGCTTAAAGCTCCTCCGGGCTAGGGATGTCGATGCGGTAGTAGCGCGTGTTCGTATCGAAGCTCGTGGCGGCCACGAGGTCGTTGCCACTCGGCAGCCAGCTGACGACCCGGCCTCGCGTCGTCAGCCTGCGGACTTTCCCCGTCTTGAGGGAGGCTACGAGGATCCCTGAACTTTTCGGGCCGGTGGCCGAGCCCCCGTCCTCATCGGTGAGGGTGACGACCTTGCTCGTCTCGATGGAAAGGCGGGTCTTGTCCGGGGATAGCTTCACAGCGCCGATCGTTTCGCCAGCTTCCAGCGAAAGAGGGACGATTGCGAGCGTGACGGCGCGGCCGTCGATAGGAATGGATGAGACGGCGATCGATGCGGAGGCCTGGACTTGGCATGCCTGGGTGAACCAGAGCGTATTCTCGGCTCCCCAGGAGAGCCCGTCTTTGACCTTGCGGAGGTTGTCGCTCTCGATGTGGTAACGCAGCACCGAGGTCCTGGTATCACGGCTGTAGACCTTGAGGTCGAGGCCGTTGATGGGATCTCCATTGCGATGCTCAAGGTGGGCGTAGTGCTGGGCATCAGGCGACCAGAGGCCGACTCCCGGTCCGTTGAGGACGGCTTCCTCCGTTTCCGCTTGGCCTGGCAAGCGAATCATGAGGCGCCGGGGATCGCGGTTCTGGAGGTCCGGCCCCGGCATCATGCCGCCGTTGCCGGACGACTCGTTCTGTAAGCGCGTCAGGCTGAGGCCGGATCCGTCGGGGAGGACCTCGGCGTAGTGTTCTTTAGTCTCGCCGATGACGACTGGTGCGCTGCCGTCGAGCGAATAGATCGTGGCGAGATACGGTGCCGTCCCCCGGCCGTCGAGTGCGGCCGGAGAGAGGTCCGTGAGCATGAACTTCTGACCGTTCGCCGTCCAGTCGATGAGCCAGCGCCCGCGGATGGGGGCGAGTTCCCGCGGGCTGCCTCCGATCTCGGCTCCCATGAGCATGTTGCGGGCCCGATCCGCCCAGACCACGTAGCGGGTGCGCTCCGAGAACTGGACGTCGCCGACCTCGGCATCCGGGCGCGGGCTCAACTCATGGATGGGCCCGGCGATTTCCAGCGGCTCCTCGAACATGAACGCCGATTTGCCCGAGTAGGGACGGCCCATGCCGGTCGGATTGTTCCAGACGCAGCCGGTCGCCGTGAGCAGCATCGCGCCGGCGAGCAGGCCTCCGACGAGCCGAGGAAGCGGGGTGAAGCCGGATGAGCGATCGTGAGGCATAAGCACTCCCTTGCGTTTGCGGTTTACAGGGGAGTAAACTCAGCCTGGAAACCATGATGCAAATCCGTAAACAACATCAGGACGTTGAATATTGGAAACTAATCATGTAAACTAACCCTTGGCCGCTTGACTGTCAAGGGCCCGCGACTCTGGCGAGGTGCAGGGATTGGGGATGACGTTCAGTTCGCTACTCGTATCGGCGATGAAGGCCAAGCATCTGGATTACCGGACGCTGTCCAGCCTGGTGGGGGTTTCGCATGCCTACCTCTGGCAGCTGGCGAATCCCGATAAGCAAGGTGCGGGGAAGCCCGCGAAGCGTCCCAGCCGTCCGCTCGCGCTCAAGCTGGCGGAGACGCTGGAGCTCGATCGCGAGGCCTTGCTTCGTGCAGCCGGTTACGACGTGGACGGCGACGAGGAGCCGTTGCCGGGAGTCGTGGCCTACTCAGATTTCAAGCCCGATGCGCAGGCGCTCTTCAAGCGGGGCATCGAAGAGACCCGCAAGGGCCATTCCGAGCGCGGAATCGCCCTGCTCAAGCAAGCGATCGGCCATGAAGGGGTTTCCTTTTTACGGGCTCATATGGGCCTGGGCGTGGCTTACTTGCAGGCCAAGCAGTACGACGCGGCGATCGCCGAGTTCAGCAAGGTCCTCGACCTCTTCTACGCCGCCGAGGCCCTCGAGGGCGCGACCTCGCGGCGCGAAGGGGTCGAGCGCGCCGACGTCCATTACAACCGCGGCCTCGCGTACCAGGACAGCGATCGGCATCGCCTCGCGATCCGGGACTTCGAGAAGGCGATCGCCTGCCGGGGCCCGCATCCCGATCGTTACACGGCGGCGCTTTGCTTCAGCTTCCTGGCGACTGGCCGCTTCCGCCGCGTGCTGCCCGTCGCCGAGCGCTTCGTCGAAGCCCAGGCGGAATCTCCGTTTTTCACCACGGCGGCTTTGGATGTCCGCCTCTACCAAGCGTACGCGCTGGCCCGTTGCGGGCAGTTCGAGGCCGCCCTGGCCCTCCTCGGAGCGGTTGAACTGCTCCTGCCGACGTACTGGTACACGGCCTACCTTTATGGGGCGGTCTGCTCGCGATTCGCCCAGGCGCTCGCGGATCGTCTCGACACCCATGGGCTCCGTGCCCGTCGCCGCCTCGAAGAGCGATTGGAAGAGGTCGTCCGGGTGGGGCTGCGTCGCTGCAGGCAGGCCGTTAGCTTGAACCCTGCCAGCCGGCAGGTTTTTCTCGCGGAGCGCGACGGGGACTTCGCGTATTTGGCGTCCCTCCCGTCGTTCATGGCCATCCTTCAAGCAGAGAGCGAGGTCTAGATGCGCGTTTCCCGTCACCGATTCAAAGGCCTGCTCCTGCTCTCCGGCCTCTGCCTCTTCCTGGGCTGCACGCCGCCGTGGCTGGTCAAATCGGACCTGCCGCCCGTGCTTCCGGGGGTGATTCCCCCCGGGCCCACCGTCATCAACCCCCCGATGACGGGTTACGTGCTCGCGGGCAAGGTGTCCGGCCTCAAGATCCAACAGGTCGAGGCGGTGGCGATCTCCTCCCAGGCGCGCTTCGATTCGCAGGCCGACGCGGAGAATACGTTTCAGTTCGCGTACCTGGACCCCTGCCTCTATCAGCTGACCTTGGTGGCCTCCGACGTGACCTTGACGCTTCACAAGGTCGTGCAGATCCGGGCTGAACGCTCGCTCTTCCTGAACATCGAGGTTTCCCTCGATCCCCTGGTCGTCACGGTCGACGGGGTCCCCGTCGCCGCCGACGTGACGGGTGAGCTCCCGGCACTCGACCTGTGAACGCTTGCACGGTACCCTTGTCGGGTGTTCGCTTCCGCTTTCCGAAGGAGTCTTCCCTATGTCACGACTTCTTTCACGCTTGAAACGCGCCTGGACGCTCGGTATCGCGATCGCCGTCACCGTCACCTTGGCCCCGCCGGCTGCGGGGCAGGGGCTCTTTTCGGCTGACGCCAGCCCGTCCTACCACCCTTGGCTCGCGGCGGGCCTCAACTACGCGCCCATCGCCATGGCGGCGGCACCCGGGGCGATTTACTCGGATCCCGTGTATCCGGGGCTGCGCACGTACGGGCTCGCCCTCGCGGTCAACCCGCTTCCCGGACTGGGCCAGGTCTATGCCGGAGAGACCGTGCGGGGCTTCGCCATCCTCGGAGGCGGTGCCGCGATGCTGGGCGCCGTCGCCGTCGCAAACTTCGTCGTCAACCGGCGTGGCCGCTTCTCGTCGCTTGACCCGGCGCCAGGGGTAGACCCGATGCCGTACATCAACATCGGTTACTTCGCGGCGGCGGGCCTTTACTCGCTCTGGGCCGCCTACGACGCCTATCAGATCGCCGAGCGCAAGAATTCCGAGAACCAGACCTCCCCACTGAACGCTCCCGCGTCGTCCCCTTGAGACCCACGAAAGAGGTGCCTATGTCGCGTTGCTTCTCCCTCGTCGCCCTAGCGTTGCTGCCGCTCCTCGTCCCGAAGCCGGCGATCGCCCATGCGCTCGAACCTGTCACCATTTTTCGGGACGGCATCACTCGGACGGAGACGGTGAGGCCGACGCGTTACTTCGGTCCGAGCCATGGAAGCAACGGTCGGCTTCAAACTCCGGGCTTCGAGGAAGCGAACGTCTTGCCTTCTGGAAGCCTCATGGGGCAGCTGGGAACCGACCCCGCGAGCGAGTTGAACGTCGGAGTCTTCTGGGGGGTCTTGCCCAACCTCGAAGTGGGAGCTCAGTATCGCGGCATGGCCAATTCCGGAGGGTACTCGCAAGCCCCGACGCGAGCCTCACTCCATGGCAAGTACCGCCTCCTGGAGCACGGAGCGCTCTCCGTCGCGGTTCTCGGACAAGCGACGCATCAGAACTGGGGAAATCCCGAGTCCTCTTTCTGGGAGGGGGCGCTTGGTCTACCGATTACTTACGCGCCGTTTGAGTTCTTCGCACTGGATCTGACCCCCATCACGCCCATCGGCTTCAACGGAGTGACCTTCGCGCACGGGGTTTCGATGGGCATGCGCCTTCGTTTGCTGCCGTCCCTTTGGATTCACGCGGGGGATCACTTCGGCATCGGGACCGGGCCGACGCATGTCATGTCGGCTGGCGTGCGTTTCGAGCCTTGGCCGGGGCTTTTGGCCGTGGACGCCAACCTCGTGAATTACATGCATAATACGGGTTCGCCGGGATTGCAGCTGGGAACCCTGGGTCTCACCAGCTACTTCGGTGGGAAGGTTCTGCCTTGAGTCGTTGGCTTCATCTCGGGCTCGTCTCTTGGGCCCTGATAACTGTCTTCAGCCTTCCGGTCCAAGCATCTCCCCTGCCGCATCGACTGACGCTCATGGGGATTCCCCCGTATTCGCAAGGGCTTGAAGCGGAGCTTGGCTTGCCGAACACTCCGCTCCACCTTCCTGGTGATCCCCGAGGACTTGAGATGGCTTCCCTGGTACGGGGTCATGGCGAAGTCCGCCGTGCTATCAGGGATTCCCTGGGTCGAGGTCGGGTATCGCGTCGCTCCGTGGACGGAGATCAGCGTGAGGGCGAGCACGACGCCGCTCGCCCTCACGCTGACGTTTTGATCGCGGCTTAACCGCGTCCCGCCTTGGCTCCGAGCACGGTTTCGAGTTGCTTGGCGTCGAGGCTTTCGGATTCGAGAAGGGCCTCGGCGAGGTTGATGAGCTTTTGCTTGTGCCTCGACAAGATGTCCTTGGCGCGCTGGTTGGCGTCGGCCACCAGGCGGGCGACTTCCTGATCCAGGCGGGCGGCGGTTTCCTGGGAGTAGCTCTTCTCGAAGCCCATGCCTCCTCCTCCTTCTCCGAGGAACGCGGATTCGGAGTCGAGGTCGTAGGCCATGGGGCCGAGACCCTCGGCCATGCCCCAGCGCATGACCATGCGGCGGGCGAGCTTGGTCATCTCGACCAGGTCGTTCTCGGCGCCGGTGGTGACTTCCCCGAAGATCAACTCCTCGGCGGCGCGTCCTCCCAGCTGGACGGCCATCTTGGAGATCAAGTAGCCGCGCGGATAGGTGTGCTTGTCGTCCTGGGGCATCTGCTGGGTGACGCCCAGCGCCATGCCATGTGGGATGATCGTAACCTTGTGAAGGGGATCCGTATTGGGCTGGTAGTGGGCGACCAGGGCATGGCCCGCCTCGTGGTAGGCCACCAGTTCACGCTCCTTGGCATCGAGCAAGGTATTGCGGCGCACGCCCAGGATGATCTTGTCCTTGGCTTCTTCGAAGTCGAGCATGGTGACTTCTTTTCGGCCCTTGCGGGCGGCGTTGAGGGCGGCTTCGTTGACGAGGTTCATGAGGTCGGCGCCGGAGAAGCCGGGGGTTTCGCCGGCGAGGTCTTCCATGGCGACGTCGCTTCCGAGGGGGACCTTGCTCGCGTGGATCCGCAGGACCTGGGCACGGCCGTGGCGGTCGGGAAGGCCGACCACGACGCGGCGGTCGAAGCGTCCGGGCCGCAAGAGGGCGGGGTCCAGGACGTCGGGGCGGTTGGTGGCCGCGATGATGATGACTTCCTGGTGAGGCTCGAAGCCGTCCATCTCGGAAAGCAACTGGTTGAGGGTTTGCTCGCGCTCGTCGTTGACGTTGCCGATGCCGACGCCGCGGCGGCGGCCGACCGAGTCGATCTCGTCGACGAAGACGATGGCCGGGGCGCGGGCCTTGGCTTTCTCGAAGAGGTCGCGCACGCGCGAGGCGCCGACGCCCACGAACATCTCGACGAACTCGGTGGCCGAGATCGAGAAGAAGGGCACTCCGGCCTCGCCGGCCACGGCGCGGGCCAAGAGGGTCTTGCCGGTGCCGGGCGGGCCGACCAGGAGGACGCCCTTGGGAATCTTGGCGCCCAGGCGGTGGAACTTGGCGGGATCCTTGAGGAAGTCCACGACCTCGACGAGTTCGGCCTTGGCCTCGTCCACGCCCGCGACGTCCGCGAAGGTGACCTTGGGTTTCTCGGAGGTGTAGAGCTTGGCCTTGGATTGGCCGAAGCTGAAGGCGTTCTGCTGGGTCGCGCCTCCCCCCATGCCCATGCGGCTCAGCAAGAAGAGCAGCAAGAGGATGGGCAGCCCCAGCAGAATCAGGTTGAACCACCAGTTGCTGGGCTCAGGCTCCGCGTTGACCACGACGCCCTGGTCCTCGAGGCGATCGAGGAGGGTCGGGTTGGCGATCGGCGGCAGCTGGGTCTCGAACTCCGAGACCGTCGTCTGCGCCGCGGCGCCTTGGCCGCCCGGGGAGATGGGAGTCTTGAACTCCCCGGTCATTTTTTGCCCCTGGATGGTCACGCGTTCGACGTTGCCCTGCTGAAGCTGCTGCTGGAACGCGGTGTAGCTGAGGTCCGCCCGGGTGCTTCCCGCCGGAAAGAAGAGCATGAAGCCCACCCAGACCAGGACCAAGACCACCAGGTACCACCAGATCTTGCCCGCTCCGTCGTCCATACTCTCCCAGCCTTCCTAAGTTCCCAGTGCCCCCCAGTCTTCCGTGGCCCGTCACGCCTCGGGGGCGTGATGGCCTTGCGAGCCCGGGGCTCCCCGCCCCGGGCGGCTTTCCGGTGCGGCGGGCGCCATCGAAGGCCCGCTTCCTGGCTCGTTGAGCCGGGCACGCCTCCATCATGAAGTTTTGTTAAGCAGCTGTCAATTCATTGGACCGCGTTCGCGGGCATGGTGGCCAGCGTCAGGTCCACGTTTCGGGTCTGGCCGCCGCGCAGCACGCGGAGCCGAACCCGCTGGCCGGGCTTCTTGGTGTTGAGGTAGCCGATCAGGTCACGGGGTTCGGTGAGGGCCTTGCCGTCCACGGAGAGGATCACGTCCTCGGCCTGCAAGCCGGCCCGGGCGGCGGGGCTTCCCGAGACCACCTCGAGGACGACCAGGCCCTGTCCGGCCTTGGCTCCGCGGATCTCTCCGGCAATTTGTGCGTTTAGCTCGGCGACCGCGACGCCCAGCCAGGCGCGCTCGACGCGGCCCTTTTCGCGAAGGTCGGGAAGCACCTGCGACAAGGTGTTGACCGGCACGGCGAAGCCGATGCCCTGGGCGCCGCGGGCGATCGCCGTGTTCACGCCGACCACCTGCCCCGCGAGGTTGACCAGGGGGCCTCCGGAGTTGCCGGGGTTGATGGCGGCGTCGGTTTGCAGGTAGTTCGTGCGCTCGGCGATCGCCACCTCGCGGTTCACCGACGAGATGATGCCCGCGGTGACGGTTTCTTGAAGGCCCAGGGGGCTGCCGAGGGCCAGGACCCAGTCGCCGGGGTAGATCTGATCGGAGTTGCCCAGGGGAAGGGGCTTCAGGCCCTGGGCTTCGATCTTGATGAGGGCGATGTCGGTCAGGGGATCCGTGCCGATCACCTTGCCGGTGTAGGTCTTGCCGTCATGCAGGGTGACGGCGAGCTCGGCGCGGCCCTGGATCACGTGGAAATTGGTCACGATCAGCCCGCTGGCGTCGATGATGAAGCCCGAGCCCACGCCTTGCTGCTCTTGCGTGGGGGGAGTCTCGAAGAAGCGGTCGAAGCCGCGGGGGACCTGGGGGCGAACCCTTCGGGTCACGTCGATGTTGACCACCGAGGGGATCACCCGTTCGACCAGGCTGCGGAAACTGCTGGGCGCGCCCTGGGCCACGGCCGGGGGCATGCTCGCGTTGCCGCCTCCGCCGCCGGGCGTTCGGCCCTCGGGAAGGCCGCCGAAGCATGCGCCGAGGACGAGGCCCGTGGTCAGGGCCGCGGTGACGGGCCAGCGCCGCTTGAAGCCGTGCCAGAGGGCGTTCAGGCCGTCGGCCTTCACGGGGGAATCGGGCGCCTCGGGGGTCTTGCTCATGCTGCTCTCCACGCTCGCGGGGCCGGGAGACGGCTCCTTGCTTAATAAACCGTTACTCGTCTCACTCTAGTTGAGCCCCCCGGCCTTGTCAACGAGGCCTCGAACGGGGCTCGAGCAGGCGTGATGAGGACCAAGCCATCGTTGACTGAA
>Ga0180215_1000159_pt1 | contig 98366 bp, 106 predicted proteins | sample eDN3rd37CBELigBY_FD_128871 | JGI IMG/M metagenome (GOLD analysis project Ga0180215, IMG submission 128871) | Enriched backyard soil microbial communities from Emeryville, California, USA - eDNA 3rd pass 37_C BE-Lig BY (version 2) (version 2) | ecosystem: Environmental > Terrestrial > Soil >...
GTTAGGGCAATTGGACAAGCCAATAAGGCCAATAAGCTTCCGATTATCATTCCTTGTCATCGTGTAATTGGTAAAAATCAAACGCTCACAGGGTATGCTGGAACACGGGTAGAAATAAAAGATCATCTGCTTAGCCTAGAAGGTGCCTCATTTAAAGCTGATAAGCGAAAAGCATAAATCCCTCGTGGATTTATTTTTTTTAAATAACACTTAATAATGAAAGCGCTTTATTAGTAAAATGTTTATTTTCTTGAAAAAATTACCATTGTGAGAGGTATAGGTGATTTTGTCAGATTAGTAGATTTTTCATTTCTGAAAAGTGTCGAAGGAAAATTATTATTTAAGAAAAATGTCTAATTTTGCGAATCTATTTACAATAAATTAAATATCTGTAATACTGCTTTAGTAACCAGGTCATTCTATTAATAGAGTGAAAGGGAAAGGGATCGGATTAGGGGGAATGGGAAGTGCGGGAGAACAACAATCCTTTACTTGTGCAGATTCAAACAAAAAAAGAAGAGATGTTTGCATATGCACAGCAAACAGGATTTAATAGCATGGAGACCATTAGCTGTAGTCAAGAATTAGATAAGTTAATTTATGAATATCAAATCTCGATGCAAGCACCACTTACGAATAAAGCGAAGGACAAAATTCAATTTCGAAATTTTTTATGGTTTTTCCAACATCCACAAAAAGCAGCCGGCAGCTTTGAAGCATAAGTTGTTCTTTTAACTATAAGTACATTATTTCAAATGCCACTGATAATATCTATCAGTGGTTTATTTTTGTATGAACCGAGAAGGGTTTACTAGAATGATGGATGGATCGCTCCATCAGGGGATCAACGTCATGCTTAAATCAACTACCACTAGAGCCTTTTGGTAACGGAGTACTGTTACTCTCTTACTCTTTACCCCATAAAGTAAACACTAAACCTAAAAAAGAAAAAATTGAATGTTGAGGTTTGATAAACTTATGTAAATGAATAGGAAGGGAATTGTCCTGTGATTAAGGTCACTACGTATGAGTATCTTAGAAACTATACTCTACTTATACTTAACGTGAAAAGGGGCAGGAACCAATGGAAGCTTGTATGAGTTCAATGCTAGGGAATACACCAGTAGAATTAAGTGAGGGGTTGCGACAGTTAAAGAGTGAGCATCCTCCTTTATTGAAGAAACTAGATGAATTATTGACACTTTGTTTAAAAGTTGAAAACGGGGAGAATGCAAATGAAAGTTTTGCAACCCTTCGACCTTCAGTAGTTGAATTTTTTGATGAGTTAGCTCTTCATTCAGAGCGAGAGGAAGGCGTATTATTTGAAATGATGGCTGTTTATATCGGAAGAGAAACAGGACCGATTGCTGTCATGGAATATGAGCATGATCGAGCAAAATCCCTTATCAATACATTCCTTATAAACACAGAATCTGGGCTTGAAGACTATACTGAGGAAAAAATGAAACAGGATGTTGCTCTGGTTAAAGAAGCCAATTATACATTAGTGGATCATTTCGCTAAAGAAGAAAATGTCTTGTTCCCGATGGCTGAGAGAATGCTCAAGGATGAAGAAAAACAAGAGCTCTTAAAAAGAATAAGTAAAATTAAATAGAAATGAAAAAGGAGAGACCACTGTCTCTCCTTTTTCATTTCTATCTTTCGTTTATTGATGCCAGGTTGAAAGTGTTTTATCAGATGGTAAAAAAAGAGTGAATAATCCTAGAAGTGGGAGAAAACCTGTAAGCATAATCGTCAGAGGTAATCCAATTAAGTCTGCTAAATAGCCTAAGCCTATTGAGCCAACAGCTCCCATACCAAAGGCAAAGCCGACGGTTAATCCGGCCATAGTACCAATTTTTCCTGGTATAAGTTCTTGAGCATAAACAACGGTAACGGAGAAGCTTAACATCAAGATAAAACCTGCAACTGAGAGCATGATTAGTGCTGGAGTAGCTGGGACAAAAGGGATAAAAGCAGAAAGAGGTGCTGCTCCTAGCATAGAAAAAAAGATAATATTTTTTTTACCAAAACGGTCGGCAAGTGGACCACCGAAAAATGTTCCAAGTGCACCAAACACTAGGAAAGCAAATAGAAACATTTGCGATTCTTTTATCGTTAAAGCATATTTCTCAATTGCATAGAATGCATAGTAATTGGTAATACCTGACGTATACCAGGATCTTGCGAAGATTAAAAATAGGACTAGAATTAAGGCTGATTTAATGGATTTAGAAACTTGATGGTCTACCTGTTTCATGACTCTATTTACTTTTTTTTGAGTATTTGAGTATTCGAGCTTTTTAGAGTACCAGTTGGCAATATAAATTAATAACCCTACTGCAAGTGCAGCAACTATGGCGAATAAAGCTGCTCCTTTTTGCCCTAGCGGTACCAAGATAAGAGCAGTAATTAAAGGTGCAAGTGCTTGCCCGGAATTTCCCCCAACCTGATAAATGGACTGAGCTAGCCCTCTCCGTGGTCCTGCCGCCATAAAGGCAACACGTGAACCTTCTGGGTGGAAGACAGCAGACCCTAGTCCAATTAATAGTACTGAAACGATAATCCATTCATATCTTGGTGCAAAAGCTAATCCTAAAATTCCAATTAGTGTAAATGTAAGTCCGATTGGAAGAGCAAAAGGCAATGATTTTTTGTCTGCGATAATTCCGATAACTGGTTGCATAATAGAAGAGACGATATTCAAAGAAAAGGCTATGAGGCCTAATTGGGTAAATGACAGCCCCATTGATTTTTCAAGGACTGGAAACATCGCGGGTATTACGGATTGAATCGAGTCATTTAGTAGGTGACATAAGCCAATGATAAATAATATTTTGTAGGTGGTCTCTTCCCTCTTAGGGGTCGAGTAGACAGCTGCTGCACCTTGGTTCAATACAATCGCCTTCTTTGTTCTGAATTTAAGTACATATGTTATCTTACCAAAATTCAGCCTAAGAGGGGAGGTGGAAGAAGGAAATCGAATCACTATTTATTTTATGGTAAAGTACTAATGTTAATTTTAGATATACGACTTGGGAGCCGAATAAACACCACCGTATAACAGCTGTTAATCTAAACTCATTAGACTAGAATTGCTGTTAAATCTTGTATTTTCGTTTATAATTAAGTATCAATAGTGATAAAGGACTGAATATATCATGAAAGATGAACAAATAAATCAATCGTTGAAGCTTTTTATTGTCCTATCAAGGGCTTATCGTGCACTGAATGAGGAAGTAAATAAGGTTATTCAACAAAGAGGGCTAAACCCAACTGAATTCGCTGTCTTGGAGCTGCTGTATCATAAAGGCGATCAACCGTTGCAGCAAATAGGTGGAAAGATCTTACTTGCTAGCGGTAGCATCACATACGTCGTTGATAAGCTAGAACAAAAAGGCTATTTAAGGAGAAATGGCTGTCCCAAGGATCGTAGAGTCACATATGCGCAAATTACTGATGAAGGTAAAGCTTTGATTGAGGAAATTTTTCCGGAGCATAGTCAGCGTATCAATGAATTAATGGATGTTCTCTCATCTGAGGAAAAACAAACAGCTATTGACCTACTGAAAAAGGTTGGGTTATCAGTGGGGAAGTACTAGTAACAGAATGAATGGAAAAAAAGAGTGGAGGATTTTGATGCGATTTGAAGAGTTTACATACAAACGTCCTAATTTTGAAGAGATAAGTACCGCATTTGAAAATGCGCTCAAAGAGTTCAATGGTTCTCAATCCGTTAGCGAGCAAAGCGAAGCAATGAGTGAGATAAATAGGATTCGGAATGAAGTAGATACAATGTTTAATATCTGCTATATCCGCCACTCTATCGATACGAATGATGAGTTTTATAAGGCTGAGCAAGACTATCTTGATGAGCTCGCGCCAAATATTGAAGGCCTAATTACCAAATATTATGAGTCTTTGTTACAATCTCCTTTTCGAAAAGAGCTGGAGGCAAAATGGGGGAAACAATTATTCGCGCTTGCTGAGGCACAGTTGAAAACCTTTAAACCTGATATTGTTCCACTGCTACAAAAGGAAAATAAGCTATCATCTGAGTATACGAAATTAGTGGCGTCAGCAAAAATTCAATTTGAGGGTGAGGAAAGAACCCTAGCACAACTTGAACCTTTTACACAGTCAAAGGACCGTATGATGCGTAAGAAGGCGTCAGAAGCAAGATTTGGCTTTTTTGCAAATCATGAAGCAGAGTTCGATACCATTTACGATGAACTTGTTAAGGTACGTCATGAGATTGCAAAAAAATTAGGGTACAGCAATTTTGTTGAGCTTGCTTATTATCGTTTGTTTAGAACGGACTATAATGCTGAAATGGTTGCAAATTTTAGGAAGCAAGTGGAGAAGCATATTGTTCCAATTGCCTCTAAGTTGAAAGAAAGACAACAAGAACGAATAGGGGTTCCCACTCTAACTTATTATGATGAACCGTTTAACTTTCAAACGGGGAACCCAGTACCAAAGGGAAGTCCTGAGTGGATCATTAAAAATGGGCAAAAAATGTATGATGAGCTTTCTCCTGAGACTGGAAGTTTCTTCTCGTTTATGGTTGAAAACAATTTAATGGACCTGGTTGCAAAAAAAGGGAAGGCAAGCGGTGGTTACTGCACATACGTGGAGGACTATAAAACACCGTTTATTTTCTCTAACTTTAATGGTACCTCAGGCGATATCGATGTATTAACCCATGAGGCGGGACATGCGTTTCAGGTCTACTCTAGTCGTCATTTTGATATTCCTGAATACTACTGGCCAACGTATGAAGCTTGTGAAATTCATTCGATGAGTATGGAGTTCTTTACATGGCCTTGGATGGAGTTGTTTTTTAAAGAGGATAGCGATAAGTATAAGTTTTCCCACTTAAGTGATGCACTCCTTTTTTTACCTTATGGGGTATCCGTCGATGAATTCCAGCATTGGGTTTACGAACATCCAGAGGCGACGCCAGCCGGAAGAAAGCACCAATGGCGTGAGATTGAGAAAAAGTATTTGCCGCATCGAGATTATGATGGGAATAGCTACCTTGAAGCGGGAGGATTCTGGCAACGACAGGGTCATATCTACAACGATCCTTTTTATTATATTGATTATACGCTTGCACAGATTTGTGCTTTCCAGTTCTGGAAACGCTCGAGAGAGAACAAGGAAGCTGCGTGGGAAGACTATCTTAAATTATGCAAGCTTGGGGGCAGTTTACCGTTTACTGAACTCGTCAAAGAAGCAAACCTTATTTCTCCATTTGAAGATGGTTGTGTTCAGTCTGTTGTCAGTGAAATTGAAGCATGGCTGAATTCAGTTGACGATAAAAAACTATAAAGTGAATATCATTTGTAGCTATTTTTCCCAATGCATAAGAGACGCCCGGTTCATATGAACCGGGCGTTAGTATTATTTCTTCGTTATCACTATTTCCCCATCGTGTAGTTTGGCTACTAAAGCTGTGGTTTCAGGTTCTTCAAGGATGTAATCGGCTAATTGATCCTCTAATTGTTCCTGAATGACTCGTCGTAGTGGACGGGCACCAAACGCTGGATGGTAACCGAGTTCGGTTAGCTTTTCTTTTACCTCGTTCGTTACTTCTAATGTTATGGACTGCTCTGAGAGTAACTCAGTTAATTGTGCTAACATAAGCTCTACAATTTGTAGAAGATGGTCTTTCTCAAGGGCTTTGAATTCAATGATACTATCAAAGCGATTTAGGAATTCAGGTTTGAAGAAATTCCCTAGTGAATCAAGGATGGTAGCTTCGTGAATCGCATTATTTTGTCCAAAACCAACTTTAATCGTCCGATGACCGACCCCAGCATTACTTGTCATAATGATCACTGTTTCTTTGAAGCTTACTGTTCGTCCCTGACTATCGGTAAGACGGCCGTCTTCTAATATTTGCAGGAACATATGTTGTACGTCAGGATGTGCCTTCTCAATCTCATCTAGTAGAATAATGCTGTATGGATTACGGCGTACTTTTTCCGTTAATTGTCCTGCCTCATCATGACCAACATATCCTGGAGGTGAGCCAATAATCTTTGAAACGCTATGTTTCTCCATATATTCACTCATATCAAGGCGAATCATTGAATCACTAGAACCAAAGAGCTCCTCAGCAAGTGTTTTTGTTAATTCTGTTTTTCCGACACCTGTAGGACCAACAAATAGGAAGGAACCGATAGGGCGCTGCTTTGATTTAAGTCCGGCACGGCTGCGACGAATGGCCTTTGAAACCCTTTTCACCGCTTCCTCTTGACCAATTACTTTGTTAGCGATGTTCTCTGCTAAGTGCTTCATTTTCCCTTGTTCATCTGAGTGGAGTTTTCCCACAGGTATACCAGTTTTCTTTTCAATGAGCTGTTGTATTTGTTCGACCGTGACCAGTGGGCGTGTATGACCTGAATCAGATTTTAGATCCTTTTCAAGTACAGCCTCTTCATCGCGAAGTTTTGCTGCCTTTTCATAATCTTCTTTTGCCAAAGCAGCCTCTTTTTCTTTAGAAATGGCGGTCAACCGTTCTTCTAATTGTTCTTTACCTGGATAACCAGCTTCAAGATTAAGCTTAGAACCAGCTTCGTCCATTAAATCAATTGCCTTATCAGGAAGGAAACGGTCTTGTATATAACGGTGCGATAGCTGGACACAAGCAATAATCGCTTCTTCCGTAAAGGTAACTTCATGGTATTTTTCGTATTTAGATTGAATACCTTTTAAAATTTCTATCGATTTCTCTAAAGAAGGCTCATGAACATGGACTGGCTGAAAACGTCTTTCTAAAGCAGGATCCTTTTCAATTTTGCGATATTCCGCTAATGTAGTGGCTCCAATCACCTGAAGTTCACCACGTGCTAACGCGGGTTTTAAGATATTCCCAGCATCCATAGAACCCTCAGCAGAACCAGCTCCAACTAGTAAGTGAATTTCATCTATGAATAGAATAATATTCTTTCTTTGTTGTAGTTCTGAAATTAATTGTTTCATACGTTCCTCGAACTGGCCGCGAATTCCAGTATTTGCGACAAGAGAAGCAACGTCGAGAAGATAGACTTCTTTGTTTTTTAACTTAGTTGGTACGTGCCCTTCGGAAATTTTTAACGCAAACCCTTCAGCAACTGCTGTTTTTCCGACACCAGGTTCGCCTATTAACACAGGGTTATTTTTATTCCGACGGTTTAGAATTTCAATCACACGGCTAACCTCTTCGTCCCGACCGACGACAGGATCAATTAACCCCGCCTTTGCTGCCTGGGTAAGGTTTCGACCAAATTGGTCAATAAAGCCGTTTCCTCCGCCTCCTGCTGTTTTCTGTTCGGAAGATGGGGTAAACATTGGATTTATGGGTTGTCCTGATAATGACTTGAAGATATCAGGAAATTCATGATTAGGGAAACCTGGGAAACCAGAAGAAGGTCCGAATGAGGTCCCAAGCTTTTTCCGTTCTATTTTATAGCAGTCCTCACAGAGCATCAAATGCTTCAGGCTGCCATTAAGATTTACTTTCAATTGGATATTTGCTTGATTCTCTTGACATTGTTGACAAAGCATTTAAATTCCTCCTTAGGATGATTGTTGTGAACCTTTGACTTTGACTATCTTTGACTAATTTTGATTTTATTATAGTCTGACCTTCTTTGACTTTCAAGGTTTTTGCCTATATAAAATTTTTCCAATGGCAAATGGGAGTCTCTAGGAAAAAGCTTGTCATGGTTTGTCTCTATCCTCATATATTTGAAACAAGGAGGGAGTTGTGTGAGGACAAACTGGGGAGCCGCGTTTCAGATTGCAGCCGTATATGTGGGTACGGTGGTCGGGGCCGGTTTTGCTACAGGCAGAGAAATAGTAGAATTCTTTTCCCGCTTCGGCTTCGTCGGATTAATTGGAATCTTAATGAGCGGATATTTACTTATATTTATGGGGTCAAAGCTGATGAGAATAGCGGCTCAGATTGGCGCGAATTCTTATGAACAATTTAATGAATACTTATTTGGAGAGAAACTGGGTCGGATCATAAATTTTATTATGCTCTTTATGTTATTAGGGGTTAGTGCTGTTATGCTCTCAGGGGCAGGGGCGGTTTTTCAGGAACAGCTAGGAATATCAAAGAATATTGGAATTTTAATTACAATCGGTTTATCCATTTTGGTTATGATCGTAGGAATAAAAGGGTTGTTTGCCGTTAATTCATTCGTTGTACCGATTATGATTGTTTTTAGTTTTATTCTATTTTCCCTTTCAATTAAGTTGCCGGGGTTCATGGAACAAGCCCTTTTTATTCCAGCTTCCGAGGAAGGCTGGAAATCGGTAGTTGCCCCATTTACATACACGGCCTTTAATCTTTCACTTGCGCAGGCAGTACTGGTCCCTGTTGCTGCGGAGATCAAAGATGATCAGACGGTTAAATGGGGTGGGATCCTCGGGGGAATAGCGCTAACACTCATTCTATTAATGGGGCATTTTACTTTAATCATGCTACCGGGACTTGAGTCATATGAAATCCCGATGGCGACCATCATGAAAACCCTTGCTTCAGGGCTCTATTGGATTTTTATTATGGTCATTTATGGAGAAATTTTCACATCAGTAATTGGAAATATTTTCGGCCTAGAACGACAGATAAAAAAATATGTAAAGATTCCAAGTGTTATGATTGTCATTGGAATCTTTATTGTTTGTTATCTCGTTAGTCAATTTGATTATAGTACCTTACTTTCTTATTTATATCCATTATTCGGAAACATCAGCTTAATCTTCATTGTTCTATTATGGATGAAGCCTTTTAAACCGAACAGTGGAAAGCCAGGTAAAAAGTAAACAAAAAGGGCCGGCTGCTGCCGTGCCCTTTTCAAGGGTATTTGCTTGTCTGCTAACGTAACGGAAAAAGCCCAAATAACAACAGATCAAATACAATATGAGAGATAATAACAAGCCGAATACTATGTTTCCAAGCATATAGGATGCTCCAGACAAAACCACCGGTTAGTCCAGCTAAAATGAGTACAAACTCACCAGAATGGATTTGAACGGATGCATATAGAAGTGTAGACAAGATAATACTTGTCCAAGCATTTGTATGAGTTAATAGTTTTTTTTGGATAAAGCCTCTCCAGAATATCTCCTCACCAGGTATGATGATTAAAAATAAAACGAAGTAATGCCAGGTTAGCTCAGGTGAGAATAACTTGTATAAGGCTGTAATCTGATTACTCAAAGGAAGATTTAGAAGGTCAAACAGTGTGTCTCCAATCCAAAACACCCCGTACAAAAGAGCCCCTGATAGAATACCAATGAACAAATGGAACTTTCTTGATTCTCGTTGTTCAGCTTCATCCAGAATAGAATAACTGATTAAAATCAGCATCGTTGCAGTGAAAATATACCAAAAAACTTTTTCTTGCTCAAATGTGAAAAAAATGAATAGGTGCGCCAAAATATAACCAAAAAGTAAGCGACGGTCAGTGATCAGTTTTCTCAAACAAGCCACTCCTTTCTACAAACACCCATTATTGTATCAGATAATAAGGGTGTGAAAAAGAACAATGGTGAATAGGCTGTTTACAGTCTTAAATAATCAATAAAATAAGAAAAGACAAAAAGTAGCACAAACTAGCTATTTTTGTCTTTTCTTACTTTATAGAAAAATGATAAAGAGTTTAAACCTTCAGAATTATCCAGCCTTGATTATGGCCCTTTTCAAACTGCCTTTCCGATTTACTGTAGGGCAGTTTCTTTAACGACTGTATAGTTTTTATGGTTTATAACAGTTCTTTGATCTAATTCAAGATCTCTGTAATTATCCATATAAGTTAAATCAACAATAACAGAGTTTTCGTTTACTTTCTCAACAATCCCCTGCAAACCTTGCCTGAATTCAATCACATTCCCCACTTGTGCTTTTTTCAAAGAACCTCTCTCCTCATCTAGTCATTTTTTTCCGCAAATCCTAATCATAAACATTGGTACCTTTTTCTATTTTTAACATACCAAATCATTGCGGTTTAATAATTATTACTACCATATCTAAAAATTGCCAATTATTCAATGGTTTTTTTGAAAACGCTTTATAAATTTGACAATTATATGGACAATAATAATTTCTGTATGTATGATGATGAAAAAATATTCGTTTTAGGAGTGGTTTGATGACAAGCGAAGAAGTCAATGCAATATTGGATCAGTTAAAAAAAGGCGAACTCTCTGAATACCATGTAAAAAAGGAAGAATTCCTATCTTTCCGTCAAGTGCTAGTAAGTAGAGAAGATTTCAAACATTTTCGGGGTATTGCCCAACGTGGGGGGGAAGTGTTGTATCATTATATCGAAACCGCTCGGAGTTAAAGGAAAATTTGACTATATTTGAAAGAGATTGAATGTTCTTGGGTGAAAACGCTTTATTTATTTTTTGGAGATTAAACCTGTCTAAATCAAGTTTTTTTTGTTGTTTTACTAATCATAACCATGATATTCTGTTCATGGTGATAATCGTCGTTTGAATGGTATTGATTGCATTTTACATAAATCTTACAGGAAACGATTGGAAATATATCTGGTGTGATTTGATTGTCAAATTTGGGTAAACTACAACTAATCTTTAAAAGATAGCCTGAGTTTGATTATGGGATGATGAGCATCATGTATATCACCTATATATTTTTTATAAAGGAGTTTGATTTCTTATGGAAAAAAGCTTTAAAGTTATTGCAGAAACAGGTATTCATGCTCGCCCAGCGACACTTTTGGTACAAGCAGCAAGCAAATTTGATTCTGAAATTCATCTTCAATACAAGGAAAAGAAAGTTAATTTAAAATCTATTATGGGTGTTATGTCTCTAGGGATTGGCCAAGGTGCAGATATTACAATCATTACTGAAGGTAGTGATGAAAGTGATGCTTTAAACACAATTGAAGAAACACTTAAAAAAGAAGGGTTAGCTGAATAATGAGCTTTCTTCGTGGTATTGCTGCTTCCAACGGTATTGCTATTGCGAAGGCGTACCGCCTAGTTGAACCGGATTTTTCTTTTGATAAAAAAACAGTAGACTCACCAGAGACGGAAGTAGCTCGTTTTCAAGCTGCACTTAGTACAGCGAAAGGTGAGCTTGAGCAAATACGTGATCGGGCTGAAAAAGAGTTAGGGGCGGATAAAGCAGCCATCTTTGAAGCACATTTACTTGTATTAAGTGATCCAGAACTTATTTCACCAATAGAAGATAAAATAAAGACCGAAAAGGTAAATGCTGAACTTGCTCTTAAAGAAACAGCAGATATGTTTGTTTCTATGTTTGAATCAATGGATAATGAATACATGAAGGAGCGCGCTGCTGATATCCGTGATGTTACCAAGCGTGTTCTAGCTCATTTATTAGGTATTCAAATTCCTAATCCAAGTATGGTGCAGGAAGAAGTGATCATTGTTGCAGAAGACTTAACACCGTCTGATACTGCACAGTTAAACCGTAAATATGTGTTAGGCTTCACCACAGATATCGGTGGTCGAACTTCACATTCTGCCATTATGGCGCGTTCTATGGAGATTCCTGCTGTAGTTGGAACAAAGAATGCTACTGCTGAAATTACCAATGGCGACCTTGTGGTTATAGACGGACTAAATGGCGAGGTTCATATTAATCCGACGCCTGAAAGGTTAGACGAATATAGAAAGCAACAAGAAGATTTTGCTAAACAAAAAGCAGAGTGGGCAAAGCTTGTTCATGAAAAGACCATTACTGCTGATCAACACCATGTAGAACTTGCTGCGAATATTGGTACTCCTAAAGACCTTAAAGGCGTAGTTGAAAATGGTGGAGAAGCAGTTGGACTTTATCGTACAGAATTCCTTTATATGGACCGTGACCAGCTTCCAACCGAGGAAGAACAGTTCACAGCCTATAAGGCGGTACTTGAAGGAATGGAAGGCAAGCCTGTTGTCGTTCGAACCCTTGATATTGGTGGAGATAAGGAACTACCTTATCTAAATCTCCCTAAAGAGATGAACCCTTTCCTAGGATTTAGAGCGATTCGTTTATGCCTTGAAGAGCAGGATATTTTCCGTACGCAGCTTCGTGCGTTACTTCGTGCAAGTGTGTATGGAAACCTAAAAGTAATGTTTCCAATGATTGCAACATTGGCTGAGTTTAGGGAAGCAAAAGCCATCCTTGAAGAAGAAAAGCAAAAGCTTGTTCACGAGGGTGTTAAGGTTGCAGAGAAAATTGAATTAGGCATTATGGTTGAAATACCATCTACTGCAATCATTGCGGATCAATTCGCTAAAGAGGTTGATTTCTTTAGCATTGGAACGAATGATTTAATTCAATATACAATGGCTGCAGATCGGATGAATCAACAGGTATCGTATCTATATCAACCATATAATCCATCAATTCTACGACTTGTTAAAATGGTCATAGATGCTGCTCATAAAGAAGGAAAATGGGCTGGTATGTGTGGAGAAATGGCTGGTGACGAAATTGCAATCCCAATACTTTTAGGATTGGGACTAGATGAATTCTCCATGAGCGCCTCTTCAATTCTAAAAGCACGCTCTCAAATAAGAGGTCTTACAAAAGCAGATATGGAAGACTTAGCTTCAAGAGTTCTCGAAATGGGGACAACTGAAGAAGTAATTGAGGCTGTTAAATCTGTAACAAATCTGTAATCAAGTTGTAATAGAATATTTGTTTTATTTTTATGTTTGCGGGTATAAATAAGTAAGCACTTTGGTAAAACTAAAGGTAAGCTAATCATTCTCATTTTCCCCCAGACTTGGCCGGTTGTCTCTGACAACCGGTCTTTTTTTGTCAAAGCTAGTAAAATGGGGGTGGGTATCCACCTTTAGATACAGGGGCTGGTGCACTTTGCTTAACAGGAGAGCTTGCTCTTATGTTCTTTGTATAAATTTCTCTAAATTAAATGTATTCTGATTAAGGGTGCTTTATAATTATACTAATGATGTTAGGAGGGGAATAGTATGGATTTACACCTTAAAGGGAAGACCGCGGTGGTTGCTGCATCAAGTCAGGGACTGGGGCGAGCTGTTGCCGAAGTACTCTTACAAGAAGGGGCAAATGTAGTAATATCTGGTAGAGATGAAAGCAAACTTAAACGTGTTGCAATGGAGCTTCAAGCATACGGTGAAGTCGCCTATAAGCAAACCGATATCACAAAACCTGAAGAGATTATAAGTTTGATAAACATGGCTGTTGAGAAATTTGGAAGGATCGATATTTTAATCAATAATGCAGGAGGACCTCCAGCAGGTTCATTTGAAGTACTCTCTGACCAGGATTGGATAGGTTCATTCGAATTAAATCTCCTATCCTATATTAGGTTAATTCGCGAGGCGCTGCCTTTCTTAAAAGTGAATGGAGGTAAAATTATTAATATCGCTTCATCCTCCATTAAGGAACCTATCCCTGGATTGATTTTATCAAATACGTTTAGAACAGGGATGGTGGGTCTAACAAAGACTCTTTCTCAGGAGCTTGCCCCTTATAATGTACTGATTAATACGGTGGCTCCAGGCAATATAGCGACAGATCGATTGAAACATCTTACTCAATATAATGCTGAAAAACTAGGAATCAGCGAAGAAGAACTAGAACAAAATGCGATCAACAAAATTCCGTTAAAAAGGTATGGACAACCAGAAGAGTTTGCAAGAGTAGTGGCTTTTCTGGCATCTGATGCCAACTCTTATATGACAGGGAGTTCCTTTCTTGTAGATGGTGGATTGGTAAAATCAATATAAATTAGTAGTTGCTTAGGAGGGTATGAAATGCTGACACAAGAAAACACAATCATTGGTTTTATTGGAACTGGCGTGATGGGGAAAAGTATGGCGGGGCATTTATTAAAAGCTGGTTATCCGCTATACGTCTATACTAGAACAAAGGATAAAGCAAAGGAATTGCTAGACCAGGGAGCTTCATGGGCTTCCACCCCAAAGGAGCTTGCTGAGAAAGCGAATGTAATTATTACGATTGTGGGGTATCCAAAAGATGTTGAAGAGGTCTATCTAGGAAAGGATGGACTTGTCACAAACGGTCGTGAAAATACATATGTCATAGATATGACCACCTCGACGCCTAGCCTTGCAGTAAGAATTCACCAAGAGGCTAGTAAGAAAGGAATCTATTCTTTAGACGCTCCAGTATCAGGTGGAGATATCGGAGCACGTGAAGCCAGGTTAGCCATTATGGTTGGAGGAGATGAGGAAGCCTTTACGCAGGTTGAACCGATCTTACAGGTAATGGGATCGAATATCATCTTGCAGGGAAAGGCCGGTGCTGGTCAGCATACAAAAATGTGCAATCAAATCGCGATTGCCTCTAATATGCTTGGTGTAATAGAATCAATTGTTTATGCAGAAAAAGCTGGTTTAAATCCAGAAAATGTTTTAAAGACGATTACAACTGGTGCCGCTGGAAGTTGGTCATTGGCTAATCTTGCACCAAGAGTTCTTACTGGAGATTTCGAACCAGGATTCATGATTAAGCATTTTATTAAAGATATGGGGATCGCGCTTGAGGAAGCAGAGAAAATGGGAATGGACCTTCCAGGACTTTCATTGGCGCAATCACTGTATAAAAAATTGGCGGATGAAGGTTTAAGCGATTTGGGAACACAAGCCTTATATAAATTATGGCAACAAGGATAACACAAAAAATCGTTCCTTTCGGGGAACGATTTTTTTGATCAAAACAAGAGAATTATCGGAGACTCTTAGTTTGACTCAGATAAAATTCTATACGGTTTAAACCTTGGGTAAGCATTTCCATTGAGTAGGCGTATGAAAGTCGGAAATAACCTTCTCCGAACTCAGAAAATGCACTACCAGGTACGACAGCAACCTTGGCTTTTTCAACCAAATCGAGAGCAAAGTCAAAGGAATTTGTCTTGTGGTCGGGAATTTTTACGAAAAAGTAAAATGCGCCATCTGGTTTGACCACATCAAGCCCCATTTTGGTCAACCTAGTATACACATATTCCCTGCGCTTCATATATTCTGCTTTCATCTCATCTGCATCGTTTTTTCCTACTGTTAGCGCAGCAATGGCCGCAGCCTGTGATATTGAAGATGCGCAGGTAACATTGTATTGGTGAACTTTCAATAGATGCTTTGTGATGGCTTCTGGGGCGAATAACAAACCAATTCGCCAACCCGTCATGGAGTGGGACTTTGATAATCCATTAATCACAATCGTCTGTTCAGGAAGAAAATGTGCAATAGAGGTATGAGCGTTTTCATACGAAAGTTCACTATAAATTTCGTCAGCAAGAATAAAGATATCCTTCCCTTTCACAAGATCTGCAATTTCCTTAAGTTCTTTTTGTTCAAGGCTTACCCCAGTAGGATTTGATGGATAAGGAAGGACAATGCATCTTGTTTTCTCCGTCATATGCTGTGCAATAAGGTCTGCTGTAAAGCGAAAATCATTCTTTCTAATATCCACATATATTGGTTTTGCCCCACATAGTTTAATAATTGGTTCATATCCAGGATAAACGGGACCAGGTAAAATGACTTCTACATCCTGTTCAAGGATGGACCTAAAAACGATATCAATGGCTTCACTAGCTCCAGTGGTAACGATAATTTCAGATTCTGGTGAATAAGATAACTGATATTTTTCTTTGTAAAAATTAGCTGCTGCTTCCCGTAGTTCTAGATAGCCAGCGTTATGAGTATAAGTCGTCTGATTTTGGTCGATGGCAAGTTTCCCTGCTTCCTTCACATGGGGAGGAGTAGGAAAATCGGGTTGACCAATTGTTAAGGAAATCATTCCTTCAACACCAGCAACTAAATTAAAAAATTTGCGTATCCCTGATATTTCAATCTCTTTTACTTTTTTATTGATTAAATGTTCCAAATTCTCTATCTCCTTTAATCATTAAATCGTATGTACTTATTTTATCATGCGTTTCACGAAGGATGGAAAATAAAAACTAGGCCAGTACCAGCCTAGTTTCCATCCGTTGAGAAAAGAGCATGCAGCTTATATGAAATCTAATCACTACTTAATAAGTACGCTAAAAATCGGTTTTTAGATTTTAACAATGATTGTACGAAAACACTTTTTTAAAAATAACTTTCTCCAAGTTTCTTAAAAACAGGTTTTTGGTAAGCCTTTTTCTTGTTAGCTGACTGTGGGGGAGCTTCCTTTAGACCTGTGTATGCAAGTAAAAGTTTTTTCGCCTGAGTAAGGGAAAGATTTGACTTAGGGTTTCGAACAGAACTATTCAATTTTCCTAGGTGGGGAAGGTCCTCAAAATCACCTTTGGTGGGCGGGATATGGAAGGTATAATTCCCACAAGCCACTAGTACATCTGATTGCTGCTGACTCAACCTAGGGTTTTGGGAAAAATGTAGCCCAACTTTATTTGCTTTCCCTTCTCTTAATAGTTTCATAAGCGCTTCATGCTTAAGTTGATACAAGAATTTCGGATTTGGAGCAGTCTTTGCATGACGGTTGACAATGTAGATTGCCTGGGAGAGGTTTTCTATAGTTGGACTTAACGAGGAATATTGTTGCCTTTCGCTTTTCAATATAAAGGCTCCTTTCTCTAAAACAACGTAATATATATATTATACCCTTAATTATGGTAGAAAAAAACAGAAAGCTAGAAATCCAACTTGAATGCAGAGGTAAGGTGTGAGCGATTTTTACATTCAAGTTGGGAATGAACTTCTATCAACCTTTGTTCCTTACCCTTCTCTAGTAAGAGTAAACAAGGTTAGCTCCGGTTTCGATAAAAAACGAAAAGGTAATCTTGTGGTACCTAGGCCGCGGTTCACATAAAGTGTTAATTCATGATTATCGCCTAAATAATAGAAACCTTCAGGGAACAATTCACCATGAGGTGGTGTAACAACAGGACCAAAAAAAGGGATCTGTATCTGCCCACCATGGCTATGACCGCTTAGTTGTAATTGGATATTGTAATTTGAGGCCTCGCTGGCAAAATCTGGAGCATGAGAAAGTAGTATTGTATATGAGTTTTCAGGAAGACCACTGATGGCGGATTCAATATCAGGGTGACCAAGCATTGAATCATCGACTCCAGCAACATGGATGAAACTTCCATCTAGCAAAGTTACGGTCTTGGCTTCGTTAACTAGAAGTGTGAATTCTGCCTCTTGGATAATCCTTCGATAGATATCTGATCCGTAGCCCCCGTGATCATGATTCCCGTAGACTGCAAACTTTCCAAATGGAGCTTGTAGCTTGATTAAAGCTTGAATGATTTGCTGGGTTTCTTTAAATTCATTAGGGTTATCCATAAGGTCCCCCGTAAAAACAATCATGTCTGGTTCTAATTCGTTTATTTTTATTATTAACTTGTGAAACTGTTCAAGAGTGTAGTGAAATCCAAGATGAGTGTCACTAAACTGAACGATTTTAAATCCACTAAATTCATGGGGGAGTATAGCGCTTGGGAGATTGTGACGTGTGATATCAAGCATATGAGGTTCAATCTCATGTGCATAATAGTACCCCCCTGTACTAATACCACCTAGTGCAAGGGCCCCTCCAAATATACGCTTAATAAACGAACGCCTAGTTAAATTTTTGGCCATTTCTTATTACCAACCTATTTAAAATATCCCTTTATACTATCAGAAATTTAACTAAAAAAGAAGTAGTTAACTAGGTTAATTGAATCAATGAACATGGAGAGAAGAAGCGTTAAATGGTAAAATAGTAAAAAAAGAGTGTAAAGTGTGAATAAACAGGCACCTGTAATAATCGGGAAAATCAGGGAGAGGGATATATGGATGCATTAGATATTCTGACCGATTTAGAGAATGTGATACCGTTCTTTCAGCCAATTTTTAGCGCGGACGAACACCGAATCATTGCATATGAAATTCTCGGTCGATACCAAACGGAAGATGGTCCAATCAGTCTAGGACCTTTTTTTCAAGATAAGGATATACCGGATGAATATCGACTTGAAGTTGATCTGACGGTCCTAGAGAAAGCATTTAAAAAGGCGGTCCATCTAGAAAAAGACATTCTATATTTTATCAATCGTGACGCTGAGTTACTGATAAATGATGAAGGCGAAAGGCTATTACAACTTATATTATCCTACGAAGAACAGGGGTTAAGTCCAAAGCAAATCGTTCTTGAGGTGTGTGAACGGAATGCAGATGGTGAACTAGAGGATTTGGATCATTTGTTAAGATATTACCGCACCTACGGGATGAAAATTGCGATTGATAAAATGGGGAATGACAGTAGTCATTTGGACCGGATTAGTCAGCTTGAACCGGATATACTCAAGGTAGATCTTCAGGTTATGAAATCAACTGCGGCAGGTCCTGCTTACCAAAATATTTTATTTTCACTTTCACTGTTGGCTCGTAAGATTGGGGCTGCTCTGCTGTTTGAAAATATTGAAACGGTTTTTCAGCTTCAATTTGCATGGAGGAATGGTGGAAGATATTACCAGGGCTTTTATCTTAAAGAGCCTCAAGCTGAATTTTTAGACAGAGGAATATTGAAGGAACGACTAAAACAAGAGTGTCATGAATTTATCTTATCGGAAAAGAAAAAAATCGAAACCTTATTCTCATTGCGGGATGAATTTCAAGTAAAGGTTCAGGAAACCCTTAATCGCAATCGAAAAATTGAAGGATATACCGAGCTGTTAGAAATTCTTGCTAAGGAATTAGATGAGATGGCTTTTAGAATGTATATATGTGATGAGGATGGATTCCAAAAATCCCCGAATCTCTTTAAAGAGCAGAATGAATGGATTATCCAACCTGAATATGTAGAGAAAAATTGGAGTTGGCGACCTTATTTTCTTGAGAATATCATAAAGATGAGAAATGAAAGAAAAGGGATATTGTCAGATCGGTATAATGATATTGAAACAGCGGTAGCAATAAGAACATTTTGTCTCCCAATTAATTCCCATGATTTTTTGTTTATTGACCTATCTTCTTCCTACTTATTTGCGAGGGAAGGTTTGTTTTAAAGATGGTTAACTAGCCCCTTATTAGAAGGGGCTTAACGTGTAGGTTCTTTTTTAGTCGTATTGTGTCAAACTATAAAGGTATTTTACGAAAGATTTAAGTTAAAACACCCCTTTCCTATTGTTAGAATGATTAGTATACAGTGGGGATGAGGAGGACGATAATGGACAAGCGACTTAAAGTCTTCATTTTTTGTGTATTAACTTTGATCATCGGATTGCCGCTCCAAGTGAACTCGGAAAAAGAGGCGCAGCCTGAAAGTTCAACTAAAAAGGAAGTACAGGTTATAGACACAATTAAAACAGAAGTGCATGATGATGGTTCGAACAAAACTGTCATTCAAAAAATTGGTGTGGAAGAAAAACAATCTGAAGACTTCATTCAAGACGAACAACGGATTTTTGAACTACTAAAGTCCGCCTTTATGGCTCAAGTATCATTGAGTGAAAAAGGTAGAAGTCTAAAAGAAGTGGGGCTTATCCTAGAACCATATTTTAGTGACTCCTTTATAGAAATCTTTCTGAATGAAAATATTGTGGAAGAAAGAGGACAGTATTTAACATATGGTTCTGACTTTGCACCTTACTATATACCGTTTTATTCCTATTCAGATCAAACCAAAGTGGTAAATCATAATGACTCAATCTTTGTAATTGAATATTTCCCTCCTGTTACGGAAGGTCCAGTGAACTACGAGGGGCATTTTCAAGCAGTAGAGATCGGAAGGGAAGAAAAGGAATTAAAAATAACAAAAATATGGTATGAAAATATTCCTGAAGAGGTTTTGAATCCCTGAAGGGTGATGGAACCAGGGAAAGTAAAATAAGGCAAAAGTGCAGGGCATATTCCAAATGGTTGCCCTGCATTTTCTTTGCCTTTTGCACATCAAAAGAGAGCCCCTATGTTCATTCAGGGACTCTTTCTTGAAATCAATCTTCAATCTTAAGGACTTTTGCTAATCGCTTTAGGTCAAACCCAATGATGACTTCATCATTAACTACGACAGTTGGGGTGGAGAATGCTCCGTAAACTTTGGTTAGCTCATCTCTAGCTTTCTGATCTTGGGTAATGTTTTTTTCAACGAAATCTATTTTATACTCATTAAGAAACATTTTAACGATTTTACAGGGGGGGCAGTCGTTCTGAGTATAGATTGTTGGCTTAGTCATAAGGTGTTTCCTCCGTTACGAATATTTCTTTGTTACATAATCAATTAGGCCCATGCTGCTCACTTCAAGGTCAAGGGCAAGAATATCGAGAATTGGATCGTCCGCTTTAATTCCTCTTTCTAGTAGATATGCTTTTAGTTTATGGAACAGACGCTGTGTTGTAAGCTTCATACGGGAATCAAAATGATCTTCTTCCTCATAAGCACTTTTTGCTTCGGTCATAAAAATAGGTAGCCAGTATTCCACCTGTCTAAAGGTCTCAGATGGGTTATCCGACATCCCATAATGACCAAAAAAGAGACGTTCTGCCTTTAACTTCTTAAATAAGGTTAGTGAGTGTAGCATTTTATCAGGATCAAATTGGTTTGGTGAAGTGGAAGGGATGTAAAACTCTATTCCTTTTCGTTTCAGTTGCGGATAATAAATACCTGCAGTGTCTCCGATGAATATTCCAGCAACACCAGGATGGTAAATACTAAAATGGTGATTGGCATGTCCTGGCGAATCGTAAAAAGTAAGTAAGCAATTCTCGCTAATCTCTAATGTTTCTTGATCCTCTTTAATTAGGATTCGATTTTCAGCAATTGGTAAGATTGGGTCAAATAGAGAATTGAATTTGTCTCCATAAACTGCTTTTGCACTCGCAATTAATTTCGATGGGTTTGCAAGATGCCGCGCTCCCTTCGGGTGAACGATCACTTGGGCATTCGGGCAATGATCAAGGAATAGTCCTGCTCCTCCCGAATGATCTAAATGGATATGAGTAACAATAACATATTTTATTTCGTCCGGTGCAATATCCAATTCTTTTAGCCCTTCGAGGATAAACGGAACCGATGGGCTAGCGGAAGTCTCGATAAGGGTGATATCACGTTCTTTTAGAACATAAACACCTGTGCGCTCTTCTGTCCCTAAGTCAAGACCATCTATAAGATAAATGTTTTTGGCTAATCGTACTGGTTTTTTCAACAAATTTCGCCCCTTTCCGTACCTTTTGCTTGTACAATGCATGTCATTATTTTATTCTGTTAATATTGGCATGTAAAGGAATAGGAACTGGAATATTCAGAATTTATTTCTGATGGATAGAATCATGTCTATGGTGAAACCTAGTTATAAATTGTTTTTGCTGAAAGGAGAGGAAATGGATGTCACAGCTTCAAGGTATTATTACAAGGTTAAAAAACTTACAAGAACAAGCGGCTAATGGTGAGCCTGCCCAACGTTTTTTTGAGGTGAACGGCGAGCGCAAATGCCAGGTTACATATCATCCAAAAACGGAAACGTATGAGCTAGAGGTTTACAACGAGAAAGAAAAGCCAAAGAAATATCAATTTGATAATATTGATATGATTACCATTGAAATATTCGATTTAATTCAATAACAATTGAGGGCCCTTGTGTGGTCCTCTTTTTGTGCACTTTTTCCTCTTACTTTTTCTTATTAATGCGATAAGATTCTCTGCTGTAAAAAGCATGATAGAAAAAATTATGTTAAAATGTAGAGGATAGAATTCGAAAGCAGGGAGTTTTCGGGGATGCTAAGTTTGAGAAGCGGAGGACTTTTCCAAGTGTACATAAAAGATTTAATAATTCCTTCTGAAAGGGTAGCACATGTACAGGTTGGAAACAGCCTCGAACATGCATTGCTAGTTTTAACAAGGAGTGGGTATACGGCCATTCCTGTGCTTGACCCCCAATATCGTCTACATGGGTTAATTAGTACCCCAATTATTATGGATTCAATATTAGGGCTAGAAAGAATAGAATTTGAATTACTCGAACAAAAAAAAGTTGAAGAAGTAATGAACAAAAAAATTCCTAGGGTCAATATCGAGGAGACTCTTCAAACAACCTTGAGTTATCTTGTGGACTATCCTTTTCTATGTGTGGAAGATAAAAACGGGTACTTTGAAGGGATTTTGACGAGAAGAGCTGTTCTGAAACAACTAGACGATGCCCAATAGATTATTATGAAAACCCCCGGCTAAACGGGGGTTTCCGTTTTCAGGAGGGGGGATTATCTATGGGGAAGGCTTCAAAGTCTCTCCAATCTCAGTCAAAAGACCGTCGAGAGACGAAAAAAACATTCGTGTTAGTCTCTGTTATGTTGGCGACCTTTATGGGAGCGATTGAGGCGACAATCGTGTCGACAGCGATGCCAGAAATTGTAGGAGAGCTCGGAGGCTTTTCATTGTATAGTTGGGTATTTTCTGCCTACCTATTGATGAATGCAGTTACAGTTCTTATATACGGTAAATTAGCAGATTTATATGGACGGAAGCCAATTTTAATCTTTGGAATTAGCATTTTTCTTATCGGTTCAATCTTATGTGGGTTAGCTACTTCAATGGAGCTGTTAATTGTTTATCGGTTTATTCAGGGTTTTGGTGCAGGAGCTGTTACACCTGTTGCGACAACGATTATCGGGGATATCTATACGAAGGAAGAAAGAGCAAAAATTCAAGGTTATTTATCAAGTGTATGGGGAATTTCCGCTGTTTCCGGACCGGCCATTGGGGGCCTACTTGTGGAGTATGTGAGTTGGCGGTATGTTTTCTGGATTAATCTTCCGCTCGGAATTTTAGCCATTTTGGGTATAATGACCTTCTTACATGAAAAGATTGAAAAGAAGAAACATGTGATTGATTATAAAGGTGCCATATTCTTAACGGTCTCGGTTAGTTCGCTCATGATCCTTTTGGTAGAAGGTGGCGTGAACATTGCCTGGTTATCACCTATCGCTGTGGGTCTTGGGCTAACTTGTTTGCTTGCTTTTGGCATATTTATTTATATCGAGAATAAAGCAGCTGAACCGATTATGCCGTTTTCAGTTTGGAGAGAAAAGTCTATTCTCATTGCCAATCTCACATCGCTTACGACAGGTATCATCTTAATTGGGATTTCTAGTTTCTTACCTGCCTTTGTTCAGGGTGTGATGGAAAGACCGCCAATCATTGCAGGGTTTACGCTAACAGCAATGTCGATAGGTTGGCCGATTGCGAGTACGTTTTCTGGAAAGCTACTTTTAACAATTGGGTTCCGAACGACTTCCTTAATCGGTGGCGGGGCTTTGATCCTTGGGAGTATCTTATTTGCAACGCTTTCCCCAGAAGCGGGCCCCCTGTGGGTGGCTTTAGGTTCTTTTGTGATAGGTATAGGGATGGGGTTAACAACCACAGCCTTTATTGTTTCCATTCAGAGTACTGTATCTTGGGAGCAAAGAGGCGTTGCAACGGCAAGTAATTCGTTTATGAGAAATCTTGGCAATACGATTGGAGCTGCCCTATTAGGTGGAGTTTTAAATAGTACGATAAAAGCAAATTTAACAGGACATAGTGAGTTTGGGGATAATCTATCTCTAGATTCTCTCAATATTCTTCTGAGCGAAGCTGAGCGCAACCAATTAACTCATAATATGAAGGTGCTCCTCCAAGGAACATTGACAGAATCCTTACACACTGTGTATATAGTTGTCCTTATCTTTGCTGTTATTAGTATGTTCCTTGTGGCTATGTTGCCGAAAAAAGATTAGTTTTAAGTGAGATTTGTTAGTAAACTCATGATTCAATAATGAAAGGAAGGGCGTTCATGTCTGCTTTATCAGAGGTCCATCTACTCTCGATCCTTGCTCAGGAGATGAATATGAGAAAGGCTGCCGAGCGCCTATTCGTTTCACAACCTGCTTTATCACAACGCTTGCAAACGATAGAAAAAGAGTGGGGTACAAAATTATTTATTCGATCACAAAAAGGGCTTTCCTTAACACCAGCGGGGGAGTTGGTCATTCAGTTTGCGAATGAGATGCTTGTGAAGGAAGAAAAGGTTCGGGAAACAATTTCAGCCATGGATTCAGAGGTATATGGGACGCTTAAAATCGCTGTAGCATCCATCGTGGGACAAAATTGGCTTCCGCAAGTTTTGAAAGAATTTGTTCATAAGCACCCACAAGCTAAAATTTCCTTAGTTACAGGGTGGAGCAGTGAAATCTCGAAATCGCTTTATGAGGACCAAGCACATATTGGCATTGTTAGAGGAACACCCGATTGGAAGGGTGTAAAGATGCATTTGTTTGAGGATGGTTTATATCTTGTAGATACAGTTATTTCCCGACCAGAACAAGTGCTAGAAACCGATCGACCTTTTATTCAATTTAAGAGTGATTCTAATTACTATCAGGAAATACAGGATTGGTGGATGCGTAATTTCCAAACATCTCCTAAACGAACCATTATTGTAGACCAAATTGAAACCTGTAAACAGATGACGATTAATGGAATAGGGTACGCGATACTACCGGAAATCACTTTAAACGGCGTAGATGAAAAAATTTCTAAAATTCCTCTACTCGATGAGTCAGGGATCCCCCTTAAAAGGGATACGTGGTTGATAGGATATGAATCGGCATTCCAGCTAAAACAGGTTAAGGCTTTTATCGAAGTAGTGAAGGAAAATATTGAAAATTTTAAACTATAATGTTCTATTTCTTGTCATACCTTCCTTTGTTTGGTAAAGTAATTTCAGTGAAAATACATATTGTTGGAGGGGACATTATGAAGATGATGGATGCGAATGAAATTATCTCTTTTATTCAAAATAGTACAAAATCAACACCTGTTAAGGTTTATGTGAAAGGTGACCTAGAGGGATTGGATTTTGGGACAAGCTCTAAAACATTTATTTCTGGGAATACTGGGGTTGTTTTTGGAGAATGGTCTGAAATCAATGCAGCAATTGAAGCAAATCAAGAAAAAGTTGAGGATTATGTGGTTGAGAACGACCGAAGAAATTCTGCTATTCCTCTATTAGATATGAAAAATATTAAGGCGCGTATTGAGCCAGGTGCAATTATACGCGACCAGGTAGAAATTGGCGATAATGCTGTTATTATGATGGGTGCTTCCATCAATATTGGAGCTGTTATCGGAGAAGGTACGATGATTGATATGAATGTTGTCCTTGGTGGTCGTGCTACCGTAGGGAAGAACTGTCATATTGGTGCAGGAACGGTTTTAGCGGGGGTAATTGAGCCACCGTCTGCGAAGCCAGTTATCGTAGAAGACGACGTTGTTATCGGTGCCAATGCAGTTGTTCTTGAAGGAGTAACGGTTGGAAAAGGAGCTGTTGTAGCTGCAGGAGCAATTGTAATTGACGATGTTCCTCCATATACTGTAGTGGCAGGAACACCAGCACGTGTAATCAAAGAAATTGATGAGAAGACAAAATCAAAAACTGAGATCAAACAAGAGCTTAGACAATTATAAGTACCTTTAGCAAAGCGTGGATAATCTCCGCGCTTTCTTGCTATTTTACAAGGGGGATGATAACGATGGATTCATTTATACAAGTCAGAAGGGATCTCCATAAAATCCCGGAGCTTGGTTATCAAGAATACAAAACACAAAAGTATTTGCTATCTTATTTGAAAAATCTTCCTCAAGAGAACCTTGAGATTCGAACGTGGAAAACAGGAATCTTTGTAAAAATCAAAGGACAATCTTCACGTAAAACAATTGGATACCGAGCAGATATTGACGGATTACCGATTACAGAAGAAACCGGATACGAGTTTACATCAGAACATGCTGGACAAATGCACGCTTGTGGTCATGATTTTCATATGACCATTGCTTTAGGCTTGATTACGCATTTTGCTCAATACCCTGTTATGGATGACCTTGTTTTTATGTTTCAGCCGGCCGAAGAGGGACCTGGTGGTGCGGAACCGATGCTACGTACTGATATTATGAAGGAATGGAAACCTGATCTTGTATTAGCTTTACACATTGCTCCTGAGTATCCGGTGGGGACCATCGCAACGAAAGAGGGGTTATTGTTTGCGAATACGTCTGAACTATATATTGACTTAAAGGGGAAAGGTGGGCATGCGGCTTATCCTCATCTAACAAATGATATGATTGTAGCTGCTTGTAGTCTCGTTACCCAGTTGCAGACGATTGTTGCACGGAATGTTGATCCATTAGACAGTGCTGTTGTAACCGTAGGAAAGATTACCGGAGGAACTGTGCAGAATATTATTGCTGAGAATGCGAGGATAGAGGGCACCATCCGTACACTATCCCCAGAGTCAATGATAAAAGTGAAGAGGCGCCTAGAATCGATTGTAAGTGGAATTGAAATTGGCTATGAATGTAAAGCCAGCATTGATTACGGAGCGATGTACCATCAGGTATACAATGAATCCACTCTGACAAAGGAATTCATGGAATTTGTTAGAGGGATGAATGAGGTCGAATTAGTTGAATGTAAAGAGGCTATGACGGGCGAAGACTTTGGGTATATGTTAAAAGAAATCCCAGGGTTTATGTTTTGGCTAGGAGTGAGCTCTGAATATGGTCTACATCACTCGAAGCTGACCCCAAATGAGCGTGCAATTGAAACAGCTATTACTCTACTGACAAGATATATTGAATTTAAGGGAAAGGAATAACTTTCTTAGACCCTTTGTGATGAGGTGTACAAAATGAAATTACGTGAACCAATGCCAGAACTATCAGATGCAAAAGTATGGCTTAACGGTGAAGTAACGAGAGAGGACCTTGTTGGGGAAATTCCGACCTTGATTCATTTCTGGTCCATTAGCTGCCATTTGTGTAAAAAAGCAATGCCACAGGTAAATGAATTACGAAATAAGTATAAAGATAAATTAAATGTCATTAGCATACATATGCCAAGATCTGAAGAGGATCGGAACCTCGTGGAAATAAAACGGGTAGCAGTCGAGCATAATATGACTCAACCAATCTATGTTGATGATGATGACCATACCCTTACGAATCGGTTTGAAAATCAATATGTACCTTCTTATTATTTATTTGATCGGGAAGGTAAGCTTCGTCATTTCCAGATAGGGGGAAGTGGCATGAACATGCTTGAGAAGCGGGTTAACCGGATGTTCAATGAGGATGGGAAACCAGAATAATAAAAAGTAAGCTGTCAATATGTAAACACGACCTTTCCGACATGAGGTTGTGTTTTTTTTGTTCTTTCTTATTCGAGTGACAAGACAGAAAGTGTTTTTTCCTTTCCCTCGTCTTCGAGAAGGGAAACTTAAGTAACCTTTTTAACCTATTCCCGTCAAATTTATTAAATAGAAAAGGGGTGTCTGTTTATGAAGATGAAAGGGATGTTTTTTTTGATATTTACTCTCGCCTGCCTTGTATTAATAGGCTGTAGTGGGCAAGGGGAGTCAAAGGATAGCTCAGCAGGAGATGTTAACTCTGAGATGGCTCTAGATCAGAATACTGAAAATACGGAGGCTTCATTTGGGTTTACAGAGAACAAATCATCAATGGAGAAGGTAGAAAAACAAGATCAAAATAGCAATCCAATGAATTCTTCAACATCGCTACCATCTGAACGAATGGTTATCTACAATGCAGACATTCAATTAACAGTTAAAAACTATGAAAAGGCACGGACAGAACTAGAGCGTAAAGCAAGTGAAATGGGAGGATATCTTGTTGAATCTACTACAAATAGATACGGTGAGGAACAATTGAGTGGCATGATGGTTTTTAGAATTCCACAACAACATTTCTCCTCCTTTTTACAGAGTGCGGAGGACGCAGCTGCAGAAGTGACTAATAGACATGTAAGTGGGCAGGATGTTACTGAGGAATTTGTTGATTTAGAATCAAGGCTACGTTCAAAAAAGGCTGTTGAGGCTAGACTTCAGAGTTTCTTAGAAGAAACAGAGAAAACAGAGGATTTATTAAAAATTTCATCAGATTTATCCAAAGTTCAAGAAGAGATTGAGCAACTAACTGGCAGAATGAAATATTTACAAAATCAAACTTTTTATTCCACTGTTACCATTACACTAGATGAAAATAGTATCCTTGTTCCTGACATAGATAATAAAGAGTTAAATACTTGGCAGAAGGTAAAAAAACAGCTCGTAGTTAATATAAATTGGCTCTTATCATTTTTCTCAGGCTCAATCGTGCTAATAGCTGGGAATTTACCGATTATTATCATCTTGGCTTTGCTGATAGGGACATCACTCGTAATATTTAAAAAACGAAAAAAAGCCCGTAATGAGGAAGAAAAGTAACCTAATAGTGGCATCGGCTCAAATAAACTAAGTTCAAATTAAGAGATTATGCTAAAATAAAGAATGAAACTGGCGCGTCTTAGGGGGAGCATTATGAAAAAAGAATTTGCTGTTATCGGTCTTGGTCGGTTTGGTGGAAGTATTTGTCAGGAACTTGCAGAGTTAGGGATGCCTGTGCTAGCCATTGACCATAAGGAAGACCGCGTTAATAAATTTGCTGCCATCGCTTCTCATGCTGTATGTGCAGATACAACCGAAGAAAAGGTGTTAAAAGAATTAGGAATCAGAAATTTTGACCATGTCATTGTGGCCATAGGTGATGACATCCAAGCAAGTATATTAACGACCCTTATCTTAAAAGAGCTTGGTGTGAACAAAATTACTGTGAAAGCACAAAATGACTATCATGAAAAAGTTTTGATGAAAATAGGAGCAGACGTAATCGTTCACCCGGAACGAGATATGGGCAGAAGAATTGCGCATAATATGGTCTCCAATAATGTTTTAGACTATCTGGAGTTATCTGATGAACATAGCATTGCTGAGGTTGTTGCGAGCAATAAGCTTGGTGGTCATTCAATAATAGATTTGAATATAAGAGCAAAATACGGCATTAACATCGTTGCAATTAAAAGAGGGAACGATATCTTGGTATCTCCACAAGCCAATGAAATCATTCAAAGTGGGGATATTCTCATAATTATTGGAGCAGATGCGGATATTAATCGTTTTGAGAAAAAAGCATTTTAGAAATACTGACTATGCGAACAAACCTTAAACATACTTGTTATAATTTAATGAACACTAAAAGACCTGCTGAGAATTCAGCAGGTCTTTATTCTCACATCGAGCTGGAATTAAACTTCCATAATGATAGGTAAAATCATTGGACGACGTTTGGTTTTTTCATATAAAAATGGAGAAAGAGTATCAGTAATTTCGTTTTTAATTTCAGACCACTGGGTTGTCTTACGTTCCATCACTTTGTTTAAATGTTTAGAGATAAGATTTTGCGCATCATTAATCAGGTCTCCAGATTCCCTCATATAAACAAAGCCGCGGGAAATTAAATCTGGACCAGCAGAGATTTTGAATTCCTTCATGTTAATGCTGACAACGACAACTACGAGACCTTCCTCAGAAAGAATTCGGCGATCTCGGAGTACGATATTTCCGATATCACCAATACCGCTTCCGTCAATGTAGACTGAACCTGATGGGATTTTCCCTGCAACCTGTGCTTCACTATCACTTAAAGCAAGAACATCCCCATTATCCATTATGAAGCAATTTTCCTCTGGGACGCCACAATCCACAGCAAGTTTAGCGTGTACTTTTTGCATTCTGAATTCACCATGAATTGGCATAAAGAACTTTGGCTTAATGAGCCTAAGCATCAGCTTTTGTTCTTCTTGTCCACCATGACCAGAAGTATGAATGTCACTTAGCTTTCCGTGGATAACTTCTGCCCCAGCACGTGAAAGCATGTTGATTGTCCGGTTTACACTAAGTGTATTACCTGGGATTGGTGACGAAGAAAATACAACTGTATCGCCAGGGATAATTTGAATTTGTCGATGTGTACCATTAGCGATTCTTGACAAAGCAGCCATTGGCTCACCTTGGCTACCAGTACAAAGAATGGTTACTTTGTTAGCTGGAAGTCGGTTAATCTGCTGTGGCTCAATAAAAGTTTCCTTAGGAGCGCGAATATAGCCTAGATCTTGTCCGATCGAAATGGCTGCTTCCATGCTTCGTCCAAAAACAGCAATTTTACGACCGTTTGAGACGGCAGCTTCTGTTACCTGTTGCAGGCGGTGAATGTTTGAAGCAAAGGTAGCAAAGATAACACGTCCTTCAACTTTCCGGAAAATATCATGAATGCTATCGCCGACACGTCTTTCAGACATAGTGAAATTAGGTACTTCTGCGTTCGTACTATCAGAAAGAAGACATAGAACTCCTTCTTTACCAATCTCAGCCATCTTGGTTAGGTTTGCCGGTTCACCAACAGGGGTGAAATCAAACTTAAAATCTCCAGTATGCACCACTTGTCCTGGAGGAGTTTTTACAACTATTCCATAAGAATCAGGAATACTATGAGTTGTTCTAAAGAAAGTTACAGACGTCTTGCGGAATTTAATGATGTCATCTTCTTTAATCTCAATAAGCTTTGTTTGACGTAATAATCCATGTTCTTCTAACTTATTCCGAATCAATCCGAGTGCGAGCTTACCACCATAGATAGGGACATTAATTTGTTTTAATAGGTAAGGAATCCCGCCAATATGGTCTTCGTGTCCATGGGTTACAAATAGGCCTTTGATTTTATCCTCGTTTTTTACAAGGTAGGCATAGTCGGGAATAACATAATCTATGCCAAGCAATTCATCTTCTGGGAATTTTATGCCAGCATCAATAAGGATAATTTCGTCCTGAAACTGCACAGCATACGTGTTTTTCCCTATTTCGCCCAATCCTCCCAAGGCGAAAACAGCTGTTTGATCATTTTTAACAAATTTCATAAATTACTCAATCTCCAATACTTCAAAATATTCTTTCTGGCGCTCATATTCAAGATACTGCCCTTCAACTGATTGGATCCGTTCAATATTAATAGGGCGATCAGAAAGTTTCTTACGTACTTCTCGCTCGGAATTAGCCTCAACATATAATGTTTGAGTGTTCTCTCTAACAGGTACTTCTGTAATTTTTTCTTGATAGTATACTTTAAAAATCATTAAACTCTCTCTCCTTAATTAACATAACTTTTTTTATTATATTAAAAATTTGCATTTTTTTCATTGTTTTCATGAATGAATAAAGGTGTAAGGATATAAATGCCGATTTTTCCGCTTTTATCAATGTACAATAAGCAAGGAGCCCTTCGCAAGTTTGAAGGGCTCAAAATTTAAGCGATTGTTTTTTTTCGAAGCATATCTTTCCACTGTCTAAAAAGCTTCCGTCTTAGCTTCTTTAACATTGTGGATCATCTCCTTACCTTTATTTTACTCTATACTTGTCCAAAGGGAAAGCGGGCTGGGAAACTTTATCACAGAATCCTGCTAACCCCTTTTATATATTAGTATTATGTGTAAGGTTTTTAGATTTCCTCGTGGATAAATATGGGATTTTTTTCTTCTGAAATTGACATAAATATAGGCAGCGCTTAGTGTTAATTTGTAGCATTATGAGTTTAGATTAAGGAATACAAGGGGTTATTTTATGAGTAAAATTATTTTTTTTGATATTGATGGCACCTTATTAGATCATGATAAGAAACTACCTGAATCTACAAAGCAAGCGATTAAATCTCTTCAAGCAAAAGGTGTGTATGTTGCAATTGCGACGGGCCGTGCTCCATTTATGTTCAAAAACCTAAGAGAAGAACTAGGGATTAATACATTTGTTAGTTTTAATGGACAGTATGTAGTTTTTGAGGATGAAGTTATCTACCAAAACCCTTTAGCTCCAAATCAACTTGAAAGGCTTCTGACGGTGAGTGAGAAAAATGGTCATCCATTGGTTTTTATGAACAACCAAACTATGAAAGCGTCTGTAAAACATCATGAACATATTGAAACTAGTTTGGGAAGCCTGGTATTCCCACACCCAGAAGAAGATAGGGGATTTTTTAAAAAACATCCAGTCTTTCAAACCCTATTATTTTGTGATGAAAATCAGGAAAAAAACTACGTAGGAAATTATCCGGAATTTAAATTTATTAGATGGCATCCTGTTTCAACAGATATATTACCTGCAAACGGTTCGAAAGCGGTAGGGATACAGAAATTGATTAATATACTTGGATTTAGTATGAAGGATGTTTATGCATTTGGGGATGGGTTAAACGACATGGAAATGATTAAAACAGTGGGTACTGGCGTTGTAATGGGAAATGCTCCAGATGTTTTAAAACAGAAAGCAGACCACATCACTTCTGATGTAGGGGAAGACGGAATTTTTAAGGGCTTAAAACACTTAGCGCTTATTTAAACACGCCAAGCCCTAGCAGTTTTGGCTATGGGGGAAAATTGTTTGTTTTTATATAGGGTTGGTTCTTTTCCAAATTTGAAACCAGCAGAGGGTATGTCTAGGTCCGATTCCAATATATAACAAAAGAGCAGTTAATAGGTAGTTAAAGCCTATTAGCTGCTCTTTTCTGATTCACCGTCTTCTTACTATTTAATTGGACAGTGGACTCGCATCCTGGACCTCTGCAAATGGATCATCCTTGTTTATATGGTCATAGAACATGATGCCATTTAAATGGTCAATTTCATGTTGGAAGACAATTGCAGGAAGCCCCTTTAGGCGAAGTTTTATCTTTTCGCCATCAACACTAGTGGCGGTAACCGTAATTCTTGCATATCTAGGGACATAACCAGGGATTTGTTCGTCGACAGATAAACACCCTTCTCCACCAGGAAGGTAGGCGCGCTCGATTGAATGGCTAATGATTTTTGGGTTAAACAGTGCATAGCTATATAGCTTGCCTTTATCATCATGAACATGAACAGCGATCATTCTTTTCGAGATATTGATCTGTGGTGCAGCTAGACCTATACCAGGTCGTAGACCGAATTTTTCAGCTAGCTCGGGATTTTGGCTGTTTTTAACAAATTCTAACATTGTATTAAGAATCTCTTTATCTTCATCCGAAGCGGGTAGGATAACCTCATCAGCTGGCTTGCGCAGTGAAGGGTGTCCGTCACGAACGATGTCATCCATTGTTAACATCTTCAGGGTCACCTCTAATTTCATTTTTTATATTATTTCTATTCATTAGTCTATCAAAAGTATGTCGAAAAGTTAATGGAGAACATGCTGCCGGTGTAGTGGGTCTTTTCGTATACTGCGTTTCTATAGCTGATGATACTAACCGGAAGGTGGAATGTTGCATCTTTTGTTTTTCTTTTGTTTAGCTAGCGCTCAAGGGAATCAACCATAAGCCAAACCCGCCAATAAGATAAAGAACATCTCTTTTATGGGCGCGTTTTTTCTCTGTACTGTGACTACGAATTTTTGATTAATAGCAAGTTGTAATGAAAAGGATTGGATAGCAAATCCACTTTTTTAACGATGCCATTATCATGGGGCCGTCATCCATAATTAAACATCCCTATCGTTTACCTTCTACATAAGTTTTTACGATTACTTTATGAAGGAAGGTGGATGAAGTTCTAGGTGAAAGCCAAATCTATAAATGTAAGACTGTGGACTATTGTGATTAAAAAGGCCAAGGAAACATTGTAAATGATAAAAGGAATCGCTATAGTGGAATAGAATGATGAGAGGAGGTTGTATTTTGTTGAATTTACGAAATTCCCCCCTGGTTTTCTTGTTTTTTGTCGGAAGTATGGTTCTTTCTGGTTGTATGAATAGGCAATCACCTGCTGAAGATATGTTCAATAAATTAGAAGAAGTGGTACAGATTGAAAAAAACTTTGAAGCCCAACAAGCACCCTTAATTGAATTAGAGAAAAAGGAAAAGGAAATTTATCAATCCATTATTGAATTAAATATGCAGGAATATGATGAAGTAGTTCGATTAGCAGATGAAGCAATTACGATTACTGAGAAGAGAAAAGAACACATCAATAAAGAACGTGAAAGTATGAATGATTCAAAGGCAGCGTTTGAGTCGATACCAGTTATCGTTGAGGAAATAGATGAAATAGAATTAAAAGAGAAAGCGACAAATCTGTATAATCTTATGCAAGAACGGTATAAAATTCACGAAGAATTATATAATGCCTATTCTGAGGGCCTTGAAAATGATACCCAATTATATAACTTATTCAAGGACAAAGAACTGGAACTCGATCAGTTAGGAGAACAAATTAATAAAGTGAATGCTGCTTATGAAAAAGTGATTGATTTGAACATCACATTCAATGAAGTAACCGAAGAATATAATCAAAGAAAATTAGAGTTTTATGAAGCAGCAGGAATAGAGATTAACAATAAAGAGTAAAAGATTGTGGAGAGAACCGAACCGATTTCAGTAAGAGGTCGGTTTTTTATTTTTTCAAGAAAGTATTCTAGGGTTGAATATTTCGGGAACAGAAGAATGTTATGGTACAGATAACCTATTTTTATAGTACAGAATAAAAAAGGTTTATATCACCCCGATAGTAAAAAAACTTACGATAATACTAAACATAGTATTTGACGTAATCTTTTTAAGTGTTGTAAACTGAGTAATGTGAGAGTTGATTGTATCAATCGAGCAAAATAAATTATTAATACAGTTTTGTGTTAAGCTCAATAGTATGGGGATTGAAAAATCTTGTTTTTAGAACTGATGCTATGGGGAAACTACATAAAGGTATTGATTATTTAGTTGTGCAGCAAGTTCTGTCCGACCAAATCAACAGCCGTTCATTTATTGAACTCGAACAAAATAATTTCAACTCCAAAAGGGAAGTTTCACCTGCTTTTGGGTACTCTATTATGGATAATAATTAAATTGTGTATAAGAAAGGAAGAGGTGACGATAGATGGCATCAAAAACAAAAACTACTCCACTTGATTCTGTTGCGAATCTAAGTAAAATTGAAGACCAGTTTGAGACACTGCAAATCTTGAATGAAGAAGGAGAAGTAGTCAACGAAGCAGCAATGCCGGATATTTCGGACGAACAACTCCAAGAATTAATGAAGAGAATGGTATATACAAGGATTTTAGATCAACGTTCTATTTCCTTAAACCGTCAAGGGCGTTTAGGTTTCTACGCTCCTACAGCAGGACAAGAAGCTTCCCAATTGGCTACTCAGTTTGCTTTAGAGAAAGAAGACTTTATTCTTCCTGGGTATCGTGATGTTCCACAAATCGTTTGGCATGGTCTCCCATTATCCCAAGCTTTCCTATGGTCAAGAGGTCATTTTGAAGGAATGAATATTCCTGAGGGTGTAAATGTCCTTCATCCGCAAATCATTATTGGTGCTCAGTATGTACAAACTGCTGGAGTTGCACTTGGAATGAAGAAACGTGGAGCTAAATCAGTTGCGATTACTTACACAGGTGATGGTGGTACATCTCAAGGTGATTTCTATGAAGGAATCAACTTTGCGGGTGCGTATAAAGCTCCGGCCATTTTTGTTGTGCAAAACAATCAGTTTGCAATTTCTACGCCTGTAGAAAAACAAACTGCTGCAAAAACACTAGCTCAAAAGGCTGTTGCTGCTGGAATCCCAGGAGTTCAAGTTGATGGAATGGACCCGTTAGCAGTTTATGCTGTGACTCGTCAAGCTCGTGAACGTGCAATTAACGGTGAAGGACCAACACTTATTGAGACGTTAACATACCGTTATGGTCCACACACAATGGCTGGTGACGATCCAACTCGTTATCGTACGGCAGACCTTGATAATGAATGGGAAAAGAAAGATCCACTTGTTCGTTTCCGTAAGTTCCTTGAGAAGAAAGGCATCTGGAGCGAAGAACAAGAAACTGAGGTAATTGAAAAGGCTAAAGAAGATATTAAAGAAGCCATTAAAACGGCTGATGCCGCACCTAAACAAAAGGTTACGGATTTAATGTCAATTATGTATGAAGAAGAGATGCCTCAAAATTTAAAAGAACAATATGAAATGTACAAAGCAAAGGAGTCGAAGTAAGCCATGGCGCAAATGACAATGATTCAAGCAATTACTGATGCACTGCGCACAGAATTGGGAAATGATCCGAATGTGTTAATATTCGGTGAAGATGTGGGCGTAAATGGCGGCGTATTCCGTGCAACTGAAGGCCTTCAAAAAGAATTCGGAGAAGATCGTGTCTTTGACACTCCACTTGCAGAATCCGGAATTGGTGGATTAGCTGTTGGACTAGCTCTACAAGGGTTCCGTCCAGTACCTGAAATTCAATTCTTCGGTTTTGTGTTTGAAGTGTTTGATTCTATTGCTGGTCAGTTAGCTCGTATGCGTTATCGTTCTGGTGGCAGATATACTTCTCCTGTAACCATTCGCTCACCATTTGGTGGAGGGGTACATACTCCTGATATGCACGCGGATAGTTTAGAAGGACTTATGGCTCAAACACCTGGAGTTAAGGTTGTCATTCCTTCAACTCCATATGATGCGAAAGGACTTCTAATTTCATCAATCCGTGATAATGACACTGTCGTTTTCCTTGAGCATATGAAATTATATCGTTCATTCCGTCAAGAAGTTCCTGAGGGAGAATATACAATTCCACTAGGAAAAGCGGATGTGAAGCGTGAAGGAACGGATGTAACGATTGTCACTTATGGTGCAATGGTACATGAATCTTTAAAAGCTGCAGAAGAGCTTGAAAAAGAAGGATATTCCGCTGAGGTAATTGACCTACGTACTGTTAGTCCGCTTGATATGGAAACGATTATTGCTTCTGTTGAAAAAACGGGCCGTGCAATTGTTGTACAAGAAGCACAAAAACAGGCTGGAGTTGCAGCCAATGTTGTGGCAGAAATTAATGATCGTGCCATTCTTACATTGGAAGCACCTGTATTACGTGTAGCTGCACCTGATACTGTCTTCCCGTTCCCACAAGCTGAAACAGTTTGGTTACCAAATTACAAAGATGTTATTGAAACAGCAAAGAAAGTCCTAACTTTTTAATACGTTAACGCAATTAGTGTAAATACAATACAACTTAGATTTATCAAGTGTCAGTAAATGAAAAGGTTTGTTAGGACTAGAATAAGGAATAGCTTCTAGTCCTCCAATAACCTTTTTATTGTGGCTTACACTCTAACTAATAGGAGGGTGATATCAATGTCATTCCAATTTAAAATGCCAGATATCGGTGAAGGTATTCATGAAGGAGAAATCGTCAAGTGGTTTGTAAAAGCCGGTGACAAAGTTCAGGAAGATGACGTACTTTGCGAAGTACAAAATGATAAAGCAGTCGTAGAAATTCCTTCTCCAGTTGCTGGAACAGTTGAAGAAATTCATGTTGAAGAAGGTACTGTTGCAACTGTAGGACAAACCTTGATTTCGTTTGATGCACCAGGTTATGAAAACTTGAAGTTCAAGGGTGATGACGAAGACGCACCTGCTGAAGAAGCGAAGACTGAAGCAGCCCCTGAACAGCCAAAAGTACCAACAGGCGAAGCAACATCAGGAGCTGAAGTAGAAGTAGATCCAAATCGTCGAGTAATTGCAATGCCATCTGTACGTAAATATGCTCGTGATAATGGTGTGGATATTCGTCAAGTATCAGGTTCTGGCAAAAATGGTCGAGTATTAAAAGAAGATATTGACCAGTTCAGAAATGGTGGAGCTGCTACTGAGGCACCAGCTGCTCAACAAACAGAAGCTCCAGTTGCTGAAAAAGCGGCTGCACCACAACCAATTCCACAAGGACAATATCCAGAAACTCGTGAAAAAATGAGTGGAATTCGTAAGGCAATTGCCAAAGCAATGGTTAATTCTAAACATACTGCGCCACACGTTACCTTGATGGATGAAATCGATGTGTCAAAACTTGTAGCACATCGCAAGAAATTCAAAGAAGTGGCTGCTCAAAAAGGAATTAAGCTTACATTCTTACCGTATGTAGTAAAAGCTTTGACAAGTGCATTACGTGAGTACCCTGCATTAAACACTTCACTAGATGATGCAACAAGTGAAATTGTTCATAAGCATTACTATAATATTGGTATTGCAGCGGATACTGAAAAAGGTTTACTTGTACCAGTTGTTAAAGATGCAGATAGAAAATCTGTCTTTACAATTTCTGATGAAATCAATCAGTTAGCAGTTAAAGCTCGTGATGGTAAATTAGCTCCAGATGAAATGAAAGGTGCATCTTGCACAATTAGTAACATCGGTTCTGCTGGTGGACAATGGTTCACTCCAGTCATTAACCATCCTGAAGTAGCAATTCTTGGTATTGGCCGTATTGCTGAAAAGCCAATTGTAAAAGATGGTGAAATTGTAGCTGCTCCAGTTCTTGCTCTATCTTTAAGCTTTGACCATCGTATGATTGACGGTGCAACTGCTCAAAATGCAATGAATCACATTAAACGTTTATTGAACGATCCAGAATTATTGCTAATGGAGGCGTAAAAAAATGGTAGTTGGAGATTTCCCGATTGAAACAGATACTATAGTAATTGGTGCGGGCCCTGGTGGGTACGTAGCAGCGATTCGTGCAGCTCAATTAGGTCAAAAAGTAACAATCGTTGAAAGAGGAACAGTTGGAGGAGTTTGTTTAAATGTTGGGTGTATCCCTTCTAAAGCTCTAATCTCTGCTGGTCACCGCTTTGAAAATGCAAAGCATTCAGAGGATATGGGTGTCGTTGCTGAGAATGTTACTTTAGACTTTTCTAAAGTTCAAAAGTTTAAAGAAGGCGTTGTTAAGAAATTAACTGGCGGCGTTGAAGGTTTGCTAAAAGGGAATAAGGTAGATATCGTTAAGGGAGAAGCATTTTTCGTAGATGCTAACACTTTACGCGTAATGGATGATAACTCATCTCAATCTTATACATTTAAGAATGCAATTATCGCAACAGGTTCTACGCCTATTGAAATACCTGCATTCAAATATTCTAAGCGAATCCTTGATTCTACAGGTGCTCTAAACCTAAAAGAGCTTCCTAAGAGTATTGTGGTCATTGGCGGTGGATATATCGGTACCGAACTTGGTGGCGCATATGCAAGCTTTGGTACTAAGGTTACCATTCTTGAAGGAACTGACGAGATTCTCAATGGATTTGAGAAGCAAATGTCATCCCTTGTTAAGCGTAAGCTTAAGAAGAAAGGTGCAGAGGTTATCACGAATGCCCTTGCTAAGAATGTAGACGAAAGAGAAGATGGCGTAACTGTTAATTATGAGGTAAAAGGCGAAGCGAAGAGCATTGATGCTGATTATGTATTTGTCATGATTGGCCGTAAGCCGAATACTGAAGAAATGGGTCTTGAACAAGTAGGAATCGAGATTGGTGAGCGCGGCGTTATTCAAGTGGATAAGCAATGCAGAACCAATATCAGCAATATTTATGCTATTGGTGATGTCGTTCCTGGACCACCACTTGCGCATAAAGCTTCATATGAGGGTAAAATTGCTGCAGAAGCGATTGCTGGACATGCTTCTGAAATTGATTATCTTGGAATTCCTGCTGTCGTATTCTCTGATCCTGAATTGGCTTCAGTTGGATATACAGAGGCGTTGGCTAAAGAAGAAGGCATCGATATCGTTGCTGCTAAGTTCCCATTTGCAGCAAATGGACGCGCACTTTCTTTGAATGAGTCTGATGGATTTATGAAACTTGTTACAAGAAAAGAAGACGGCCTGATTATTGGTGCTCAAATTGCCGGAGCAGGGGCATCTGATATGATCGCTGAATTAGGATTAGCAATTGAAACAGGTATGACAGCTGAAGACTTAGCAATGACCATCCACGCTCATCCAACTTTGGGTGAAATTACGATGGAAGCTGCTGAAGTAGCGTTGGGGAACCCAATTCATATCATTAAATAATTTTTTAACCAAAAGCCCTTCCCAAAAATCGGGAAGGGCTTTTCTTTTAACCTAAATTTTATTGTGAAGTAGCAAGCTCATCTTCCGAAAGAAAATCGGTTATTGGCTTGATGATCTCATCTTTTGAAACGATGCCATGAATCTTTACTGCCACTTTATCCTGATAAAAAATAACTAAAGCTGGTTGTTTTTCTACTTCTAGAAGCTTGTCGTACTTGCTGGCTTTATTCCCTGATAATACCATCATATCCTTAAACTCTTCCGGGAATTCCCTCTTTAATTCAATAATAGCATCATAATAAGGTGCTTCATAATTGTAATTTGCCTCATCGGAAAAGAAAATAATTTGTTTTGCATCATACTCCAATCCTAATTCCTCGTATTTGTTTGTACTGCTACAGGAAGATGTGAATATCAGGAAAGTAGCTGTTAATATCATTGACAGGCCTTTCATCTTCTTCCCTCACTTTACGAGATTTCTTCAATTCTGCTGCACTAAAAAGAACGATCGATAACTGTTAACGTCATTTTATCACAGGATTTTCCGAAAATTCGGTCTGTCATTCAAATGTTATAGAAATGAAAAATAACCCCAAATTCCTAACATATACTGTATATGAAGGGGTATAAATTAATGTATGGTATTTGCTAATTGGTGGTGGAGACAATTTGAAAATTTACTTGGTCCTCTTACTGCAATGGGGAATTTGGAGTGCCTATACTTTTACCGAATGGTTATCTAAGCATGACCATCCTTTATATAATGGATTGATGTTTATGATATTTCTATATCTTGCGTTCAAAAGTGGAAATTATATTATAAGATCAACCCCAAAAACCTTATTTACTACATTAGTGAGTTTGAGTATATATGTTTCCTTCTATTTCGTGATGGCTCTATTTTAATTTTCATTATAAAAGGCATAAAAAATGACCTCACTATGAGGTCATTTGTTTTCACTTCCTTGGGTAGTAATACATAATTCTTCCGTTGAAAAGATGAAGTTCTCCTTTGAGTTTTTTACCTAGAAATTTACAGAACTCATTTGCTTTTCCTTTGTCTCCGTGTGTTGCACTATCAGGGAGTGTTATTTGTATGTACATTTGATCTCGTTGATTCCGATCTTCATCAACAATCGTTTCGCGATTAACTCCTAAAACAATTGCATTGTAACGATCATGATCTGATTTTAGGTAAAACCAAATACCCTCACCATCTGTTGTTTCCTTTATTTCATAAGGGAAAGCGGAGTACTCATAGTCCCAATCTAATTGGGTGCCTGTTTTTGCTGTTATTTCTTTATAATAGGAAAACAAAGATTTAATCTCGTCAGTAGTAATTGTTTGTTGACTCGATGACGGGACTAGTTTAATATATGCATTTTCAGCCATGGTCCAACCCCCTAATATTCTAATCTATCACTATCATGATAGCATCTGGGAAAATAAGCGACAACAGATTGTAACAATTTAAAGGGTGGGTCACCTTGAATAATGAAACTTGTTAGTTTATAATTTTCTTAAGATTCAAATAAAGGAGGAGATGATTGATGGGATTGTTTGAAAAATTATATGATGAACATGAAAAGGTACAAGTAAGATTCACAGGATTCACGACAGAAGATACGCGTTATGATTTTGGAGTCATTTATACAAATTTGTTCTTCGGCAAACCGCTAATCGTCTGTATGCAAACAGGACGGTCAGCCCTCCTCGACCCAGCAGACCTTGATAATATTGAGTATCTACAAAAGGCATTCCACATTCAGGAAACCAAACAAGCAGCTGATCTAGCTGAGTTTTTCCAGTCTGAACTTCCTATTATTCCATTTCAAACACAATATGAGTAGAAAGAAACCAGGTCTTGTGTAGACCTGGTTTTTCTTATGAGTAATAATCAGATATATTCTTATAATTTTTGTCTAATATTAAAGAAAAAAACATTAATGTGTTATACAAATAAGGCTTGAATTTTCAATAGTGTTATATTATTATTGATTTAGATACTTTATAAGCGCTTTCAACTAATTAAAAATGTGGGAAAAGGGGTTTGAAATGATGGGAACAATCGTATGTCAAACTTGCAACTCAACAATTGAACATTTTGAGGATGAAAAAGTTACGGTTCTTTATTCAAACAATTGCAACTGCCACCAAAAAGATTATAAACAAGAAAAGTAACCATATAAAATGGGTATGCGGATGTTCGTCCGCATACCCTCTTTTTTGTTATTCGTGGTAATTCAGAGATGAACCAATTACCTAATCGCTTTATGTTCTTTTATCACACGGATCATCTTTAAACTGTCATCTTCTGGACCTTGAACGGGGAGACCGGCCTCCATATTCATTTTTATATAACGGAGATTTTCTTCCGTAATAATTTCACCAGGAATAAAAATTGGAATTCCTGGAGGATAGACCATAACAAATTCTGCAATAATTCTCCCCTCTGATTCAGCAAATGGGATGACTTCGGTTTCGGAATAAAAAGCATCCCTAGGCGTTAATGCCAGCAAGGGGATATCTGGGAGCATGACCTGTGCGTGGATTCTTTCTGCACGTTCATGAAACTCCGCTGAAAGGTCTTCTAAAGCTTTAACAAGCAAATCGCCTTCTACCTGTGTATCCCCAGGTGTAATTAAGCATAGGAGATTATATAAATCAGAAAGTTCAACCTCAATATTATATTTTTCACGTAGCCATTTTTCTACATCATAGCCCGTAATACCGAGGTCTTTAATGGAAATTATGAGTTTTGTTGGATCATAGTTATAAGTTGCCTTCGTCCCAAGAATCTCTTCTCCAACACAGTAAAGATGTTCAATCTTGTTGATGCGTTCCCTTACTGAATTAGCAAGGTTAATGGTTCGGTCGATTAATTCCCTTCCTTCCGTTACTAACCTTCTTCTTGCTACATCAAGAGACGCGAGCAGGAGATAAGAGGTAGAAGTTGTTGTAAGCATCGAAATAATTGACTGAACGCGCTTGTAGGAAACAAGTCCGTCCCTTACATTCAGGATAGAACTTTGAGTCATTGAGCCACCAAGCTTATGAACACTTGTTGCGGCCAAATCTGCTCCTGCCTGCATCGCAGATAGCGGAAGGTCATCATGAAAATGAATGTGAACACCATGTGCCTCATCCACAAGTACAGGAACATCGTAGGAATGGGCAACTTCAACAATCTTCTTCAGGTCGGCAGCTACTCCAAAGTAGGTCGGATTAATGACGAGCACACCTTTGGCATCAGGGTGCTGCTCTAATGCCTTTTCCACTGCATCAGTGGTAATCCCGTGAGAAATTCCAAGTTTTGAGTCGATTTCCGGGTGGATAAAAATAGGCACAGCTCCTGAAAAGACAATGGCAGACATAACGGATTTATGGACATTTCTTGGAACAATAATTTTATCCCCAGGTCCACATACCGTCATAATCATCGTCATAATGGCTCCACTTGTCCCTTGGACAGAAAAGAAGGTATGATCAGCACCAAAAGCTTTAGCTGCCAAGTCTTGAGCTTCTTTAATGATTCCTTTAGGAGAATGCAAATCATCAAGTGGACCAATGTTTATTAAATCAATTGACAAAGCATTGTCCCCAATGAATTCTCTGAATTCTGGGTCCATTCCAGTCCCTTTTTTATGTCCAGGTATATGGAATTGAACGGGGTTCTTTTTAGCATGCTGGATTAATGCACTAAATAATGGTGTTTCATTCTGAGACAACAATAGCAGGTACACCTCTTTACTTCATATTACTTTACGTATTTTTACCAAAAACAAAAGAATTATAGCATTATTCATATCCTTTGCATAGAAAAGAAAATCGACTAGTTGAGTTAACGATCTTCCTTCTTATCTATTCCCATGTTGTGGATGAATGAAAAGGAAACTTTACATAAATCGAGAATATCTATTCGAGAGAGGAGATGGAAGGATGAATTGGGAAACAAAAATTACAAAATTATTAGGAATTAAATACCCGATTATTCAGGGGGGCTTAGCTTATCTAGCTTATTCCGATTTGGCTGCAGCCGTTTGTAATGCTGGAGGGCTTGGGCAAATTACGGCTATGTCACTTAAAAGTCCAGATGCGTTGAGAAAAGAAATCAGAAGGCTAAAGGAACTGACGAATCAACCTTATGGGGTTAATTTCGCGATTGGTCAACATGGAAGACCATATTCTGAATTCCTCGATGTAGCTGTTAGTGAAAAAGTACCTGTTATTACAATGACAGGAGGTAATCCTGCGCCAATATTTAATCAGCTAAAGGGAGTAGATGTGAAAAAGTTGGTATTGGTTGCTGCAAAAAGACAAGCACAAAAAGCAGAAGAATTAGGTGCTGATGCCGTAATGGTTGTCGGACAAGAAGGTGGCGGACATCTTGGGAAAAATGATACTGGGACAATGGTGCTGATTCCTAGTGTTGTCGATGCTGTTAATATCCCTGTTATTGCATCGGGCGGAATAGGAGATGGTCGCGGACTAATGGCTGCTCTTAGTCTAGGGGCAGAAGGAATTGAAATGGGGACCCGGTTTATTGCAACGCAGGAATGTATTCATGCGAATCATGCGTATAAACAAAGGCTAGTAAGTGGGACTGAAAATGATACGGTGATCATCAAACGTTCAATTGGGGCCCCAGCTCGTGCGATTGCGAACGAGTGGACATCGAAAATTTTGGAATTAGAAGAGAGATACGGAGACTATGAATCTTTGAAAGACTATATTAGTGGAGAAGCAAATAAAGAATATATCTATAATGGAAGCGAAGAGAGAGGGTTTGCTTGGGCTGGCCAAGTTATGGGTCTCATCAATGATGTTCCAACAGTTAAGGAATTAATGGACAGAATTATTCTAGAGGGTGAAGGAATAAGAAACAAGTGGACTAAGAGATAGTTTTCTTATTTGCACCTGTAGTGCATCTATGTGTACAATCAAAAAATATAGTCTATTAAAAGCAGGTGTTTACTAAATGGAATATCAATACCCAATTGACCATACTTGGACAACGGATGAAATTATCGACGTCATTCATTTTTTTGAGCATGTAGAACATGCATATGAAAAAGGGGTTAGTCGGGAGCTGTTAATGGACTCCTACCGTCGCTTTAAGGAAATTGTTCCGAGTAAGTCTGAGGAGAAAAAGCTATTTAATCAATTTGAAGAGGAAAGTGGATACTCATCTTATCAAACTGTAAAAAAGGCGAAAGATGCGACCGCAGGAGAGAAAGTAAAGATGAAATAGAATCATACACCTGGCAGAACATGAAAGCCTCAATGATTCTTTTTTACCTAATAAGAAAACGTTAAAAAACGGCCAAAGGCCGTTTTTTAACGTTTAGGATAATTTATATAGGGGTATTAAAGTTTTAAACACATAGTCTACTTTATCCACTAATTCCTGGGGGCTCATTTGGACTGCAGTTTCCCGGGGAATATTATATCCACATAGAATTTCTGCTTTTTTTACAGTTTGCAGACGGTTAAACATTTTAATAAGTTCAGTCTTAGATAAGTCATCATGTGCGACCACATCGGGCTTTGTATGGTCAGTAGACCAGACAAATTCTTTGGGAGTTTCAACAAGTAGCTTTTCGACATTTCTTTCTAGTACTTTTCCTAACTCTTCTTTATTTGGCGCTTCGTATATTAAAGCGAACCAAATGAATACATGTGTTTCCCATAGCCCGATTTGAAAATGGGGCATCATTTTATAACCGCGGGAATTGGCGGCATAGGCAACCCATGTATCCTTTGGAGGATTTTTTGTTCTACGAGCATGTTTGGCAACATGGTAAAACATCTCATCTCCGGTTAGACTTGATAGCTCTGGAGTAAAATGTTTTCCGAGATCCTCTAGCTTTGGTCGAATACTTTCTTTAAGAGCCTCCATACGTTCGTCTAATCCTTCTATTGTAAAAACGTTAAAGTCTTCGTTTGTAAAACCTGAAAATGCCATCTCTATAACCTCCTAGACCTTTGTAAGTATTGTAACAAACAAGAAGTAAATGTTGAAGTATGAGGAATTTGCTTTTAGGTTTTAGCACATATTTGTTGCAACGTCCATTATCTTTTCATAGAATATAAAAAATAAAAATATTTTGAAAATTACCCAAGGAGTGTATAAAATTGAAACAATTAATGGATTTTATGGAGGGAAAGCCAGGAGAAAAGCAAAGAAAAGCTGTTTTAAGGTTAGAAATGGATTATGAATTAGCAACCCTTTTTGAAGCAATGGGAGAATCCAATAAAACAAAGATAAACGCTTGTAAGAAGAATCTTGAACGAATTCGCAAAGAGCTAGTAGCATTAAAGGCTCTTTAGCGCCAAGGTGAAATGCGAAGGTATAGTGAAATGTTTCATGATAAAACAAATATCAGGGGAAAATAAAAACGAACTCCTAAAAATAAAGGAGTTCGTTTTTGTGCTAAAAAATATGTGGTGTAATAGAGGGAAATACTTGAAGCGGCAAAACAATTCCTATAAGCTAAATTTAACCTTAAGAACCGATATGAAAAATGAAAAAATAGGGGGAAGAATGATGGCGAATATGCACGAAATCGATACATATGCAAAGCAATGGATTAAAGAAGCTGGGGAACGAATTCGCGCTTCCTTTCCCAACACATTAAACATCAAGACAAAATCGAATCCAAATGACCTCGTAACGAATATTGATCAAGAAACAGAACAATATTTTATTGGAAAAATAAAAGCAACCTATCCAGACCATAAAATTCTTGGAGAAGAAGGATATGGAGATAAACTAACCGAGCTCTCTGGAGTGGTTTGGATCATTGATCCCATTGATGGAACCATGAATTTTATCCACCAGCAACGGAACTTTGCAATTTCAATTGGTATTTATGAAGATGGGGTAGGGAAGATTGGCCTTATTTATGATGTTGTTCTAGATGAACTCTACCATGTAGTGAAAGGGCAAGGTGTATTTGTGAATGGCAAGGAGTTGCAAACCTTAGAACCGAAGTCAGTTTCAGAATCCATAATCGCCTTAAATGCTACTTGGGTAACGGAGAATCGACGCCTGCCTCCTGAATTACTCTCACCACTTGTTAAGGAAGCTCGCGGTACAAGGTCGTATGGTTCTGCGGCTTTAGAAATGGTGTATTTAGCATCAGGTAGAATAGATGCTTACATCACCCCTAGGCTAGCTCCTTGGGACTTTGCTGCGGGAATCATAATGATTGAAGAATTAGGTGGAATTGCAACCGATCTAAGAGGAGAGACTCTGGGTCTGATAAATCAGAGTTCAGTGTTTGTGGCTAGACCAGGTTTGCATAGCGAAATCATGCATAGGTATTTGAAAAATGGAACCTGGTAAAAACTGGTAAAAGAGGAAGGCCGCGAAAGCGGCCTTCTATAGTTCTCCGCTTTCACGAAGTTTTTTCTTTATTTTAAACCCGAAGCCCATTGTTAAAATCGTAGCAACTATAGATGCTACAGCCCCTAAAACACTTTCCTCGCCAATGGCAACTCCAAGACCCATAATACATACTGCAGCCGCAATTGCTAAAAATAATAGTGGCCATTTAATTGTTCCCATTTGATTTTTCAATCCCCCTGCATTATATTTCTTGAAAATATACGGTTTCACCTATTGTTGTGTTATAATAACTCAGTTATAAAAAAATGATAACATATTTAAGATAAAGGCGGTTGACTTTTTTGAAATTAAGAGAAGATATACGAAATATAGCAATTATTGCGCACGTTGACCATGGAAAAACGACATTAGTGGATGAGCTACTAAGACAAGCGGGCACATTCCGAGCAAATGAAAATGTTGAAGAGCGAGCAATGGATTCAAATGATATTGAAAGAGAACGTGGAATTACCATCCTTGCAAAAAACACAGGGATTAAATATAAAGACACTCGAATTAACATTCTTGACACTCCAGGACATGCGGATTTTGGCGGGGAAGTTGAACGAATCATGAAAATGGTAGATGGTGTTCTCCTTGTGGTAGATGCTTATGAAGGATGTATGCCACAAACACGCTTCGTTCTGAAAAAAGCCCTAGAACAAAATATCACACCAATTGTGGTAGTAAATAAAATTGACCGTGACTTTGCTCGTCCAGAAGAAGTGGTTGATGAGGTTCTTGACTTGTTTATCGAATTGGGCGCGAATGAAGATCAATTAGAATTCCCAGTTGTTTATGCATCAGGAATTAATGGGACTGCAAGCTTAACACCAGATAAGCAAGATGAAAACATGGAAGTTCTTTATGAATCAATTATTGAGCATATCCCAGCACCAGTGGATAACCGTGAGGAGCCATTACAATTCCAAGTGGCTTTACTTGATTACAATGACTATGTAGGTCGTATCGGGATTGGTCGTGTGTTCCGTGGAACAATGAAGGTTGGACAACAGGTAGCCTTAATGAAAATAGATGGTTCTATTAAACAGTTTAGGGTAACAAAGATGTTTGGTTTCTTTGGATTAAAACGTGAAGAAATACAAGAAGCAAAAGCTGGCGATTTAATTGCCGTATCTGGTATGGAAGATATTAACGTCGGGGAAACAGTTTGTCCGATCGAACATCAGGATGCTCTTCCAATTCTTCGTATCGATGAGCCAACCCTTCAAATGACATTCCTTGTAAATAACAGTCCATTTGCAGGTAGAGAAGGAAAGTATTTGACTTCAAGAAAAATTGAAGAAAGACTTCGTGCACAATTACAAACGGATGTCAGTCTTCGTGTCGAAAACACGGATTCTCCTGATGCTTGGATTGTGTCTGGTCGTGGAGAACTACATCTATCTATTTTAATCGAAAACATGCGTCGTGAGGGTTATGAGCTCCAAGTGTCAAAACCTGAGGTTATTGTAAAAGAAATTGATGGTGTACGTTGTGAACCAGTAGAACGGGTTCAAATTGATGTTCCTGAGGAAAATACTGGGGCGGTTATGGAGTCCATCGGTGCAAGGAAAGGCGAAATGCTTGATATGATAAACAGTGGTACAGGTCAGGTTCGCTTAATATTTAATGTTCCTGCTCGTGGGTTAATTGGATATACCACTGAGTTCTTAACACTCACTCGTGGTTTCGGGATTATTAACCATACATTTGATAGTTATCAGCCAATGGCAACTGGTCAAGTAGGTGGAAGAAGACAAGGTGTACTTGTATCCATGGAATCCGGAAAAGCGACAACTTATGGTATTATGGGAGTAGAAGATCGTGGAACGATCTTTGTTGATCCAGGTACGGAAATATACGAAGGTATGATTGTTGGCGAGCATACACGTGAAAATGATATCACCGTTAACATTACGAAAGTAAAACATGCAACCAATATTCGTTCTGCAAATAAGGATCAAACCAATGTCATTAAAAAGCCAAGAATTATGACTTTGGAGGAATCGCTTGAATACCTAAACGATGATGAGTATTGTGAAGTGACACCGGAATCCATTCGTTTGCGTAAGAAAATACTTGATAAGAGTGAGCGCGAACGGGTTGCTAAGAAGAAGAAATACGCAGAATTATAAGAGTCGTTTCATGGAAGGGAAGGTCTCCCTTCCTATCCATGAAAAGTTTTTTATATGAGCAGAAGTAGGGGGGAAGTAGGATGGGTAGTATAGATGTTAGCCAAAGGTTGACTTTTTTTGCAGCACTTTTCAAAGTGGATGAAAATCCAGACTTGGGTATGTGGATGCTCTACTTGACTATTCTTCTATTAAGTATAGCCGTTTATAAAATGGGCTTTGCTAAGAAGCTACCAATCGGAAAATCCATTCTAATCTATTTATTTCTTGGGTTTGGATGTACATTTTTGAGTTTTCTTGGTATTTTTCTTCCGATAGCAGAGGGTCTTGTCGTCGCGGCGTTAATTTTAATTATTTATAAAATTCGTCGGCACTTTCATCAAAAACAAGAAATGGATGTTAGTTGAGGTGAAGGATGATGATGTCATTACAAGACAAACTTTATAACTGGCTAACTATTAAGGTAGTTGTCGATGCTAGGCCTGAGGATACAGCGGCTAGGGATACAATGAATATGTTTGAACAACTTCTTGCAGACGAAAATGGTATCGAAAGCCCTGAAGTGACGATGGATGAGGACATGTACTATATTGAAGTAAAAACCGTTGAACAACAGAAAAAGTATCGGTTTCCACGTGAATTAATTGAAGTCATGTTAAATCAAATTAGCGATGAGCCTGAGAAATATGTAAATTATCCAGAAAAATAGAATGGACAAGAAGATGGAAAAAAGTTAAGCATACATATGTGGCTTTTGTTCCATTCATCACTTGTTCAATCATAAAAAGAGAAGGCCGCCTATTATAGGCGGCCTTCCCTTTTAAACTGAGCAGGCGGTTTTTCTAGTTAGTCAATTCTTTCTACCAATCATCCTTCTCGACTGGTGACTTGTAAAGACGAAACTGTCCAGTTTGAATTCGTTTCTTAGTATTTTCAGCAATACGTATATGACAATCGTTGCACATATATGTGTGAATCGGGCGATTTCTTAGTTGCTTTGCCTGAAGGGTTTCATCATTAATGGTTTCAATTTTGTCACAGATTACACATTTAACTCTCATGTTCACACCTCAAATTATCTTTCGTATGATTCTTTATAGTATATCATGGATTGGATTTGAAGTTATAGTTGTCTATTTGCTCTCATAATGCATCCATAGTAAGATGATGATAGTGTAAGGAGGATGGTTTTATGGCAAACGAAGTCGAACCACATTTAATTAAAGAGTTGTTCGAAGAATTACAAACCGAGCGTTATGTTACGATTGCTACAATAGACCATGAAACAGGTGGGCCAAATGTAAGTGCAATATCATGGCTGTTAGCAAAGGATGAAAAAACCATTTTATTTGCTGCCGATAGTCGTTCGCGGATCATCGAAAATATTAAAGGGAATCGCTTGGTTGCCATCACTTTAGTTGCGAATGAGTCCACTTATTCCATTCAAGGAAAAGCAGAAGTGACCACAGGAAGAATAGATGGAATCCCGATAAAATTATCACTGGTTAAAATGGAAATTGATGAAGTGAGAGATGTAATGTTCTATGGGTCGAAAATTGTTTCAGAGCCAATGTATGATAAAATTTACGATCCGGCAGCAGCTTCAAGATTGGACCAACAAGTAATGGAGACATTAAAAAAAGCTTAGTCAGCGACTAAGCTTTTTTCATGTCTCTTATCTCCAACTTTTTGCTTGGACAGGTTGTTTCCCTTGATTACTACAAATCCCTTTACTATTTTTGAGAAAAGGGCGTGAAAACATTCTAGATCGTACGGAATAGCTTATTTTACGTTAATATCCGCTTTAGATTTTATCAACAACTTTTACCAAGCAGCTTTAAAAATTAATTTTCACGTTTCTCTTTTTCATAATTAGACTGACGATTCTGGGTCTTATCAAGCTGTTTCTCTTCCTTTTCAGATAGCTTCTCGTTAGGACTATCAGTTGGCTCTGGATCTTTAGGGAGCGGTTCAAGATTATCAGCAGGGACCTCAGGGATAATTCTTCCGGTAATATCAGCAAGTTCATTCATAATTCCTTTGATTGGATGGCCATTACGAAAGTCATTTGCAACTTCCTTTAGTCTAGCTGTTAGGTCGGGATCTGCCACTACCATTGCATTTGCACCATGTGGGTCATCCTTCATACTTTCTGAAACAGCATATTTAATTGACCCAACTTCAGAACGTTCTAAATTATCTTTAACATCAATACCTACAATGGCAAAGTCCCCAATAACTAGAGCTGTAGCATCCTTCACTTCAGGTATCCGTTCAGCCAATTCTGCAAGGTGATTTGATTTGTCTTCACTTTCTTTGCGGTTAACGGTTTCTTCTGTGCTATTTTGCACTTTGACTCTATCGTCTTGTTCATCTTGGGAGGCATTGTTCCCTGCCCCACAGCCTGAGATTACAAAAAGTAAACAAAACAAACTAATAATTTTTTTCACTGTTAGAACACCCCCGAAAAATTTACTCTGTGAAAGATTTGATGGATAAGAACTTTTAAGGTTAAAATTGATCCCTTTATCTGTAGGTGCTTGCAACCCCTCGAGATGCAAGATGTTGAAAGTTTCTAGGGGCTAATGCCCCTAGGTAATTAACGGGCAGTACGTTCTTGGTTGTCCAATGGCATTTGGTGTAGGAATACCGCCCGAAAATCAACAATAAAAAAGTATTGCTTACATGTATTGTGTAAAATAAATTCTATCTTTATACAGGAAAACATATATTTTACCAAAGTCTCTGCTGATGGTGATTTGGCGGCGCCAGAAAAACAAGAAGGTGGGAGGCAAGATTTTGACAAAAATATATGTACTTGATACAAATGTCCTGCTTCAGGACCCATATTCCATTTTTTCATTTCAAGACAACGAGGTAGTTATTCCTGCCGTAGTTCTAGAAGAAGTTGATTCAAAAAAACGTAATATGGACGAGATTGGGCGTAATGCTAGGCAGGTATCGAGAATTATTGATGGGCTTAGGGAAACAGGTAAATTGCATGAAAAAATCCCTCTCGATAACGGCGGATCAGTTAGAATTGAATTAAATCATCGTTCCTTCCATCAGCTTCAAGAGGTTTTTGTTGAAAAGACAAATGATAATCGAATCCTAGCTGTTGCGAAAAACTTATCTTTAGAAGAACAAACGAAAGAGGACGGTCGTCCAGTTATTTTGGTTAGCAAAGATGCGCTTGTAAGGGTAAAGGCAGATGCAATCGGGCTAGCCTCGGAGGATTTTCTGAGTGATCGAGTGATAGAAGTGAATGATTTGTATACGGGGTTTGAGGAGATATACGTTGCAGCAGAGTTATTAAACCGTTTTTATGTAAAAGGAGAACTAGAGCTAGCGGAGATTAGTGGACCAAAGTTATATCCAAATCAATTTGTCATTCTTAAAGACAGTTTGGGTAGTTCTTCTTCCGCTATTGGAATGGTGGACAAGAAAAAGAAATGTGTAAAAAAGCTAGTTTTTGATCAAGAAGGAAAACAAATCTGGGGAATTAGAGCAAGAAATGTCCAACAAATTATGGCGTTAGAGCTATTATTACGTGATGACATTCCACTTGTTACGTTGACAGGTAGAGCTGGAACAGGAAAAACGTTACTAACCCTAGCAACGGGACTTTTTCAAACAGAGGATTTAGGAGAATATAAAAAATTAGTAGTTGCACGTCCTATCGTACCAGTAGGCAAGGATTTAGGTTTTCTGCCAGGAGAAAAACAGGAAAAGCTTCGTCCGTGGATGCAACCTATTTTTGATAATCTTGAGTTTTTATTCAATACGAAAAAACCAGGGGAACTGGATGCGATATTAGCAGGGATGGGGTCTATTGAGGTTGAAGCGCTGACGTATATAAGAGGGCGGAGCATTCCAGAGCAGTTCATCATCATTGATGAGGCCCAAAATTTAACCAAGCATGAAGTAAAGACCATTTTAACACGAGTCGGAGAGAGAAGTAAGATCGTGTTAATGGGAGACCCCGATCAAATAGACCATCCTTATCTTGATGCGTATAATAATGGCCTTACATACGTGGTCGAAAAGTTTAAAGACCAACAGATTGCTGGCCATGTTAAATTAATAAAAGGAGAAAGGTCTGCACTAGCACAATTAGCAGCAGACATTTTAAAATAAAAACAGGCGATTTCCTCGCCTGTTTTTTATTGTAGCACTCTTAAACATGGCTGTTTGAAACGCAGAAGCCAGTGTACAATCTCCTTATTTAATTTCAAAAACGAGTGAGAGTTATTTTATGATAAATTGCTTAATCCCTTTTAGTGGGCTTTGCTGGTTTGTACCATCACCGTAATAAACATGGACTGGACCACCATCGGTCAGCTGTTTTCCGTTTTTAGAAAAGCCAAGGATTAATTTGAAAGCTTCATTGAGAGGTAATTCTGTTTCTCCCTCATTATGTTCAATAACGAGTGTCTTTGCGCCTTCTTGAGGTTCTGCATTTAGAATGAAGGGCTCAAAAGGAATCCCGAAAGTACCTTCCATCATTCTTTGCTTTTCGTACTTTCGTTCACTTTTAAGGGTTGGTGGAAACACAGCACCTTCCATGATCTCGCGATCCCAGTGTTTTGATATAGACTTGGTATATTTCTCAAGGTCATCTTCTTTTTCTTGTTTCTCTTGGAAATATGTATCTAAATCGACTTTTCGGTCATCAAAAATCCAGACACTTGGATCCAAGGTGATTTGATAGTTTACTTTGCCCGTGATATGAATGATTAATTCCAAGCCATTTCCCCCTATAAAAAATTATTCTCCCCAAGTATAGCTTTAATCTTTCTAAATGTCATATCTCTACTTCTGGAACGAGGGAATAAGTTTTCTGAATCCTTATTATTCTTGCATTTTTGGATGCTTAAGGGTAAAATTTATAGATAGATTGGTTAATGCTCGGAAACGGGGGGATCAATGTTGGCGTCTGAAATGATAATTAATCACCAAGAAAAAGCCCATGCCTTACTGAAGGCTGACGCTGATAAGATATTAAAGCTGATTAAAGTGCAAATGGATAACCTAACTATGCCTCAATGTCCTCTCTACGAAGAAGTTTTGGACACGCAAATGTTTGGGTTATCGAGGGAGATAGATTTTGCAGTTAGACTCGGCTTAATAGAGGAAGCGGAAGGGAAAACAATCCTCGGTGAGCTTGAGAGAGAGTTATCTGCTCTTCATGAAGCTTCCACGAGAAAATAAGACAGCTAAAAACTCAAACAGTTCTAGAGAATTGTTTGAGTTTTTTTTAAACTTTCCTTCCCGTAAGCAGGATATTCATTGGGATAATTAGAATACATATTACAACATAGAAGATGGGGAAGAGATAATGGTAAAAAAAATTATTAAGTCCTATGATTATTCTTTAATCATAGTAGTTGCCCTCTTGTCTATATTTGGACTAGTGATGGTTTATAGTGCTAGCCTTGTGACGCGCTATGAGGTTCCAAGTGATTTTTTCTTTGATAAACAACGAATGAACTTATTGGTTGCAGGGATGTTTTTCATTATAACAGCACTGTTCCCTTACAAAATAATGAAAAACACGAAATTTCTTTTGCCGATGGTGGTTCTGTCTCTTTTTGGTCTTGCAGGATTGTTTATAGTAGGGAAGGTAGCTAACAATGCGTTAAGTTGGATTGAGGTGGGAGCGAGAAGCATTCAGCCTGCAGAATTTGCTAAACTTGCTGTCATAATATATTTGTCTGCTGTTTATGCCAAAAAACAATCGTATATTAATGAGTTTGATAAAGGTGTCGCTCCACCATTAGTGTATTTAGCGATGGTTGTAATCCTAGTTGCAGTACAGCCTGATTTTGGAACAGCAGGTATTATCTTTTTGATTGCGTCAACCATTATTTTGTCTTCAGGAATGAGTATGAAGAATATCTTGAAACTCGTCATGATTGCTGCTTGTTTAGTTGCTCCGGTATCGCTCGTCATGAAAGATGAGATTTTCTCAGAAACTAGACTCAATCGATTGACTTCATATAGCGATCCCTTTGCAGATGAGTTAAACACAGGCTATCAGCTGGCAAATTCCTATTATGCAATTGGTTCTGGTGGATTAACAGGGTTAGGTCTTGGACAAAGTGTTCAAAAGCTTGGGTACTTACCAGAAGCGCATACTGATTTTATCATAGCGATTATTTCAGAAGAACTGGGGATATTTGGTGTTGGATTTGTCTTATTGTGTATAGGGTATATTGTTTTGAGAGGAATCTTTATTGGTCTAAAATGTAAGGATCCGTTTGGAAGCTTGTTAGCGATTGGGATATCGAGCATGGTTGGAATACAGGCATTTATTAATCTCGGTGGTGCAACAGGCGTAATACCATTAACGGGGGTACCTCTTCCGTTTGTAAGCTACGGAGGCTCGTCGCTCTTACAAATGGCGATTTCAATGGGGATCCTGGTAAATGTGTCCATGTTCGTTCAATACGAAGAAAAGTATAAACCTAAAAAAACACAAAATACAACCTCAGTGCAAACTGATACATCGGGACAAAAATTTCATTTTAAATCATAATAAAAAGCTGCAGTCTATGGACTGCAGCTTTTTATTGTATCGTTTTAACTAATAGAATTGTTAGGTCTTATCACTAGTATTTAGTATTTAGTATATCGAGCCAATGTCGCATTAATGATCTTTATTGCGCTGGTGGTATATATTTACGTGATTCAGCATCAGCTTTGTCTTGTTTCGATAAAGCGATTGCGTTTTTCTTGTTACGTGAGACGAGCAAGATTAGGTAGCTGAGAACTCCAAATAAGCAAGAGATGAAAAAGGCATGCGCAAGTGCGATATATAAGTTTAGTCTTGAAAAAATAACCAATGCGCCTGCAATGACTTGTAGGGATACAAGAACAAAAGACGAAATCCAGGACCAGTAAACAACAGGCTGATGTTTATAATGCCGGACGGCCACGATGGTTGCATAGGCGATCCAGATAAAGATTAATCCTGCCGCCGCCCTGTGCCCCATTTGGACCCATTGATATAAATTATCTGGAAGGCTAGGCGAGGAGTTTACACATAGCGGCCAGTCAGGACAAACTAAACTAGAGTTGGTATGTCGCACAAGGGCCCCGGTATATACAACGATAAAACTATAAATGGTAATTCCGATAATGTGAAAATTCATCCTATTATCAATGATTACTTTTTCTGCATTGAACTTTTTATCAATTTCAAATATCAATAGTGTTAAAAGGAATACAGCCGCAAAGGATATTAATGAAATTCCAAAATGAGCAGCAAGGACAAAGTCATTTTGGCCCCAAATTACAGCAGCTGCTCCAATAAGACCTTGAAGAAGGATAAAGAAGAAGGATAAAAAAGCTAAAAACTTCGTTTCTCTTATATGTCCAATAGCCTTCCAGGACCAAATGGCAAGAACTAATACCATGAATCCGAGTGCGCCGGATACTAAACGGTGTGCCAATTCAATCACTAATTCTGGAGTAATGTCAGTGGGAACGAACTCTCCATTACATAATGGCCATGAACGGCCGCAACCCATTCCAGAATCTGTTTTTGTAACAAGTGCACCACCTAGTAAAACGAAAAGCATACCAATCGTCGTGAGGACTGCCAACCATTTTAAAGAGCGTTTCAATACATTCACCTGCTTGTTTAAATATTCAAATTTGTCATGTGATTATTACGCGAGTATAATTTGGTGATGAATAAATCATACTTGAGCAATTCAAATCTATCATAGCTGATTTTAGGATAAAAAGATAGAAAGCCACACTGTGCCTCTAATGATACTACACAAACTAATCCTATAATTCAATATGAAAAGAAAACTACCTAAATCTGGGCAAAAAGATTGCTTCATGAGCAAGTATTTGTTAGTAATATAGATGATGTTAGGGATTCGAAAATTTCTAAAGAATAATAATAGTCGGGGTAACCTAAGAGCTAAATAGTTTGAGGTTCATAACGAGGGATAATTTGAAAAAAAACGTTCGAAAAAGGAAAACCCTGTAAAATAAAGACTTTTCACCACACTTTTCTTAAATCAGTTGATTTTGTTCAAAAAAAATACACAAAAAAAGTCCAAAGTGTGATTTAATATACACAAAGAGACTTTACTTTCCTACACAAACATTTAACACCGTTTTTACGGTGTTAATAGTATAAACTAAGTTTCGAGAAACAGGTTCTTTCTGGATTAATTTTACCAATTCGATTAAAATAAGAATTTAATGAAGAAGGAGGAGAGGGAATGTCGAGTCCAAAAGCTTATGATGGGGCTGTCATGGATGGGAACCAGCAATCTCTTAACGCTGGTGTCGGCGAATCGTCAGTAGTTAAAGATTTTCTAGCCTTGATAAAAGTTGGAATTGTTAACTCAAATGCAATTACGACATTTACTGGACTATGGCTCGCTCTACATTTCAGTGGGATGCGCTTTTTGGGGAATCTAGACCTTGTTTTTTTAACATTGATTGGTTCTTCATTAATTATCGCGGGTTCCTGTAGTTTAAATAATTACATAGACCGGGACATCGATCCACTAATGGAGAGGACGAAAGGAAGACCCACTGTTACCGGGAAAATACAGCCTGCAAAAGTGGCTTTCCTAGGTTTCTTGTTTATTGGGATTGGATCAGTTCTATTGTTTATGACCACGATAACAGCCGGGATTATTGGCTTAATCGGGGTTTTCAGTTATGTAGTTCTTTATAGTATGTGGTCCAAGCGTCTATATGTCTCTAATACAATCGTTGGGAGCATTTCAGGTGCTGTACCGCCATTAATAGGATGGGCAGCAGTTGATGGGAATCTTAGCATAATGGCGTGGGTATTGTTTTTAATTATGTTTTTCTGGCAACCTCCACATTTTTATGCGCTTGCTATGAGAAGAGCAGAGGAGTATCGTGCTGCTAGCATACCTATGTTGCCTGTAGTCAAGGGGTTTGCGAGAACCAAAAAGTCCATCATCCTTTGGATTATAGCTCTCCTACCACTGCCGTTTCTTCTATCGGAATTAGGTGTACCATTTCTGATCTTGGCTACGGCCTTGAATATCGGGTGGTTGGTCTTAGGATTTTACGCTCGGAAATTTAAAGATGACATTAAATGGGCAAAACTAATGTTTGTATACTCATTACAATACCTGACGATTTTATTTGTAGGTATGGTAATTGTCACACTCATATAAAAGGTTTTAAGTCCAATAAAAGGTACTATTCAGATTTGCTGGGACATTTTCCTCGTTGTGGGACGGGGAGAATTTATCCATATATTATTTTCAGAATCATTTAATGAATTTTTTATGAAAGAGGGGTTTAATAAGCTATGAAAAGGCTTGGGAAATGGCGTTTACTACCTTTGATTGCGGTCATAGCACTACTAGCCGGGTGCGGTGAACCTTTCCTGTCCGCACTACAGCCGGCAGGTGAAGTTGCACAAATGCAATATGATTTAATGGTGCTAAGTACTTTAATCATGGTAGGGGTAATTGCAATTGTAACTGTAATATTTATTGTTGTAATGGTACGTTTTCGTCGTAAAAGTAAAGATGAAATCCCTAAGCAGGTTGAGGGAAGTCACACATTGGAGATTCTTTGGACGGTTATTCCAATCTTATTATTATTAGTTCTAGCTGTTCCAACTGTTTCGGCAACATTTAAACTTGCTGATGTTTCTCCAATGGAGAAAAAGAACGAAGACGAAAAAACGGATGCACTTGTTGTAAACGTGCGTGCGAATCTTTATTGGTGGGAATTTGAATATCCTAATGAGGAAATTGTCACAAGTCAAGATTTAGTGGTGCCAACTGGTGAAAAGGTTTACTTTAACCTTAAAGCATCAGATGTTAAGCATTCATTCTGGATTCCTCCTGTTGGTGGGAAAATGGACACAAATACCGATAATGTAAACAAGTTCTGGCTTGAATTTGACCCTGCTAAGGCTGATGAAGCTGGAGGCATCTTCTATGGAAAATGTGCCGAACTTTGTGGACCTTCACATGCATTGATGGATTTTAAAGTGAAAGCTCTTCCACGTGCGGAATTTGATCAGTGGATAGCAGATATGCAATCCGTTACAGAGCCAGTTCAAGCAGAAACTGCAGATGCACAAGCAGGACAAGAAATCTTTAATAACAGCTGTATTGGTTGTCACGCTGTAACACCTGCAAACTCTACTCCAGAACAAGCTCGTATGGGTCCTAACCTTACTGACTTTGGTAATCGTACCCTTGTTGCGGGAATTCTAGAGCATAATGAAGAAAACATTAAAAATTGGCTGAAAGATCCTGAAAGTGTGAAGCCAGGTAATAAGATGACTGGCAAATATAACTTGTCTGATGAGGAAATTGATGCCGTGACTGAATACTTAATGGGCTTAAAAGTCCAAGAATAACAAGGATGAAATGGAGGGAAAACTGTGAGTACCTATGCTCAGAAAAAAGGGGTAGGCGCTGTTATATGGGACTATTTAACAACGGTAGACCATAAAAAAATCGCGATCCTTTATTTAATAGCTGGGGGATTTTTCTTTATCCTTGGTGGATTGGAAGCAATGATAATCCGAATCCAACTAGCTATTCCAGATAATAATTTTGTCAGTGCAGGATTTTTTAATGAAGTTTTGACCATGCATGGAACAACGATGATTTTCCTTGCTGCAATGCCAATTTTACTTGGTTTTATGAATGCAGTTATGCCATTACAAATTGGGGCCCGTGATGTTGCGTTCCCATTCCTAAATGCATTAGGATTTTGGCTGTTTTTATTCGGAGGGTTATTTCTAAATCTTTCGTGGTTCCTAGGTGGAGCACCGGATGCAGGTTGGACGTCATATGCATCCTTATCTCTTGCTTCCGAAGGACATGGAATTGACTTTTATGCACTTGGTTTACAAATATCCGGTTTTGGGACCTTGATTGGTGGAATCAACTTCCTAGTAACCATTATCAATATGCGTGCACCAGGTATGACTTATATGAGGATGCCATTGTTCACATGGACTACTTTTGTGGCATCTGCATTAATCTTGTTTGCTTTCCCACCACTAACAGTCGGAATTTTCTTTTTAACATTTGACCGTCTGTTCGGGGCAAATTTCTTTGACCCAACTATGGGTGGAAACACAGTCATTTGGGAACATCTATTTTGGATTTTCGGTCACCCAGAAGTTTACATTTTGATTTTACCAGCATTTGGTATTTTCTCTGAGATTATTTCAACATTCTCTAGAAAGCGTCTGTTTGGATATTCATCAATGGTCTTTGCGACAGTATTGATTGGATTCTTAGGATTCATGGTGTGGGCTCACCATATGTTTACAACCGGATTAGGTCCGATTGCAAACTCCATTTTTGCAGTAGCGACAATGGCGATTGCTGTACCGACTGGAATTAAAATCTTTAACTGGTTGTTTACGATGTGGGGAGGAAGTATTAGATTCACCACTCCTATGTTGTACGCTGTTGCATTTGTACCTTCGTTTCTATTGGGGGGAGTAACAGGTGTTATGCTTGCAGTAGCAGCTGCTGATTACCAATACCATGATACTTACTTTGTAGTAGCTCACTTTCACTACGTTATTGTAGGTGGTGTTGTTCTTGCAATCCTTGCTGCAACGCATTTTTATTGGCCAAAGATGTTTGGAACAATGTTAAATGAATTTTTAGGGAAAATCACTTTCTGGTTATTCTTAATTGGTTTCCATTTGACATTCTTTATTCAACATTTCCTTGGATTAATGGGGATGCCACGTCGTATTTTTACATTCCTTCCGAATCAAGGACTTGAGGTAGGAAACACTGTTTCAACTGTTGGTGCCTTTTTCATGGCCATCGCAGTTATCATCTTGTTAATTAATATTGTTATTACTAGTGTTAAGAACGTTAAGGTCGGAAATGACCCATGGGGAGATGGACGTTCGCTTGAATGGGCGATTGCTTCACCACCACCATTTTATAATTTCAAGCAGCTTCCGTTAGTTCGTGGATTGGATCCGTATTGGATTGAAAAAATGGAAGGGAAGAAAGAGATGACTCCCGCAGAGCCACTTGGGGATATTCATATGCCAAATAACTCCTTTATTCCATTTATGATTTCACTTGGATTATTCATTGCAGCCTTTGGAGCGATGTACCGTTTGGATTATTCATGGGGACTTCCAGTCTTAATCCTTGGACTGCTAGTTACATTGCTTTCTATGTTCACACGTTCAATCAAGGATGATCATGGTTTCCATATTCATAAAGAAGACCTGATCGAAGATGATAAGGGGAGGAAGGCATAATGCACGCTGAAGAAAAAATGACTAATGAAACATGGCCTGCGTCGCCTGAGAAAGCAACCCTTGAAGCGAAAAATAAATTTTTAGGGTTCTGGTTCTTTTTGGGGGGAGAGACAGTATTATTCGCCTCTCTCTTCGCAACTTACCTAGCCTTAAAGGATAAGGTTCCTACAGCAGATCACGCACTTTCCAAAGATTTGTTTGAGATGCCACTCGTTTTTCTTATGACCATGTTGCTTTTAACAAGTTCACTAACAAGTGTTTATGCAATGCACCATATGAAAAACTTTGAGTTTAAGAAAATGCAGCTTTGGTTAGGTATTACAGTTCTGTTAGGGCTTGCTTTCCTTGGTTTTGAGATTTATGAGTTTAATCACTACGTACATGAGTATCATCATAGCTTTACTAGTAGTGCGTTCGGATCGGCATTTTATACACTAGTAGGCTTCCACGGTGGTCACGTTGCTTTCGGTTTGTTATGGATTATTGTCTTAATGATTCGCAACTCGAAGCGAGGATTAAGCTTATACAATGCACCAAAATTTTACCTAGCTAGTCTTTACTGGCACTTTATCGATGTTGTTTGGGTATTTATCTTTACAGTCGTATACTTAATGGGAATGGTGGGATAAACTGATGGCAAATCAACAGTCTACTTCAGAAAACCCAAGAGTTGACCTTGACTATCGACGCAAAAAAAATGCAGAGGATATGAGATACCAGGTTATTACATTTTCTCTAATGATTTTTCTAACGTTAATTGCGTTCGCAGCAGTCGGATTTGGTGATCTATCCAACTGGTTCGTAGTACCATTCATCCTGCTCTTGGCGGTCGTTCAAGTAATTTTTCAATTGTATTATTTTATGCATATGAGCCATAAGGGTCATGAAGCTCCACAACTATTCCTTTACTCTGGAGTACTTGTTGGGTTCATTACGGTCCTAGCCTTTATGACAATCATTTGGTGGTAAATAGGGAAAAATATGAAAAAAAATCGGCTACCATGCCGATTTTTTTTCATTACCTTGACTTACGCTCCAGAAAAAGAAAAACAACTCTGTTTCATTGCGGTTACCTAGTTAAAACAGGTATAATGAATGAAAAAGCTTTTCTATTAATTATGAGGTGATTAATAATGTTTTCTCTTGATTTGTTTGGTTTTAGAGCAAACTGGAGCCCTTTTTATTTAGCTAGTCTAATAATTATTTTGGCTGTTTATTACCTACTAGTGTTTAAATACTACCCACGTTTTAAAGATAGCGAAAGAGGAACATTGAAACAGTCTTTGTTCTTTACAACTGGAATTATCCTACTCTATGGAGTGAAAGGCTCTCCACTAGACTTACTAGGGCATATCACCTTTTATGCGCATATGATCCAAATGGCTATCCTATATCTTGTTATTCCGCCATTGCTCATATTTGGACTACCTAACTGGATTTGGAGAGGAATTATCAATAAACCTGTTATTAAACCATTATTTTCGCTTATGACGAAGCCTTTAATAGCACTTGTTTTGTTTAATGGTATCTTTTCCTTTTACCACATTCCGTTAATATTTGATGTGATTAAAACTGATATGTGGTTACATGCTGGTTATACGACGCTGTTATTTGTGCTAGCCATTGTGATGTGGTGGCCATTACTTAATGTTTTACCGGAGCAACAATCTTTATCAGGGCTGAAGAAGGTAGGGTATATTTTTGCAGATGGCATTCTATTAACACCTGCATGTGCATTAATTATATTTGCTGATACACCAATATACGCAACTTTTTCAGATCCTAATGCATGGGCACAAGCACTGGCTCTCTGTGTACCCGCTTCGACCCTATCAATGTTGAATCTTAGCGGTCCGGAGATGTTTAGTTCACTTTCCTTACTAGAGGACCAGCGACTTGGTGGAGTTGTGATGAAGATTATTCAGGAAATCGTGTATGGAGTTGTCCTTGCGTATGCCTTCTTTAACTGGTACAACAGTGAACAGGAAAAGGAAAAGGAGGAACTAGCACTATACCGCCAACAGCATCCACAGCCAACAGAATAGATCTGAAAGAAAAATTATAACAACATAAGAAAGAGGAAAATATGTATGGGGAACCTTCCAATTCTTCCAACGATCAGTACAACGTTTATTGTCTTAAGTGCAATAACAGTCGCAATAGGCTGGTGGCAAATTAAACAGAAAGAAACTGAGAAGCACAGGAAAACAATGACTCTAGCGGGAATTTTTGCAGTCATTTTCTTTATTATTTACGCTTCTAGAACCTTGTTTTTAGGTAATACTTCGTTCGGGGGCCCAGATGATATAAAAATCTATTACACGGTGTTCTTGATTTTCCATATTACGCTTGCCACTGTGGGTGCGGTCTTAGGTATTACCTCCCTTTGGACTGGGTATAAACAACGCCTTGGCTTCCACCGAAAGTTAGGACCAGTTACGAGCATTGTCTGGTTTTTTACAGGAATCACAGGTGTTGCGGTTTATTTACTATTATATGTTTTTTATCGTGGAGGAGAGACAACCTCTCTTATTAAAGCAATATTAGGTGGTTAAAATAAAATAGTGTAATAGTAAAAATGCTGCCGAAGGGCAGCATTTTTTTGTATAAAAAGAACCGGACAATAAGTCCGGTTTTATATTTTAAAATTCATTTTGATAATGCCAGCTTCTCTGGCTGTGTTAAAAGCAATGATCAAAAGTGGACCGACAATAAATCCAGCCATACCAATCAGTTTTAAACCTAGGTACATCGCGATCAATGTTGCAAGAGGGGATAAACCAATATGGGTTCCCATCACCTTAGGTTCTACAGTTCTCCTAATAATTAGAAGAACGGCTGCTAAGATAGCAAGCTTGGTACCGATCAAAATATCTCCAGCTAAAAGATGGAATATAGCCCATGGACCGAGAATTACAATAGATCCAATGATAGGAATGAAGTCTATTAGCCAAATAACCAGTGACATGAGTATAGCGAGTTTAGGGGAGACAATTAACAAAAGGCCTAAGAGAGATACGATAAAGATGAGAACACTCACAAGAAACTGAGCTTTAAAAAAGCCAGTTATCACGTTAGTAAGACGTGATGTCATGAATTGTACTTTTTCAGCTGTTTTTTCTGACAAAAAGCTATAAACTCCGTTTCTTAGTCTCGGTAAATCAAGAAGAAACAGGAATAGGGCGATTAAATACACTAAAAAGCTAACTAGAAAGTTCGGGATGTTGGTCAGCAGAGCTTTCAAATTATTTATGTTAATAAAGGCAAGTAAATCGTCTCTTGCATTAAGTAAAAATTCCTCGCCACGGTCGTTAACCTCATGTACTACTTCATCTGGAAAATCTTTAGCAGCTTCAACAAATCGATTTTGTGCATCAAACCAAGCATTCGTAATATCATTGATATACCTTGGTGCATTTTCGACAATATTTATTGCCTCGGTAATAACTTTGGTTGTAATAAAATACCCTGATAACCCAATCAAGATTAGAAACCCTATAAAGATGATGATAACGGCAAACTTGCGCCCGATATTTGTTCTCCTTTTGATAAAACGAACCAGTGGTTCAAGAATGATGGCTGTAAACAACGCACTAATTAGCGGAACAGAAACTGGGAGTATAATGTAGAAAAGTAAGGCTATTAAGAAAATAGCGATTAGAATGGATATATTCCTTTTTGTAAAAAATCTAGTCAAGTTAGACTCCTTTCTAAACAATAGAATAACTTTTTAGTTAATTTTTATGAGTACCTTTATTATAGTATTATTTTAATTAAATCGCTATGAACTTTTCAGATAAGCATACATTTCCTTCAAATCTCAAAAAAAAAGACGCATCTCTGCGTCTTTTTTCTGAGATTATAGAGCAAATTTCTCTACTTCTTCTTTTACGTCCTTAAGGACCTTCTCGCACTGACTTACAAGGGACTTAGGAAAGTGTTCATTCTCTCCATACTCAACACCGTGTGGGTAATAATGTTTCCCAAGAAGTGGCTCCATTAACTGAATGACAGCTTTATGAGCACCAACATCCCCTTCAACTGCATACCCTTGAAGGCGAAGATAGTATGTACCCTCTTTTAAATCAAACCTACGGTCATAAGTAACTCTTTCATAATCCCATTGCCCATGACGCTCTAGTCCAAAATCAGGCAATATTTCGTCTAACCTGTTTAGATCGGCTTTTAAATTTTCCAATCCGGTCTTGTCAAAAATCATTCTCATCCCTCCTAAAACACATAGAAGCAATATGCTACATAATGGTAAACCCATCTCCTTATCAATAATAGTAAAAATAATCAAAAGTTGCAATGTATTAAACGGGCATAAATCGTTTTTTAACGGAGAATCTAAAAGAAGTAGATAATATTATGCGAGGGGATGATAGAAATGGGTACTATTCGTGAAATTATGACTACGGATGTGGAAACCTGCACCTTACTTGACAATGTATATGAAGTTGCAGTGAAAATGAAAGAAAATAATGTAGGAGCTATACCGATTGTGGATGGAGAAAAATTAGTGGGGATGATCACAGATCGAGACATCGTCCTTCGAGGAATTGCTGAAAAGAAGCCACCGTCTTCTAAGGTTGAAGTAGTCATGAGCGAACACTTAGTGACAATTACTCCTGATACGTCTACCGAAGAGGCAGCAAAGGTAATGGCAGAGCATCAAATTCGCCGATTACCTATTGTTGAAGGAGATAAACTCGTGGGAATAGTCGCTCTTGGTGATTTTGCCATTCATCCTAAAATGGATAATCAAGCTGAGGTCGCCTTATCTGAAATATCCGAACATGATCAAAACCAGCTTCAGTAGATGAAAAAATTGTCGTGCCAAGTAGCAAAGGATTGAGTGAGTGAAGCGAATGGATTAACCATTCGCTATTTTTTTATTATAAAAAAACTTCCTGTAGCATGAGCAATCTTCTTTCCATCATCACGTTCTACCTCGGCTTCCATAACCATTGTCTTAGACCCCTGATGAACAATCCTAGCCTTACAACGAATCTGGCTTCCGATACCGGGAGCAAGGTAATGGATGTTAAGTTGGTTCGTGACAGCCGCTTGTCCTTCAGGTAGTACCTTATTGACCATAATGCCCATTGCTGTATCTAAGACAGTTGCTGTGATTCCCCCATGGAGAATATCAAGATTGTTGTTCACTAGTGATGAAAGTGGAAGGGTAAGTTCAAATGTATCTTTTTCAGCATTCCGCTTCATTTGTAAAATATGTCCGATGTAAGTTCCGTTCTTGCTTTGAAGTTTTCCTTTGACACCGGAAAGGATGTTCTCAAGGATTTTTGTGTCATTTTCATCTGCTAGTTGCAAGCAATCGTCTAAAAGTTGATGTAACGCTTGATTTTTCATCTGTTAACCTCTTTCTTATATGTCCTTTTATACAAATCCCATTGAACATTTTATCCTAGATTCACGGGCAGGTAAAACTCATAATGAAAAAAAGGTTCTGCAATCACATTTTTTCCAGGAACACATAAATTATGGTAGGCAAGTGTAACGAGGTGAGGTGACGAACATGACCAACAAAGCTAAAGTGATACATCCATCTATTCAGCAATTTAAAATGTTTGTCAAAGAAAATCCTGGGCTAATTAAGGAAGTAAGAAATGGAAATGTGACATGGCAAGAGCTTTATGAAGAATGGTATTTGCTAGGAGAAGAGGATTCTAGGTGGGAATCTTATCGTGAGGGGAATCAGGGAAGTAAAAAGCAAGAAGACTCCGAGGAACAGGAAAAAAGTGGAGAGTGGATGTCGAAAATTATCAATACAGTTAAAAACATGGATCAAGAGCAACTCCAAGGTCAAATTGGAAACATTAGTCAAGCGATTGCTGCAATACAAGGGGTGCTCTCGCAGTTTCAGGGAAGTCAGCCATCCAAACCTCCATCAAACCGTGATGCTCCTCAAGGCCCATTTTCGTTTAGAAAAGATTAAAGGAGTCCGAAATGAGAAAAGATGTGCTTGAACATATCCAAAAACAAAAGGATTTACATGAATTTATCCGAATACATCCCAATTGGTATCGGAAATTGGCAAGAGACCCGAGGGAGCTCTATACAATGGAAATTGCATCACTCCATTTTTATGAAAAGACGATTCCTCATCAAGTACAAAAATTTACAAATAGTGTTCAAATGGCTTCCATGATGATGCATATGTTTGCCAATATGAACGCACAATCTTAAGCTTCTTTGTTGCTAAAGAAGCTTATTTCTTTTTTATTTTCAGTTTATGGGTTAATAGAAGGGCGAGTCTTGAAATATAGTACTTGTGGATGCGAGAATTGAACACGAATTACTTAAAGGAATAATGCTCACGACTAATCTCTAGTAAGAGAAGGCGTCAGAATGTAGGGAAAGCGATCATCTACTTCTAGCCTTAAGTCAGGTTGCCTAAGCTGAGCTGGTTATCTTTTAATTCAAACCTTCGCTTTTCATTCTCTTTCATGGTAAAATATGAAACGGAGGTGGGCGAATCGTGCTTGCTACAATTGAGAGAATTGAACTTTTGGAAAAAGCAGAAGAGCTTGTTCAAATGGTCCTAGATTCGGATATAGCTGAGAACTATCGGCAATGTTTATATAGAGTTAAATCAAACAAAGAAACACAAGCAAAAGTGAAGGCTTTTGTTAAGATGAAAGAACGCTACGAAGAGGTTCAGAGATTCGGCAGATATCATCCCGATTATAAAGAGGTGATGGGTCAAATTCGTGTCCTAAAACGAGAAGTAGATTTGGATGAGGCCGTGGCCGAATTTAAGCGAGCAGAAAATGATTTGCAAGGCCTATTAGATGAAATTAGTGTTCTTGTTGGTCGCTCTGTGTCTGAAAGTGTTAAGGTCCCTACGGGAAATCCCTTTTTTGACACTGGCTCCTCATGCGGTGGTGGCTGCGGAAGTGGCGGAAGCTGTGGTTGTTCTTGAGTATGGACTTTTCCATACTCTTTTTTTTCTAGCTCTAGCTTCCTTACTTGTAAAACTCCAGGTCGTATGCGCTGAAAAGGGCGTTACCAATCTTCTTTGTATGATTGTATTCTTCTGAGAGTGATTGTAAAAGTAAGGTTCTGTATGCTAAACTATGGAAAAGTGTGTTCTGAAGGGGAAAGAATATGATAGGTCAAAGACAAGGAATTATCGTCTGGCTTTATTCGTTAAAACAAGCCAAGATGTTAAGAAGGTTTGGAAATGTTCATTATGTGTCGAGAAAGCTTAAGTATGTTGTTTTATATTGCGATCTAGAGGACACGGATGCACTTATACAGAAAATCAGTGCATACTCCTTTGTTAAAAAGGTGGAGCCATCCTATAAGCCTTATTTAAAGGTACAGTTTGAAAACAAGGCTCCAGACAAAGCAAAAGAATATGACTATAAGATGGGAATCTAATGAAGCGCTAGGCGTTCGTCCAATAGACGAAGAGCTTGCGCTTTTTTACTGATGACAATTCCCTTGGCGTTTGTTGAAACACTTTAGACAAAAAAAGAAACCCTGCATAATCTGCAGGGTCCTTCTATATCCCTCTATTGGGATAGAAGGCAAAGGGAGAGGAGAAACCGGAGGAAGAACTTATGGGGAAACGTAAGTCTTCTCCGCGGTTGGCAACAACATCCTCAAATTGATGTTGTTACTTACATTATTTCCATAAAGGACCAGCTTATACACTTTTTGATTATATTTTTTCACATGTGGTAGGATAAGGTAGAAATCACTTAAGAAATGAAGGGGTTTAGTACATGAGGGTTGTATCAGGCGTCTTAAAAGGGCGGGGATTGAAAGCAGTCCCGGGGAACTCTACAAGGCCAACTACCGATAAGGTAAAAGAAGCGATATTTAATATGATTGGACCGTACTTTCATGGTGGAATCGGCTTGGACTTATTTGCAGGTAGCGGTGGTCTCGGAATAGAAGGGCTTAGTCGAGGCTTAGAAAAAGTTATTTTCGTTGATTTAGATCGAAAGGCAATACAGACGATTAAAGAAAATTTACGTGAATGCCAGTTAGAAGATCAGGCTGAAGTATATCGAAATGAGGCGACTAGAGCACTTAAGGCAGTGAGTAAGAGAGAGATTTGCTTTGATTATATCTTTCTAGATCCACCTTATAAAAAACAACAGCTAATTAAGCTGATGGAAATGATGGATTCGGCTAACTTGTTGAGTGACAATGGCGTCATCGTTTGCGAACATGGTTCTGAAACACAACTCCCTATTAAAATTGGTAGATTTGAGCAAAAGAGGCATGAAGAATATGGTATTATTGGAATTACAGTATTTACATATAACATGAACAATGAGGGGGAAAATTTAAATGACTAGCATTGCAGTCGTTCCAGGGAGCTTTGATCCAATTACCTATGGGCACTTGGATATCATTACAAGAGCAGCTAAGGTTTTTGATGAGATTTATATTTCTGTTCTAAATAATTCATCCAAGAGCCCATTATTTACTGTGGAAGAAAGAATGGAACTCATTAAGCAAGTTACAAAAGATATCCCAAATGTAAAAGTAGATACTTTTCATGGTCTATTAGTCGAGTATGCTGCAACAGTTAATGCAAATGCAATTGTCCGTGGATTAAGGGCAGTTTCAGATTTTGAATATGAGATGCAGATTACTTCAATGAACCGGTTATTAGATAAAGGGATAGAGACTTTTTTTATCATGACGAATAACCAATATTCCTTCCTTAGCTCTAGTATTGTAAAGGAAGTTGCTCAGTACCATGGAGAAATTTCGGAATTAGTTCCACCTGAGGTGGAAGAAGCGCTAAATAGCAAATTTCCAAAATAAGCAAAAGCGAGCCTAAAGCGGCTCGCTTTTATTTGTTAGTCATTTTCTTATAATAAATAAAGATATAGAGAGAAAGAAAGCCAATTGTAATCAGAGGACCAACCTGAGTGATTGAAAAATGGAAATCAGCTAGCTTTGTCCCTTCTTCATAAATTCTGTTCATGACAGGCATTGCGTTGGATGGCTGTTCATTTTGTAAAAGTCTGAGATAGATAGGTTCCCATAATAGGAGTGCATAAATGCCGGCTGTAAGACCGTGTAGAATTCTCGCGAAAAAGAAAGGCTGAAAGCGGATGTCCGTCTGTGAAAGTAGGCTTGCAACTTGAGCTTGAATACTAAATCCACTGAAGCCAAGGAAGAAGCTTGTAATGATAGCCTGGTGAAGCAAGGTTACATCTTGGACTTGACTCGCCATTTGACTGCCCATTGTTATTTCAAAAAGGCCTGAAATTGTGGCCATACTCAATGTCCTGTCAAGACCAATTAAACTTAAAAGATACTCAATAAAGCTAGCAAGAAAAGCCGTAGCTCCTAGTAGGTATAACAATTTATTGATGACGGAAAAAATGATGATAAAGCCACCAATCATTAATAGAGTTTGAATCGACGACATAACGGCATCTCCAAGGAGTTGCCCAACTGGACGATCATCCTTGATCCGACTGTTATGTAGGGCTGCAAAGGCATCGCCAATGGTGATGCGTTTTTTCTTATCTTGTGCCTTTGGTACCTCGTTTTTTCCATAAAACCGCATTGCTAACCCAACTGTTATGATCCCTAGGTAGTGGGCAATAGCTAAAAGTACACCAAGTTGTGCATTATGAAAGAATCCTACTGCTACTGCTCCAAAGATAAAAATAGGACTTGAAGCATTGGTAAACGAAACGAGTCTTTCTGCTTCAATTTTTGTAATCTGTCCATCCTTCCGAAGTCGCGCGGTCAACTTGGCCCCAGATGGTGTCCCCGAGGCCATACTCATTGCCCAGACAAAACCGCCTACCCCTGGTACCCTGAATAAGGGGCGCATAAGAGGTTCAAGGAGAACCCCAATAAATTTAACCACCCCAAAGCCAATCAGCAGTTCCGATACGACAAAGAAAGGCAACAAAGAAGGAAAAACAATTTCCCACCACATATTTAGTCCTCGTATTGAAGCGTCTAATGATTCCTGCGGAAAAATAATCATTGAGACGGCCATACCCGAAACGGAGGTCGCGAGTACCCCCGTTTTTATTTTTGACTTTAGCACGTAAATCCTCCCTCCGCAGGTCTACTGCTGTAAAACCTAATTAAACAGTGATAAAATAAGGAATATTCATCAAACGATATTGGTATTGTTTGCTTGGCAGTATGTGTTGTTCTGTTGAAGTGAGATCAACCATATATAACAACAACGCTGTTTAAACCACGTAATACCTTGTCCTCATATAAAATCAATATGCTAACAAGTATGGAAATTAGACCAAAAGTTTATCGTGTCATCCCCTCACTTCAGAATTCACGGGTTAAATGGAAGCAAGATGAGGGAAGGAAATCAATATGTTGGATTTAACCAAAGGAGGAAATCGTTTGCGGCGACCAAAAGTAGGTTTAGCTCTAGGGTCTGGAGGAGCTCGAGGGTTTGCCCACCTTGGAGTCATTAAAGTGTTGAAGGATGAAGGAATCCCTATTGATATGATAGCTGGCAGTAGTATGGGGGCAATGGTTGGTTGTTTTTATGGAGCTGGACTAGATATTGATCGACTTTACAAACTTTCAAAGGCATTTAAGCGGAAGTATTATTTAGATTTCACAGTTCCAAAAATGGGGTTTATCGCTGGAAAAAGAGTTAAGGAATTAATACGGATTTTTACGCATGGAAAAGATATTCAAGACTTAGACATTCCTATTGCAGTGGTCGCGACTGATTTAGTATCAGGGGAGAAGGTCGTTTTTAAAGATGGCCCAGTTGCGGATGCAGTTAGAGCAAGTATCTCAATCCCAGGAATATTTACTCCAGAGAAATTAAATGGTCGGTTATTAATTGATGGTGGTGTCGTAGACCGAATTCCTGTTTCAGTTGTAAAAGAGATGGAAGCAGATATTGTGATTGCCGTGGATGTTTCGCATGTTAATACTAACTCGGAAATCACCTCTATATTTGACGTTATTATGCAAAGTATTGATATTATGCAAATGGAACTTGTAGCAAATCGAGAAGTTGCTTCTGATATTATGTTAAGACCCAGAGTTGAAAGTTATAGTTCAAGAGCCTTTACGAACATAGATGAAATCATTGCAATTGGTGAAGAAGAAGCAAAAAAACAAATCGTAAAAATCAAGCAAGTTATTGAGCAATGGAAGGAGCCCCAATCACCATGAAAAAAATAGGATCATTTCGACTAACTCTTTTAATTGCGATTCTCCTATTTGCAAGTTCTTTTTATTATCTACCTTTTTATGTTTCTAAGCCAGGAATGGCAAAGGAACTAGAGCCAATTATCGAGGTAGAGGGTGGGTATGAGGAAGAAGGAAGCTTTATGCTCACAACAATAAGAATGGGAAGGGCGAATATTTATTCCTATTTATTGGCTCATTTAAGTGATTATCAAGAAATCCACCCTGTCGAAGAAATTAGGGGAGAAAACGAAACAGATGAAGAATACACAATGAGACAGCTTCATATGATGGATAGTTCAAAAACCAGTGCAATAGAGGTTGCGTATAAGAGAGCGGGTTATCCAATCGATTACGACTATAACGGGGTATATGTTTTACAAGTGGTTCCAGGGATGCCTGCAGAGGGGAAGTTGACCCCTGGAGACCGGATTGTTGAAATTGATGGGCAAAGGTTTAATTCCTCGGCAGAATTTATTGAATATGTAGGAGACAAACAAGCGGGAGATGAAGTAACCTTAACAGTTGAGAAAAAAGAGAAGGAAAGCAAAGTTGTTCTGGGGATTAAACAGTTTGATGAGTTAAGCGAAAGAGTAGGAATTGGAATTTCACTTGTAGATGACAAAGAAATAAAAGTTTCTCCTAAGGTGGAAGTCGAAACCGATGAGATTGGTGGACCATCAGCTGGTTTAATGTTTTCACTTGAAATTTATAATCAGTTAATTGAAACGGATTTGACAAGAGGTTATGAAATTGCGGGAACAGGGACAATTTCTCCCGACGGTACGGTTGGTCGAATTGGTGGAATTGAAAAGAAAGTGGTAGCAGCAGATAAAGCTGGCGCAGAATTCTTTTTAGCTCCAAATGAAAAGGGAGCCGAAGATTCAAACTATCAAGCAGCTGTTCGTACAGCGAAGGATATCGATACAAGTATGAAAATTATCCCAATCGATACGTTTGAAGATGCCGTTGACTATTTAGAAAACTTATCCCCGAAAACAAGCTAAGGAGCTGTCTTCGGGGTTGGTCTTTCTCTAAGGCTCTCTTTCGCAGCTTTTGTTGCTTTTGCTGTTAAGCTTGTTTACTTGTAATTTGTGAAAAAAGAGCGTGTAAATTATTTTACACGCACAAACTAGCATACTTACGTAAAAATCAGCATGTAAAAACATTCTTTACGAAATCAGATTTCACTAAAGTTGTATAGGGTGCTGTTTGAAATCAAGAGATAGTAACCGTTCTTGTTCATTTTTGCTTTTCAAACCTAGTGCATACAGTCTGGCAGCGCGAAGATCGAGTTCTAGTAGTTGTTTATTAGATGACAACTTTGAGATAAGTGGAAGGTGAAGATTCTTTTTCTCTTTTCGCAAATATTCTTGACCTTTTGCGCTCATTCCCAGTAGCCTTAAATATTCGGGATGTTTTTTAGCTGTCATTTCAGCTTTTTTTACATTCATTAAAATATGAAGAGATACACGTTGTAATCTTGTCCAGGTATAGCGCTTCGTTTTGATTTGCTCCATAAAATCCTGAAAGGAATTAGCTTTCAGTGCAGCATGCTGCAATCTATTTTCGAGGCCTTCCTCAACTTCGTGAATCCCTCTCAATTCCTCGGGACTGCTCAGAAGGAGCTTATATTTTAAGAGCTCCCAATAATCTTCCCAGTTGTGAAATTGTCGGTACTCTTTTTTATAATTATGGAGTAGATCATAGGTTGTTTGTGGAAGATACGAATGTATTCCTTCAATCGAACCATTTACAGAAAATAAAGCTTTCCTGATGCTGGTTGCGCTGGCAATAGAGGACGAAGCAAAATGTTGATCGTGATAATTTGCGTTTTTTCTGGTTATCGTTAGCGGTTGTATAGCGAACTTTTGCTGCTGAATTGCGGCAACATATTGTAGACCTAGAATATTATTTGGTTTTGATAAATCAAGTAAATGCTTTCCAGGTGAAAGAGTTTCAAAACTTAAAGATAATGCCTTAGGATAGCTTACACCTTGGCTACTAAATTCCTTGATTTTTGCTTGAAATTCATCATTTTTTTCATTTAGAAAGTCTAGAGTTTCTGTAAAGGTATGTATATCACCGGCTTCGCTGCCAAAACATAAGGAGTGACAATTGGCGGCTGCCAGAAGTGAAACAGCACCGGTTGCAAAGATGTCAGCATTTTGGGTTGCGAAAAAGTAGGGTAGTTCAAAAACAATATCCGCTCCACCGTTTAGAGCCATTTCTGTTCTTGCCCATTTAGATACTAGTGCTGGTTCCCCTCTCTGGAGAAAGTTCCCACTCATCACGGCAATGACAACATCAGCGTCCGCTTGTTTTTTTGTTTGATCAAGATGAAACTTGTGACCATTATGAAATGGGTTATATTCAACAATTACCCCGACTGCTTTCATTTTTCCACCTTTTTATGTAACGGGAGATCCCGAATTGATTTTGGTTCCTAAGAGGAACATTATGTTCTATACTAAATTGAACAACCCGTACAAAGGGTTTAAATTCATGTGACAACGTCTACATTATACTGTAAAGAAAAAATATTGACAAATAGGTAAGCGAAAGCTATAATTACCTTTGTTGCCTTGGGGTGATTCTATGAAATGGACAATGAGTCAGTTACAAAAATATCGAAACAAGGACTTTTCGGTTGACGAAATTATCAGAGTAGATGAGATTAAAGAAGTTGATCCATCTATTCGTGAGGTGTCACCGATGCATATAAAGGGCCGGGTTGACATCAGTGCAACGAAAGTGACCTTTCATATTCGTATTGAGGGTTATCTTATCCTTCCTTGTTCTCGTACATTGGTTGATGTCAAATATCCAGTGAATGTCGAAACAACTGAAACCTTCCTACTTGATACTCCAGAGTATGAAACAGCGGAGGAAATGCATCAAGTACAAGGTGATGTGATTGACCTGATGCCTGTGATAAGAGAAATCCTCTTGCTCGAGGTTCCGATGCAGGTTTATTGTGAGGATGACCAGAGTAAGGATGGAGCTCCTCAGTCAGGTAAGGACTGGGAAGTCATTCACGGTGAAGAAAAGCAACAAAAGGTAGATCCTAGACTTGCTGGCCTCGCGAAATTTTTTGAACAAGATGATTCAAGTGAAAAGTAAATCATCTAAACAAAATGATGAAGCTCAGCTCTGACTGACTTCATAAGGTGAGACTTCCAATGTGGGGTTTGACTAAAACTACCTTTAACTCTCTTTAAGGAGGTGGGAAGAATGGCTGTACCATTTAGAAGAACGTCTAAAACTGCGAAGAGAAAACGCCGTACTCATTTCAAATTGCAAGTTCCAGGCATGGTTGCATGCCCAAACTGCGGTGAAATGAAATTAGCTCACCGTGTTTGTAAGGAATGCGGAACATACAAAGGGAAAGAAGTTGTAAACGACTAATCATTTTTCCTTAAAAAAGCACAGGACTAGCTCCTGTGCTTTTTTGCGTTAATTCGTAGTTTAGATGCTCCTTTCTTGAAGGTTTACGCTATTTTGACTATAGAACAAACAAACATTCTTTATTAGTTACCTATTTCAATAAAGTTTGAGAAAAGAGACTTTTAAATTGGTAAAATAATTATGAACATTGGATTTGTAAAATGACCAAGGGGATGGGGAAGAAATGGAGTCATATCTTATATCAAAAGATGCAAACGGTTTATTATTTTATACCATCAACAGGCCGGAAAAAAGAAATGCTGTGAACGATGAGATCATGGACGGACTTGAAAAGGCCATTTCATTAGCTGAAGCGGATGATGTTAAAGCGCTTGTTATCACTGGGGCGGGTGACAGGGCGTTTTGTTCTGGCGGGGATTTATCGGTTTTTCATCGGCTTAAGACGAAAGAGGAGGCGTATCCGATGCTTTCTAAAATGGCAAAGATTATCGGTAAATTACTTTTAATGCCGAAACCAACTGTCGCTTTGATGAATGGAGTTGCGATTGGAGGAGGGTGTGAAATTGCGACTGCTTGTGACTTTCGTCTTGGAAGAAAGGGGATGAAAGCAGGTTTTGTTCAAGGGAACTTGGCAATCACAACTGGCTGGGGCGGCGGATCAATATTGTGTGAAAAGTTCCCGGCTTCTACAGCATTAAAAATGCTAACGGATGGTTCATTGCTATCGGCGGATGAACTATTAAATATGGGCTATCTTGACCACGTTTATGAGGGGGATCCTAAACGCAATTGTACTGAGTTTCTTGGGAAATTACTTGAAAAAGAAGTAGGAGTTTTATCAGCTTATGTCGCAATATTACGAAGAAAATGGTCGGATGCCTCTCTCGTAGAAAGAATCGAACAAGAGGCCGAACAATGTGCAATCCTCTGGGGGAAAGAAATACATCACCAGAAAGTGGAAGAATTTTTAAGGAAATCATAACAGATAAAAAATAAAAGCTATATTCTATCTTTCCTAGTAGATGCATATGAATGAATAAAAAACTAGGAGGGATATTCATATGCCTATTACTCGCCAAGATGCTTGGACCGATGATGAAGATTTAATGCTCGCTGAAACAGTGTTACGACATATAAGGGAAGGTGGAACTCAGCTTAAGGCTTTTGAAGAGGTTGGAAAAAAACTTTCCAGAACAGGTGCAGCTTGTGGATTCCGGTGGAATTCTTTTGTGCGCAAACAATATCAATCCGGTATTGAACTTGCAAAGAAACAACGAAAAGAATTAAAAAAGCAGTCCAAGAAAGTAGACGATGAGCCAGTTATTGAAAAGGCAATTGAAGATGCAGCAGACCTTAATGAAGTAGATAACCTTACGATTGAGGCTGTAAAAAGCTTCCTAGATCATTTACAAGAAAAGGTAGAAATGGCTAGTGTTCAACAGGATAATCTTTCCAAGTATGACCAACGAGTAAAGGAACTTGAGGAAAAGGTTACTTACTTGTCTACTGAGAATCAAAAGCTTAAGCAAGAATTAAAAACCATAGAAGGTGATCATCGTGCGCTAGTCGACATTATGGATCGAGCGAGGAAAATGGTGGGGAGCAAGGAAAATTAAAGGGGTTAAGCTGATGAAAACATGATGGGGAAAAGGAAAAAAGCGCCTATGGCAATCCTCCATAGGCGCTACACTATTCATTCACCATGTACTTGCTCGGTCACACCGTCTGGAAACCAGACAAACGGATTCTCTCCTCGATCCCGTTCAACTTCATAAGTTGCTGGGGCAAACCCCATGGTTGTCCAGAATTCAGAAGAATTGACTCTTCCATTTGTTTTAATTGGAAGCCCTTGGGACTTTGCAAAATCAACTAGAGCCCGACCGTACCCTTTCTGCTGGTAATCAGGTAGAACCTCGAGTTTCCATAACTCCAAATAATCCTGAGGAGGATTAAAATATCGGTCAAATTTAGCATCTATTTGATAGAGGCTCATCCTAGCAACAAGCCTATCACCAAAATAGACACCATAAAATGGCGATTCGCTATCGTTTTCAATAATATTTGCTTCTAAATCTTCTAACATGGACAACTCCTGACGACCATACTGTTTAAACCTTTTAAACTCTTCAAGAGTTTTATAGTTAATTTTAAGTTTTTCTACTTTATGCGTCACTGTCAATCCCCCTATTTTACTGCTTTCTGCGGTCTCCTACCTAAATTAATAGCAGTCTTTTAGTGCTTATTTTTATTATATTATAAATAAGGAAAAAATTCTGCCTTTACCCCTCGGGAAGCGCTTTCCAATATTTTCACAAAAAATGTTATTATTTAGCTCTTGCCCTTCTTTAAACCTCTTTCTCTTCGTGCAATTCCTAGTACTCATTTCATTATTCAAGGTCCTGTACAGTCATTGATAACAGCTGGAGACTATTGGGTGTATTCGCTACGTTTTCCTGGCTCGGGGATGACGTAGCGGTAGTTTTGATTGTAGGAAATCGTGCTTGCAACATTAAGCTGGCCTTTTTTGAAAATAGAAATACTTCAAATCTTCTACTCTAGTATGCTTGTCAGTACTAGTCTCGTTTTATTAGGGTTCTTAATAGATAGAGATTATAATCATGGTTCATTCCGATTGTGAAGAATGAGGAGGAATTAATATATGGTGCAATATTCCTAGTATAAAAATATCACATACTTAAAGCCTTCGTTTCAATTAGCTCTTTTAAATTCGATCGTCCTATGTTGAAAAAATCCCAAAGCGGAATAGGTATCTGTTAAAATATAACTAAAGTCTAAAATAGGGGTTTAAAGATGAAAATCGGGATTATTGGAGCAGGGGCAATTGGTTTATTATTTTCATATTATCTAAGTGAGAAAAATCAGGTAACCATTTATACCCGTTCAAAAAGACAGGCTGAACTCATTCAAACAAAAGGAATCTGTTTAATGGATGGGGAAACAACATATATAGCTCGTGTGGAGGCTGTTCCATTCGAACTTTGGAAAGGCTCAGAGGACTTAACAATCGTAACGGTAAAGCAGTATCACCTTCCAATGATTATGCCAGAACTAAATAATCAGGTTAACGATTGTGGTAGTTTGTTGTTTCTACAAAATGGGATGGGGCATCTGAAGTGGCTTTCTGAACTTAAGGCATCTAGAATTTATCTTGGATCGGTTGAACATGGTGCTGCAAGAGTGAATGAGTATACAGTTTCCCATAATGGGTATGGAATAACGAAGGCTGCGGTCTATCGTGGGAATGAAGATCATTTAAGGTGGTTAGTCGGTGCAACTCAAGCTCGTTTTCCAATCTCCCTAGAAGATGATTATCAAACAATTTTGCTTACAAAGCTGATTGTCAATTGTATTATCAATCCATTAACAGCTACCTTTCAGGTTACGAATGGTACACTTATAAGCAATCCCTATTATTATCAAATTGTGACTAGTCTTTTTAAAGAAATTGTAACGATTCTAAACATACATAATCGGGAGGAACATTTTGCAAATGTACTCTCTGTCTGTAAAAAGACATCTGCTAATCAATCTTCGATGTTAAAAGACATAGCGGCAGGTAGGGAGACAGAAATTGATGCCATATTAGGTTATGTCCTAGAGGAGGCAAATCGAAAACAAATGCAAGCTCCGTTAACCCACAACTACTACAATCTAATTAAAGGAAAAGAATGTAAAGAGGAGGATTTTAGGTGACGGGTATCCTTTCTGTTGCTGCAGCTACACTTGTGACATTGCCATTGGTTGGCTATCTTCTCATGTTTATTTTCAGCAAACAACTTACGAAAAATCATAAGCGCTCTGTTCAAAGAGCGATAGATTTCAGCACTATTTTATTCATTATTTCGAATCATTTTCTAATCATGGTTATTTGGGGGAAATCATTTCTTTGGTTAATTCTCCTTATTTTAATTGCTTTAGCCATTATTTTTGTTCTTTATCATTGGAAGGTTCGCCAGGAAATTGAATACACCCGAGTATTTAGAGGCTATTGGCGGATGAACTTTTTACTCTTTTTCTTATCCTATGTTGTCTTAATTATTTATGGAATTGTACAACGGGTTTCAGGAGTAGTGGCATTATTATAATTTGTCCATAATTCCCACATTCTTCAATCAAAGTCTTTTTCTTTTCGAAACTAACAATGCTATACTACAAAGAGTGAAAACTGTTTACGAGAAAGGAAGACTTTTACATGGAGATTTTGAATCTCTCGCTCCCGGCAGCTAACCGATTTGCTACAGGTTATCTTGAAGGTGATGCAGAAATCCAGAGCTTCTTTCATTATAATTATCAGATGGATTCGGATTATCAAACCCGTTTAGAGGAATTATCAACTAGAAAATTCTATAGACAAGAAATAGCTCAACATATTGAACATTTCATGTCTCGTTTTCCTTCTTCAAATCAGGTAATGAAAAATATTGAAAAACTTAAGCTCAAAAATAGTGTTGCTGTAATAGGCGGACAGCAAGCAGGTCTGCTTACAGGTCCTCTTTATTCTGTTCATAAAGTAATCTCTATCATTAAACTTGCTGAACAAAAGGAACAGGAGCTTGGAATACCAGTGGTCCCTGTATTTTGGATTGCAGGCGAAGATCATGATTACCAAGAGGTCAATCACGTTTATACATTAAGAAATGACAAACCGGAAAAGGTCCTCTATCCGGAAAAAAATCTTCAAAAGTGTATGATTTCCGACACCATGTTGAATCGCGACATGTGTTTATCTTGGGTTGAGGATATTATCGAATCGTTTGGGGAAACACACTACACCAATAGTATTCGAGAATTCACCAAGAAGGCTTTAGACGTATCAGAAACCTTTGTCGACTTTTTTGCCATGATTATTATGGAAATGTTTAAAGACCATGGATTGCTCATCATTGATTCAGGAGATAGGGAGCTTCGGCGTTACGAGAGTGAATTTTTTATAAAGCAATTAAATCAACACGCAGAAATTACAACCAATGTTAAGAATCAGCAACAAATCATCTCCAAGGCTGGTTTTAAGCCTGCAATTGATATCGGTGAAGATGCAGCGAATTTGTTTTACACAGATCCGATCACAAATGAACGAGTATTGCTTCAATATGAGCATACCAATGGATTTTTCTTTGGTAAAAATGGTGAAGTTTCGTTAACAAAAGATGAATTGCTCACAATCGCAACAGAGTTTCCTGAAAGGCTTAGTAACAATGTTGTAACTAGACCATTAATGCAAGAATGGTTGTTTCCGACCATTGCTTTTATCGGGGGACCTGGAGAAATAGCTTATTGGGGAGAACTTAAAACAGTTTTTGAGCACTTTAATATGAAAATGCCACCTTTAGTACCAAGACTAAATATTACAATCTTGGACCGTTCAATTGAAACGGATTTAGATGAATTAGACCTAGACCTTCAGGAGGTTTTAGAACACGGTACGAATCAACATGAGCTGAAGTTTATTGATTCGATGAAGGACCGAGAACTAGAAGACTTATTGAATGAGGCTAAGAATCAGCTAAAAGCTCAATATGAGTTAATCCGCTCGAAATCTTCACATGTTGACAAGGCATTGCTTCCACTAGTAGAAAAGAACGAAAAAATCCTTTTAAAGCAGATTGAATTTATGGAGAAAAAGGTTTACGAATCTGTCTGCCGAAAACATGATGATGTTTTGAAAAAATTCTCAAGAGTGGAAAATGCACTTAGACCAAATGGGGCGCCGCAAGAAAGAATATGGAATCCCTTCTATTATTTAAATAGGCATGGGATTGACTTTTTCTCTGCTGTTTTGACATTATCTTTTAAATTTGACGGTACCCATAAGGTTATCAAAGTTTAGACTCCTGATTGGAGTCTTTTTTTTGTTGAAAAACCAATGGATTTGTAGATGAAAAATCCATTGAGAAATAGGGCCATTTTGCAGGAATCAGGATAGAGGGAGAGAATATTTAAAAATATGTGGAGGAAAGTGGGGGATTGTGGTACATTTGTTTTAGAAAGTGGGGTTAATGGGTATGTTCATGGGCGAATACCATCATAACATTGATATCAAAGGTCGCCTAATCGTTCCCGCTAAACTGCGAGAAGGTCTAGGGGAGATGTTCATTATTACTCGTGGACTAGACCAATGTTTGTTTGGGTATCCCGTCTCTGAATGGGCTGTGATTGAGGACAAGCTTAAAGGCCTCCCACTAACAAAAAAAGATGCACGTGCATTCACCCGATTTTTCTTTTCAGGTGCTACCGAGAGTGAGATTGACAAGCAAGGAAGAATCAATATACCATCTACGCTTCTTCAATATGCCAAACTGGAAAAGGAATGTGTCATTTTAGGTGTTTCCAATCGGATTGAAATATGGAGCAAAGCCATTTGGGAAGAATATTTCGCACAATCAGAGGAATCTTTTGCTGAAATTGCGGAAAATATGATTGGGTTCGATATTTAAAGGTAATATTATTCTGATAATATCACCTGACGATTGGAAAGGGGAAAGACATGTTTAAACATACAACAGTTTTACTTGAAGAGGCCGTTTCGGGGCTAAATATTAAGCCGGATGGAATTTATGTGGATTGTACTCTCGGAGGTGCTGGGCATAGCGAGTTGATTCTATCGAAGCTATCTGAGAATGGAAAGTTATACGCATTTGATCAGGATGAAACAGCGATCCAAAATGCCCGAGAAAAGTTGGCGAGATTTGGTGATCGGTTAACCATCATCAAAAGTAATTTCCTTCATTTAAAAAGAGAATTAGAACAACGGGGAGTTTATAAGGTTGACGGGGTGCTTTATGATCTTGGTGTTTCATCGCCACAGCTCGATAATCCCGAACGTGGATTTAGTTACCATCACGATGCCCCTCTAGATATGAGAATGGATCAAGATGCTGAAGTTTCGGCCTACGATGTTGTCAACAAATGGACCTATGAGCAGTTAGTGAAAATCTTTTTTCGATATGGAGAAGAGAAGTTTTCGAAACAAATCGCAAGGAAAATCGAAGCGGCACGGGAAGTACAACCGATTAAGACAACCGGTGAACTGGTGGAGTTAATCAAGGACGCGATTCCTGCCCCAGCGAGAAGAACAGGTGGACACCCTGCGAAGAGAATCTTTCAAGCGATTAGAATCGCTGTTAATGATGAGCTTCAAGTCTTTGAGGATTCTTTAGAACAAGCCATGGAAATGTTGGGGAATAGTGGAAGGATTAGCGTGATTACCTTCCATTCTTTAGAAGACAGAATCTGCAAGGTAACCATGAAGAAAGCCAGTGAGACACCACCACTGCCACCGGGTTTACCAATTATTCCTGAGGAATTTAAGCCATCGGTAAAATTAATCACAAGAAAGCCAATTCTACCTTCTGAGGAAGAACTCGAAGCTAATAATCGGGCACGATCTGCGAAGTTAAGGATTGCTGAAAAGTTGTAACTATTGTGCGGAACGACAGAACAAAACCAATAAACAGGAGGAAATAGGATGAGCAATCTTGCTAAAAAAATTCAGCAGGAAGAACAGCACCATTCGCATCAGCAAACATCAATTGCACCGAAACCGGTCGCACCAAGAAAATTCAACTGGCTGTCCCCTGGAGAAAGAATCTTAATTTTTTCATTTGGTGTTTTGTTCTGTATTGGAGCAGCCTTTATCATTTCTAAACAAGCTGACGTTTATCAAGTGAATAAAGAGATTCAGCTTGTTGAAAGCACTATTCAAGACCAGCATAAAGTTAATGGTGATTTAGAAATGCAAATCAGCGAGTTGAGCCGATATGAACGGATTAAGGAACAAGCTGAAAAACTTGGCTTAAGCCTTAATGAAAACAATGTTAAGGTTGTGCAGTGACAATGAACAAGAAGCAACCAAATATGAATGTGGGAGCAGCTGGATTGTTTTTAGTATTCAGCCTGCTCTTTTTTATCTTAATTTATCGATTCTTATCTATACAAATCACAGGTGAGGCACATGGTCAGGCGCTTGCAGCGAAGGCTCAACAAAAGTACTCAAATGAGACAGTGATAGAGGCAGTTAGAGGAACAATTTTCGACCGGAATGATGAAGTAATAGCAGAAGATGCAAGCGCCTATACACTTGTAGCCATCCTCGATGAAGACATGACCACGAACCGAAAAGAACCAAAACATGTGGTCGATCCAGAAAAAACAGCGAAAGTTTTAGCTAAATATATTAATATGGATGAGTCAGAAATCTTACAGCGCTTATCGAAAGATGGGGCCTTTCAGGTTGAATTTGGTGTCGCAGGCAGGGATATCTCTCATCAAATTAAGAGTGAAATAGAAAAAGAGAAACTACCGGGCATTATCTTTACCAAAGGATCTAAACGTTTTTACCCAAATGGTGTATTTTCCTCCCATTTAATCGGCTTCGTGGAGAAAAAGGAAAACGAGGATGGTCGGTCCGAAACGAGTGGGAAACTAGGGATAGAGCAAAGTTACAATAAACTCCTGACAGGGAAAAATGGCTCTTTAAAAGTTGAAAGTGACCTTTGGGGCTTCTTGTTACCTAATGCAGAAAAGAAAGTAACACCTGCAGAGAATGGCGATAACCTTTACTTAACAATTGATAAAAAAATACAGACGTTTCTTGAAGATGCAATGAACCGGGTCGATGAGGAATACGAGCCAGAAAAAATCATTGCCATTGTTGCGGACCCAAAAACGGGTGATATTCTAGCAATGGGCCAAAGGCCTACATTTCACCCTCAAACAAGAGAGGGAATCGAAAAAAGCTGGCATAATGAAATTATTGAAACCACGATTGAGCCTGGGTCAACCATGAAGACCTTTACTTTGGCTGCGGCTGTAGAGGAAAATGTCTTTAACCCAAATGAAACGTTTCAATCTGGTTCTTATCGAGTAACGCCTAAATCAGTCCCTATTCGTGATCACAACTATGGGAGAGGTTGGGGTGAGATTTCGTATCTAGAAGGAATTCAACGTTCATCCAATGTTGCAGTTGCAAAATTGGTAAATGAAAAAATGGGTGTAGACACCTTTAGAAACTACCTAACCGCATTTGGGTTTGACAAGCCAACAGGTATTGAACTTCCAAATGAAGTAACTGGAAAGATTCAATATGAATGGCCAATTGAGAAAGTAACGACGTCATTTGGACAAGGGACAACCATGACACCGTTGCAGTTAGTTCAGGCGACTACGGCTATTGCGAATAACGGAAAGATGATGAAGCCTAGAATCATTGACAAAATTGTTGATTCTACGACTGGAAAGGTCATTGAACAGAATAAACCTGAAATTGTTGGCACACCTATTTCTCCTGAAACTGCGAAAAAGGTAAGAGAGATTCTCGAAACTACGGTTACAAATGAAGACCATGGTACCGGGGGAAATTATCGAATCGAAGGCTATAATGTTGCTGGAAAAACAGGTACCGCTCAGATTCCAGGGGATGATGGAAGATATTTAACAGGTCGTGAGAATTTTCTCTTCTCCTTTTTAGGGATGGCTCCGACAGAAAATCCGGAACTAATTGTCTACGTGGCTGTTCAACAGCCAAAAATTGATGAAAGTACTAATGGTTCCGTTCCTGTTTCAATGATTTTTAATCCAGTCATGAAAAGCAGCTTACAATATTTAAATATTCAACCTGCTTCCCAAGGGAAGGTTACCTCAAATAAGATTCCTGATGTCAAAGGAAAGGGAATCGACGAATCAGTCAAACTACTTCAAGAGTCAGGCTTAAATCCGGTTGTAGTTGGCAATGGTGACAAAATAGTTAACCAGCTACCAGAAGCAGGTGTTACCACGCTTGAAGGAGAACGAATCTTGTTAAGAACATCAGGAGATGAAATCAAGATTCCGGATATGACGGATTGGTCGTTTAGAGATACAATGAAGTTCGCAAAACTTGCAGAGTTAAAATTAAACAAGGCAGGAAATGGCTTTGTTACTAAACAAAGTATCAAGCCAGGAACGATTGTAAGTGGCGGTGAGTATTTAATTGTAGAGCTTACCACTCCCCTTCAGCAAACTGAAGCTAAAGAGTCTGAGAAGGAAAGTGACGATAGCAAAGAAGCTGAAAATGAAACATCAGAGAATGATTCGGAAGCAGAAGATAACGAAACAGAGGAAGTCGTATACGACTAACCTCTGTTTTTTTATTTTTGCCTCATCCGTAAAAGGTTGCGAACAATGGGGAAGGCTCAGAGCATCTCAGTGCCGATCGTGATGAAAAAGGTTGGAGCAAGGGAATCGAGAAGTCGACTCAATGCCTATAGTAATGAAAGGGGCTGGATTCTCCACCGTTCCCTTTTTGATGATTCTCTCCTTATTTTGGGCACGCTGGATTTTCCACCGTTCCCTTTTTGATGATCCTCTCCTCTTTTCGGACACGCTGGATTCTCCACCGTTCCTTTTTGTATTATTCTCTCCTCATTTCTGGCACGCTGGATATTCCACCGTTCCCATTTGCATGATCCTCTCCTTATTTTGGGCACGCTGGATTCTCCACCGTTCCCTTCTTGATGAACCTCTCCTCATTTCTGGCACGCTGGATTCTCCACCGTTCCCTTTTTGATGATTCTCTCCTTATTTTGGGCACGCTGGATTCTCCACCGTTCCCTTTTGCATGATGAATCCCTTATTTTGGGCACGCTGGATTCCCCATCGTTCCCTTCTTGATGAACCTCTCCTCATTTCTGGCACGCTGGATTCCCCATCGTTCCCTTCTTGATGAACCTCTCCTCATTTCTGGCACGCTGATTCTCTAACAATCCTTTTTCCGAATCCTCTCCTAATACCGGCACCTGAGCCAACACTAAGACCTAGCATTGGAGTATGGGAATCGAGAGGTCAACTCAGTGCCCAAAGTAATGAAAAAGGTTGAAGTATGGGAACTGAAAGTGTGTCTCAGTGCCGATCGTGATGGAAAAGGTTCGAGTAAAGGAATTGAGAAGTCAGCTCAGTGCCAATAGTGATGAAAAAGATTGGAGTAAGGGAATCGAGAAGTCGCCACAGTGCCTATAGTATTAAAAAAGGTTGGAGTATGGTAACCGAGGAAAAGCCTTGATGCCCAAAGTGGTGAATTTCTTTTAAATCGGGAATCATGACGCCGCTGTTTTATATCAATGGGCTCGAGCTCCAGCTCGAGCTCCAGCTTCTAACCCCTAGGCTCATCATATGCCATTCCTGAATTGAAGCGAAAGAACGCCTCTATTCAGGCTCGTTTCATACCAGTCGGGTCTGATCAAGCCGCTTCCGCTTTTAATGGTTATATTGGTTTTTGTACAAGCATATATTTGAACAAGCAGTTTACCTAAGATGATGGTCGTGGCTTACGTGCTGTTGGGGGTATTGAAGGAGGATGTTTGTTATATGCGTGTATCTAATGTGACGGTTAGGAAGAGGCTAGCCTTTACTCTTGTTGTAGGAATTCTCGTTTTTTTCATTATTGATGTGCGGCTAGGATATGTGCAGTTTTTTATGGGGGATTGGTTAACGGATAAAGCGAAAAGTTCTTGGAGTCGGAATATTCCTTTTGAGCCCAAGCGTGGAGAAATCGTTGACCGCAATGGTGTGGCCTTAGCAACGAATATAAGTGCTCCGACGGTTTGGGTGGTACCAAGACAAATTGAAAATCCAGATGAGACGGCAAAAAAACTTGCACCTGTATTAAACATTAAGACAGAAAAAGTTTATCAATACATTACCAAAGGAGAGTCCATCGTAAGGATCAATGAGGCGAGAAAAATCTCTCATGAAAAAGCAAAAGAAGTTAGGGCCCTAAACTTGAAGGGAATCTATATTGGCGAAGATTCCAAGCGGCATTATCCATTTGGTGATTATTTATCACACGTCCTTGGGTTTGCTGGCATTGACAATCAAGGCTTGATGGGACTTGAATTATATTATGACGAAGAACTAAAAGGCGAGCAAGGCTCTGTCCAATTTTACGCGAATGCAAAAGGACAACGTATGGAAGATATGGCGGATGACTATGAACCGCCAAAAGATGGGCTTGACTTAAAACTGACAATTGATAGTAAAGTTCAAACGATTATGGAGCGTGAATTAGATATTGCCGAGGCAAAGTACAATCCTGATGGAATCGTTGCAATCGCGATGGATCCAAATAACGGTGAAATCCTTGGTATGTCGAGTAGACCTAATTTTGATCCAGCTAATTTTCAGACTGTTTCACCTGATGTATATAATCGGAACTTACCAATATGGAGTACGTATGAACCTGGTTCGACATTCAAAATTATTACCTTGGCAGCAGCTTTAGAAGAAGGCAAAGTGGATTTGGATAAAGACAATTTTCACGACCCAGGGCATATAGAAGTGGCGGGAACGAGAATTCATTGTTGGAAATCTGGAGGACACGGAAGTCAAACCTTCCTAGAAGTGGTTCAGAATTCTTGTAACCCGGGGTTTGTTGAGCTCGGAGAGAGACTAGGAAAAGAAACGTTATTCAAATATGTGCATGGATTTGGATTTGGAGAAAAGACAGGAATAGATCTACAAGGAGAGTCAGCGGGAATTCTTTTTAATCTAGCTAGAGTAGGCCCGCTTGAGCAGGCAACCACTGCGTTTGGGCAGGGTGTTTCGGTTACACCAATTCAACAGGTGGCTGCTGTTTCTGCAGCTGTGAATGGAGGGACCCTGTATACTCCATATATTGCGAAGGAGCTTGTTAACCCATCGACAGGAGAAGTGGTTATGCAAAAGTCTCCAGAGGCAAAAAGAAAAGTCATTTCCGAGGAAACTTCCAAAGAAATTAGACGTGCTCTGGAGACCGTAGTGGCGCAAGGCTCCGGGAAAGGTGCTTTCGTCGAATCGTATCGTGTTGGGGGAAAGACGGGTACAGCGCAGAAGGCACAAGGGGGAAGGTACTTAGAAAATAATTATATTGTCTCATTTATCGGGTTTGCTCCCGCGGATGACCCACAGCTAGTTATTTATGTTGCGGTCGATAATCCAAAAGGAACTGTCCAATTTGGAGGTGTGGTTGCAGCTCCAATTGTAGGGAATATCATGGAAAGTAGTTTGCATGCCTTGGAAGTTGAACCGAGAAAAGAGCAGGTGGAAAAAGAACTTACCTGGCTAGACACCCCAATGATTGAAGTACCAGACTTAGTAGGACACTCTAAAAAGGAAATTCGTGAGATGCTTTTAAATTTAAAAATTGATACTAGTGGTGAAGGAGATAAAGTGGTCAAACAATCTCCATCTGCAGGTGTAAAGGTGAAAGAAGGCTCCACGATAAGAATCTATCTAGGAGAGGAATAAGGTCTACCCAACAAAACTAAACTAACTAAGAAAATAAATCGATGGGCGGCGAATATATTCATACTTCGCGGCCTATTTTTTTTATACAAGACTATTTAAAAAAAGTTGTTGTTAAAATCACCCATTGTAACAAAGAACAACTATGGTTACTGCTTTTAATGCTTTTTTCTCATTATGATACCTGTTTTTGTAAAGAAAGTTAGAGTTGCTAGTCTTATCTTCCTATAAAACAATCAAGGCTGAGAATCAAAGGTACTTCCAATGAGATGATAGCTAAATTCAACCTAATCATGTAAAATAAAGTGATGCTTCCATCAGAGGTGAAAAGAGAAAAGTGTGAACTAATTGCTCCCTATCCCTCTGAGCTAAATAAGAGGGAAACTGTCTGTATGGAGAGAAAAATTGCATGTTGTTTGAGAGGATTTGATAGTATGAAACTACATAAGCTACTGGATTCATTGGGTACATTCGGTAACTTTACTGAAGAAAACCCTGAAATTACTTCCGTTGAAAATGATAATAGGAAAGTAAGACAAGGAAGCTTATTTATTTGTGTAAAAGGGTATACAGTCGATGGCCATGACTTTGCGAAGTCTGCAGTCGAAAACGGTGCAGTTGCCGTTCTTGCAGAAAGAAACCTAAACTTAAATGTACCTGTCATTGTTGTGAAAGATACATCAAGGGCAATGGCTATTCTTGCGGATGCTTTTTATGAACAACCGAGTCATAAGCTTCACATGATTGGGATAACAGGAACAAACGGTAAAACAACAACTAGTCACCTAGTAGAAAAGATTTTTGCTGATGCAGGACAGAAAACCGGCTTAATTGGAACAATGTATACAAAAGTTGGCGACCAGACCTTTGAGGTTAAAAATACAACACCTGAAAGTCTAACCTTGCAAAAAACACTGAAAAAGATGGTTGATGAAAAAGTAGAGACAACCGTAATGGAAGTATCTTCGCATGCCCTTGTGCATGGGAGAGTGCATGGGACAGATTATGATGTCGCTGTGTTTACAAATCTAACCCAGGATCATCTTGATTACCATAAAACAATGGAAGAATATAAAAAGGCAAAAGGGCTCCTTTTTTCTCAATTGGGGAATAGCTTTAACCATAAAAAGCCTAAATATGCTGTTCTTAATGCTGATGATCCAACTAGTGCGGAGTACGAGCGTAGTACAGCTGCAATCCCCTTTACTTATGGAATTGATAACAAGGCTGATTTACAAGCGAAAAATGTACAGATGGCAGCAAGTGGAACTTCGTTTGACCTTGCGAGCCCATTTGGAGTCCATAAAGTGAACATCCAACTAATTGGAAAGTTTAGTGTTTATAACGTTCTTGCAGCGATTGGCGCAGCGCTGGTTTCAGGTTTACCACTTGCTACCATTATCTCATCGGTGGAAAAGGTAAAAGGTGTGTCCGGCCGATTTGAACCTGTTGATGCAGGTCAAGCCTTTTCGGTAATTGTAGATTATGCTCATACGCCAGATAGTCTTGAGAATGTATTAAACACAGTTCGTCAATTTGCTCAAAAACGCATTTTTGTTGTGGTTGGTTGTGGAGGAGACCGGGATCGTACAAAACGTCCTCTGATGGCGAAAATAGCTTGTGAACATGCGACAGATGCTATTTTTACTTCAGATAACCCACGAAGTGAAGACCCTGAACGAATCCTTGAAGATATGGAAGAGGGGGTCAAAGGGGAAAACTATACCAAAATTACCGACCGAGAAGAAGCGATTCGCTATGCTGTGGAGCAAGCTAAAGACGGGGATGTTATTTTAATTGCCGGAAAAGGGCATGAGACGTATCAGCAAATCGGTAAGGAAATTTTTGATTTTGATGATAGAGAAATTGCATTTAAAGCAATAAAGCAGAGAAAGGAACAATAGAATAAAGTGATGGACAATAAACTGATACAAAGCACGCTATATACAACTAATTTTCGGGTTCAAAAGAGGCAGGGTATGAAGGAAATAGCCTCTTCACCGGGTATGAAGAACAGGACTGCTATCAGCAGCCCAGAAGAAAGGGGGGAATAAAATGCTGGAGCAGGTCATTTTATTTACCATTTTATTGAGCTTTTTAATAACGGTTATCCTTTCTCCAGTGTTTATTCCGTTCTTAAGAAGATTAAAATTTGGTCAGAGCATCCGTGAGGAAGGACCGAAGTCTCATCAAAAAAAGACTGGGACCCCAACTATGGGTGGATTAATGATTCTATTGTCTATCGTTGTAACAACGATTGTCATGACTCAGAAGTTTTCAAGTCTGACTGTAGAAACTTTTCTTTTGTTGTTTGTAACACTTGGATTTGGTTTGTTAGGGTTTTTGGATGATTTTATTAAGGTTGTCATGAAGCGTAATCTTGGATTAACCTCCAAACAAAAACTACTTGGTCAAATCGTGGTTTCGGTCATATTTTATGTGATTTTTCAACAGAGTAATTTTTCAACGGTGATTTCAATTCCGCTCACAGATATATCTTTTGATCTTGGGTGGGGTTATGTATTACTTGTCATATTTTGGATGGTTGGTTTTTCAAATGCTGTCAATCTTACAGATGGTCTTGATGGTCTCGTTTCAGGTACGGCCGCAATTGCTTTTGGTGCTTTTGCTGTTCTGGCGTGGAACCAGTCCCTATTTGAAGTTTCGATCTTTTCTGTTGCCGTTGTGGGAGCAGTATTAGGTTTTCTAGTTTTTAATGCTCACCCAGCCAAGGTCTTTATGGGTGATACAGGTTCCTTGGCACTTGGAGGAGCGATCGCCACGATTGCGATATTAACAAAGTTAGAGTTTTTATTAATTATTATTGGTGGGGTATTCGTGGTCGAAACTCTCTCGGTTATTCTTCAGGTCATTTCTTTTAAAACGACAGGGAAGAGAATCTTCAGAATGAGTCCGCTCCATCACCATTATGAGCTTCTTGGTTGGTCCGAATGGCGTGTTGTTGTCACGTTTTGGACTGTAGGTCTTCTATTCGCCATTATTGGTATCTATATTGAGGTGTGGATATAAGTGAAACAGGTTAGTTTTTACAAACATAAGAAAATACTCGTTCTCGGACTAGCGAAAAGCGGTGTTAGTGCAGCTGCTCTGTTACATAAGCTGGGTGCATTTGTGACAGTTAACGATAGTAAACCTTTATCAGAAAACCCAGAGGCCCAAAGTCTGCTTGAGCAGGGGATAAAGGTTGTTTGCGGAGGCCACCCGGTTGAACTTATGGAAGATGGGTTTGAATTAGTCGTAAAAAACCCAGGTATTCCATACCAAAATCCCATGATTATGAAGGCAGTCGAGAAGCAAATCCCTATCATTACAGAAGTGGAACTTGCTTATCAAATTTCTGAAGCACCGTTTATCGGAATCACAGGGACAAATGGAAAGACAACAACCACTACATTGATATTTGAAATGTTAAAAGGAGGAGGAAGAAATCCACTAATTGCTGGGAATATCGGTACGGTAGCTTCCAGTGTTGCTCAGGAGGCAAGTCAAGACGATAATATTGTCATTGAATTATCCTCCTTTCAGTTAATGGGGATTTCTTCTTTCCGCCCTAAAATTGCCATTATTACAAATCTATATAGTGCCCATCTCGATTACCATGGCACAATCAAAGAATATCATCAAGCAAAGGCCAGAATTACAGAAAATCAGCAAGAAGATGATTATTTTATCTGCAATGCGGACCAAGAAAAAATTATGGAGATAGCACGAAAATCAAAGGCGAAAATCATTCCGTTCTCTACAAAGAAACCCCTTGAAAATGGGGTCTTTGTGGAAGATGGATGGATATTCTTCAATCAAGAAAAAATTATTTCTTTAGATGATATCGCCCTTCCTGGTGAGCATAATTTAGAAAATATTTTATCTGCTGTGGGTGCTGCTAGACTGGCAGGAGCTGATAAGGAAGCGATTATTCATGTGCTAAAAACATTTACCGGAGTGCGTCATCGTTTGCAATTCGTTGATGAGATTTCAGAGCGGAAATTTTATAATGATTCAAAAGCCACAAACATCTTAGCAACTCAAAAGGCACTTTCCGCTTTCAACGCACCTATTATCTTACTTGCTGGTGGGCTTGATAGGGGCAATAGCTTCGACGAGCTCATTCCATCCCTTGAGGGGGTTAAAGGACTCGTTACCTTTGGGCAAACAGCTACTAAGATTGAGGAAGCAGGGAAGCAGGCAGGGATAAAAACAATCATTCGCGTCGATAATGTTGAAAAAGCCGTTCCTGAAGCTTTCAACCTATCTGATGCTGGTGACGTCATTTTGCTTTCCCCTGCATGTGCAAGTTGGGACCAATATAAAACTTTTGAGGTCAGGGGAGACATGTTCATCGAAGCCGTGCATAAGCTTAAGTAGGGCTTGTCTTTGATCTCACTCGATTACCCGCTTTGTGCTGGATAGATTGGCAAGCATCGTACAGGCCCGAATCTAATCAGCCGAGGTGTTTAAGTTGCCAACGAAAAAAACAACCCCTGACTTTATTTTGCTAATTGTTACTTTTTCGCTCCTAGCTGTAGGGATGACGATGGTCTACAGCGCTAGTGCAATTTGGGCAGAGTATAAATTTGATGATTCCTTTTTCTTTGCTAAGAGACAGATGTTATTTGCTGTTGTCGGAATCATTGCGATGTTCTTTATTATGAATGTTGATTATTGGACATGGAGAACTTGGGCAAAAGTCATTCTCATTGTCTGCTTTGTCCTTTTAATCCTCGTCTTAATTCCTGGCGTTGGAAATGTGCGGAATGGTTCTAGAAGTTGGATTGGCGTGGGTGCCTTTTCTGTTCAGCCATCAGAGTTTATGAAATTGGCGATGATTGCGTTCCTTGCAAAGTTTTTATCTGAGAAGCAAAAGCAAATAACGTCGTTTAAGTCAGGGTTAATGCCTTCCTTAGGTCTTGTTTTTACAGCTTTTGCGCTCATTATGCTGCAACCTGATTTAGGTACAGGGACCGTAATGGTAGGGACGTGTGTCGTCATGATTTTTATCTCTGGAGCGAAGATCATGCATTTTGTTTACTTAGGTCTTGTGGGGGTCGCTGGCTTTGTCGGTTTAATTGCCTCTGCCCCATATCGAATGGATCGGATTACCTCGTTTTTAGACCCTTGGAAAGACCCGCTAGGCACTGGTTTTCAAATGATCCAATCTCTTTATGCAATAGGTCCGGGTGGGCTGTTTGGCTTGGGATTAGGTGAGAGTAGACAAAAATTCTTTTATCTACCTGAGCCGCAGACAGACTTTATTTTTGCCATTATCGCAGAGGAGCTAGGTTTTATCGGAGGTTCCTTTGTCTTGCTTCTATTTTCTCTTCTGCTATGGAGAGGTGTAAGAATTGCCTTAGGAGCGCCTGATTTATACGGAAGTTTGCTCGCAACGGGAATTATTGCGATGATTGCTATCCAAGTGATGATCAATATTGGTGTTGTTACTGGCTTAATGCCAGTTACTGGGATTACGTTACCGTTTCTAAGCTACGGTGGTTCTTCTCTGACCTTGATGTTAATGGCGGTGGGTGTACTCTTAAATGTAAGCAGATATTCGAGATATTAATCTAACCCTGTGATACAGGGTTCTTTTTGTTCATCAAGTATATTTACTTTATGAGTTCATATTTATAATGTACATACGCTCTATATGGTGTTAATCTGTCGTAAAGAAATGATTTGCCACTAGGTAAAGAGAACCTTAGACGTATGTTACAATTCAATAACAATCATTTTAAAATCCATTTAGGAGTTTAGAATGTAGTAGAATAGGGTATAGCCTGAGAAGCTTTGCTATTCCTTTGCAAATTTTCTTGGCTTGTTTCCTGTATTTAATTGCTCTTCAATGAGGTGAGAAAATGAAAATAGTCGTAAGCGGTGGAGGAACCGGAGGGCATATTTATCCGGCACTAGCTTTAATTAGAGAGATAAAAAAGAAAGATCCGAATGCTGAATTTCTTTATATAGGAACAGAAAAGGGCCTGGAAAGCACAATTGTACCGAGGGAAAATATTCCTTTTAAATCGATACATATTACAGGATTTAGACGGAAATTAAGCTTTGAAAATATTAAAACGGTTCTCAGGTTCTTAAAAGGAGTTACGGATAGTAAAAGAATTCTAAAAGAATTTAATGCTGACGTTGTGATTGGCACGGGTGGGTATGTATGCGGCCCCGTTGTCTATGCGGCAGCTAAATTAGGCATTCCGACCATTATTCATGAACAAAATAGTATTCCAGGATTAACGAACAAGTTCTTAAGTAGATATGTTGATCGGATCGGAATCTGTTTTGAAGATGCAAGACAGTATTTCCCAGCAGAAAAGGTTGTAATGACCGGTAACCCTAGAGCATCTGAGGTGTTAGGTCAAGATGGGAAAAAGGGAAGACAGTCTGTCGGATTGAAGGACAATCAACCTGCTGTATTAATCTTTGGAGGCAGCAGAGGGGCAAAGCCATTAAATGAAGCAGTCTTAAAAAGCTTGACAGAAATGGGAAGTAAACCGTATCAGGTTTTATATATTACTGGGGATGTCCATTATGAAGAGGTAAAGAAAGAAGTAGAGTTAATTGGGAATCCAGAAAATGTGATTATTAAGCCATTTATCCACAATATGCCTGAAGTGCTGGCGGGGATTGATTTAACTGTTGCGCGTGCAGGGGCAACTACGCTTGCTGAATTGACTTCACTTGGGATCCCAAGTATCCTCATTCCAAGTCCGTATGTTACCGACAATCATCAGGAAAAAAATGCGCTAGCTTTAAGCACACATCAAGCTGCCGAGCTATTACTGGAGAAGGACTTAACAGGACCTAAATTAATTGAGAAAATAGATGGAATTTTAACTAACAGCGAAAAGTTAATAGAAATGAAATCTGCTTCGAAAAGATTAGGCATACAAGATGCTGCAAACAGAATGCACCAACTGATTAAAGAACTGGTTAAGTAGCCCAGTGACAATTCTGTGCATAGTATAGATAAATGGATTTTGCTGAAAGGAAGATTTTTTAATGAAGGAATTGGCAAAACAACTTCAAGAGATGAAAATTGGCACCGTAAAAGAGAATGAGCCATTAGCTAGTCATACAACCATTAAGATTGGTGGACCAGCAGATTTATTTATTGAGCCTTCTACAATTGATAATCTGGAGAAAGCGATGAAAGTGATTCGTGAAGCTGGAGTTAAATGGACGGCAATTGGTCGCGGATCTAATTTACTTGTATCGGATAAGGGGATAGAAGGGGTTGTCATCAAGCTGGGAGCGGGTCTTGATCATGTTGAAGTAGTCGGAAATACGGTTACGGTTGGGGCAGGGGCTTCCGTAGTCGCTTTAGCGATGACTTTGAGTAGGAAGGGCCTTTCTGGTTTAGAATTTGCCAGTGGCATTCCAGGTTCTGTAGGTGGAGCCGTTTACATGAACGCTGGTGCCCATGGGTCGGATATTTCCAAAATCCTAGAAAAAGCCCATATCCTATTTGAAGATGGAACAATGGAATGGTTGAACGTAGAACAAATGACGTTTTCCTATAGAACATCTGTGTTGCAAAAAGAAAGACCCGGTATTGTCTTAGAGGCAGTCTTCAATCTCCAAAACGGGGAGGTTGATACCATTAAGGGTGTTATCAAGAAAAACAAAGATTATCGTAAGGATACTCAGCCTTGGAGCTCTCCGTGTGCTGGGAGTATTTTTAGGAACCCCTTACCCAACTATGCTGGTCAGTTGGTGGAAAAAGCAGGTTTAAAAGGATATTCAATAGGGGGAGCACAAATATCTGAAATGCATGGAAATTTCATCGTGAACACCGGAAACGCAACAGCAGCTGATGTTTTAGCATTAATTGACTATGTCAAAAAACAGATATGGGATCTGTATGGTATAAGGATGGAAACAGAGGTTGAAATCATTGGTAAAATTTAAGCGAAAACCCTCTGTAATTGGTAAAAATGTGGTATAATAATTCATCAGATTATGTAGAGAAATTGTGGACTTGAGCGATTAACGGCATGAACTTCGTGCCGTTGTTTTCACTTACCCCTTGTACAAGCATACTGATTATAGTAATAGCTGCTAGAAACCAAAAGTTTAGATATGGCTGTAAAAGAGGTGATTGGGGATGGAGAATGGAAAAATAGTATCAATAGAGGACCGTATTCCAAAATTGAAACATCAAAGAAAGAAAAAAGCAAACAGGCGCTTAATATTGATGCTCTTTCTCTTTTTTACTTTAATTCTATGTATTATTTATTTCCAATCACCACTTAGTAAGGTCCATACTATTGTTATCAATGGCAACGAATCCGTTGCCATTGAGGAGGTACAGCAGAAGAGTGGGATTACCAAAGGAACAAATATATGGAAAATTAATCGAAAAGAAACGGAAGCATTAATTGAAAAGCTACCTGAAATTGAGACAGCAAAAGTATCCGTCCAGTTTCCCAATACCGTTACGATCAATTTAAAAGAGTTTGAGAAGCTCGCCTATCTTTCACAAGGAAGGGATTTCATCCCGGTTCTAAGTAATGGAGAGATTCTGCAGAATGGATTAACACAAGAAATACCGGTAAATGCTCCTATTCTCGTCTCATTTAAAGAAGGGGAAGTATTGAATGAGATGATTTCTTCGTTGAAGCTTCTTCCAGAAGAGATTCTTAGCACGATTTCTGAAATCCATCACAATCCTTCTGATACCGATTCCTACCGTATTCTCCTTTACATGAATAACGGATTTGAAGTAAATGCTACATTGAGAAACTTTACTGAGAAAATGGTTCATTACCCATCCATAATAAGCCAGCTTGACCCATCACAAAAAGGGGTTATAGATATCGAAGTTGGTTCTTATTTCAAAGCGTATAAAGCAGAGGAAGCTGAAGAAGTTGAACTTGAAGAAGAAAGTGAAGACTAAGCGTGTTGTCATATCCATTGTATGTCTTGTTTTAGGGTTTATGATTGCTTATTCTTATCGGGTTACCCA
>Ga0180215_1000160_pt1 | contig 98186 bp, 90 predicted proteins | sample eDN3rd37CBELigBY_FD_128871 | JGI IMG/M metagenome (GOLD analysis project Ga0180215, IMG submission 128871) | Enriched backyard soil microbial communities from Emeryville, California, USA - eDNA 3rd pass 37_C BE-Lig BY (version 2) (version 2) | ecosystem: Environmental > Terrestrial > Soil >...
AAACGGCGGCCGTAACTATAACGGTCCTAAGGTAGCGAAATTCCTTGTCGGGTAAGTTCCGACCCGCACGAAAGGCATAACGATCTGGGCGCTGTCTCAACGAGGGACCCGGTGAAATTGAAGAGCGCGTGAAGATGCGCGCAACCCGCGGCAGGACAAAAAGACCCCGTGCAGCTTTACTCCAGCTTGCCATCGGGCGTAGTGCTGGTCTGTGTAGGATAGGTGGGAGGCTGTGAAGCTCGGACGCCAGTTCGGGTGGAGCCGTTGGTGAAATACCACTCTGATCAGCGCGGCGCTCTAACCTGAGTCCGTAATCCGGCTTGGGGACAGTGGCTGGTGGGGAGTTTGACTGGGGCGGTCGCCTCCTAAAGCGTAACGGAGGCGCCCAATGGTTCCCTCAGGCCGAATGGAAACCGGCCGGAGCGTGCAATGGCAGCAAGGGAGCTTGACTGCGAGGCTGACCCGCCGAGCAGGGACGAAAGTCGGGCATAGTGATCCCACGGTACCGCGTGGAAGGGCCGTGGCTTAACGGATAAAAGCTACGCCGGGGATAACAGGCTGATGATGCCCAAGAGTCCACATCGACGGCATCGTTTGGCACCTCGATGTCGGCTCGTCTCATCCTGGGGCTGGAGGCGGTCCCAAGGGTTGGGCTGTTCGCCCATTAAAGAGGTACGCGAGCTGGGTTCAGAACGTCGTGAGACAGTTCGGTCTCTATCCGCCGTGGGCGTTTAGAAGGTTGCGCGGAGCTGGCCCTAGTACGAGAGGACCGGGCTGGACGAACCGCTGGTGTGCCAGTTGTCTGGCAACAGGCATCGCTGGGTAGCCACGTTCGGCAGGGATAACCGCTGACAGCATCTAAGTGGGAAGCCCGCCGCAAGATGAGCCTTCTCGGCTCCTTGAGAGCGTAAGACCCCCGGAAGACGACCGGGTCGATAGGCGGCCGGTGGACAGCAGGTAACTGACTGGAGCCTAGCCGTACTAATGGTCGAGGACGGTTCTTTACATCTTCATTTGGAACGCTTTGCTCGTCTCGATACCCTTCGACTGGCAGTACCAGTCGTCGGTGTAGATTGCGTCTGCTTTTCCCCTCGGGTGTGTGCGTGGCCGAGAGCGCCATGGCTCCACCCAGTCCCATCCCGAACCTGGTCGTGCCCCATGGCAGCGCCGGAGAGTACTGCACGGGGAACCGTGTGGGAGGCGAGGCCGCTGCGCACACTCCCGAGTGGAAAAGCAACCAGACGCACTCTCGTATCCTCAACCACCGCGGGGTGGAGCAGTGGCAGCTCGTTGGGCTCATAACCCAAAGGTCGCGGGTTCGAATCCCGCCCCCGCTACCCAGAGAACCCCTGACGCACAGGCGTCGGGGGTTTTGCTTTGTCTCCTGTGAGTCCGCGATTGTGCTCGCTATGTTTCCGTTGTTGTGTAGCGGTCCGAATTTCCGCGGGACTCGGCTCAGTCTCCGAACAGGTCAAGTTGCGTTGCCTGCTGGCTGTTCCGGAGAGCCTCGATATCCGTCCGGGGGGTAACGTTCGGGAACGTATGGTCGAAATCCGATGGTGACGGGTATAGCGGGCGGAAGCGCTCTGCCATGTCGCGCAGTCGTCGGAGCAGGTAAGAGCGATCCTCGTCGCCGGCATAGGCTTCGGTCGCGTTCAGTGTGCCGTCGTTGCGTTGATAGACTTGCACGCGCTCGCCGACGCGTTGATTGCCTATCGCTTCCGCGAGCTTCCGATTGGACTCGCTCGTGCGGGTCTGCTCGGTGATCGTCTCCCATCGGCTGAGTTCGTCGGGTTCCAGTTCTCCGTTAACGATGCGACTTGCAAGATCCAGGTAGAAATCTCGAATTGATCCGAATCGCTCCGGTTCGAGGAGGCGCGATACGGCGTCGCGGACGAACTGGCGCAGGTAGCGCTCTTCGCGCCGGCTGCGGAGGCTACTGCCTTTCAGGATGACCCGGCCGTCGTATTCGAGCAACGCGTAGTTCTTGAGTTTGAGCGATAGCATTCCCTGGTAACGTCCATCGTGCGCGAGTCTGATCCCAGCGCTGAGGGTTTCCGATACCGCGTCAACGAGTTCCAGTTCAGCATCGAGTGTTCTCACATCGTCCGGTGGCTGGAAGTAGACGCCGTCGGTATCGATTTCGATCGGTCGCGCTCCACGGGATTCGAGTTCGTTCACGATATCGAGAATGATGTCCTGTCCGCGCAATGTGACGCGTCGTGCGGCATCGTAGTCGTTCAGGTAGGCGCGTCCATAGCCCAGGTATCCGTAGAACGAGTTGATCAGGACTTTAAAACTCGACTGAATGCCGTTCCAGCGGGCTCGATCGATGCCCGTTGATTGCTGCTCGGCGCGCTTGGCGCGAAGTCGCTGCGCGGTCAGCGTTCGGAGCATCGGCAGGAACACATCGAGCGTGTCTGCTGCCGGCGAGATGCCTTCGCTGAGCATGATCGAGGGATACAGGCTTTCGACGTCACATTTCACAACCGGCGAGAAGCGCCCGACGGCGCGGACCTCTGTGTATCCGCCGGGATAGTCTCGTGGATGCGAGGGAGCAGGAATGCTCTGTCCAGCGTTCAGGTACGCTCTGACGAGCAAGTCGTTGATCTTTTCACCCGGGCCACCGGTCGCGCTGGACTGCAATCCTCGGGGAAGAATCCGCGTCTGGTATAGCTCCGTCGGCAAGGTGAGTTCACTGAGCGCGTTCACGTCAAGTACGTCATCGACGGCGTAGCGGATGAGTTCTTCACGCCGATGGTGCCAGGCGTCTGCAATCTGTTCCCCTTCGACGAAAGTTCGATCCGATCGACCGAGTCCCATTGCTGAAATGACGGACTTCAACGCGTAGGAGTCCAGTTGTCCGGCGGTGTCGTAGCGCTGGATCTGCTGGTATGTGTCGATGAAGTGACGGCCGTAGACGTAGGCAGCCCGGAACGGGATTGTTCTAGCACCAGCCTTGAAGCGCTGCTCGTTGGCGATGCGAACGGGAGAACCATCGCGTCCCCAGAAGAGTTGGGTGTTGGCCCGCCTGGCTCGCTCGGCAAGGTAGGCGATGTCGAAATTGAAGAGGTTATGCCCTTCGATGACATCGGGGTCACGCGCTCGAATCCAGTCCGCCAGAGCGTGGATCATGCCGCGTTCGTTCATTTGGTCGCCGCGCAGCACGAGCGGCTCACGACCGTTGATCGTTGCTGTGATGATGACAATCTTGGCGTCTGGACTGCTTGGATCCAGGCTCAGCGTCTCGATATCCAGCTGCGCACGCCGAACCTCGTCGAATTCGACATCGCGGAAGCACCCTCGGCCAGAGTCGACCAGGTACTGATCGGCGGGTGATGGGAACGCGATGATCGGTTGTGCCTCATCGCGGAGCGCCCGGAAACTATTGCTGAAGGCAGACCAGCCAGAGAAGCGGATGCGAACTGAGTACGTCGCATCACCTGCAAGTCGCTCCTGATCGACAACACCTTCACGAATTGACTGGGCGACGAGTGGTGTGGTCACGAGCCACGGGACAAAGTCTTCGACAACTGGTTCGACCTTCGCACCGGTTCGAATGAAGAGTTGAAACTGGCGATCGCCGTATCGTTCCACAGCGACGATACCAGGGAGCGGATCAGCCCCGAAGATCGGCTCGAACTCCAGCGTCGTGTGGTGGTTGGTCTGACTCATCGATCACGTCCATCGCTGTTCGGCGCGGGAATTCGCATCACAGATCTATCACGGTTGATACAGGAATCCGCGTGCGGAAGCCTCTCGTTACCATCGTACTATTGTTCGCCAAATACCCCCTTCCTATGATCAGAAGTACGCAGCGGGTGGACGTACCACGTTGGCTGTATGTGTGGATTTTCAGGCTTGCGATCCTTGATCGTGGGGAGAAATTGATGCGACGGAGTGGTCGGCTGCTCATTGTAGTGGGCGTAGTTATGGGTCTCGCGGCGTTGCTGCTGGCTGTCTTCGCGCTTTCAGGCGGGGATGACGATGACACACCAACTGAGAGGACTGGTCCCCAACCCCAGCAAATCACGATCGTTCAGGCGAGGCGTGGAGTTGATGCGCATGTTCGCTTGACGGCCGACGATCTCGAAGAGGTCGTTGTGATGGACACGGATCTTCTGAATCCTGATGATCACCCGCGGAGAATCAACGAAGTCATTGGCTTCGCTTATAGCGAGGAACTGGTCGAGGGTCAGCAGGTGCTTCGCTCGCGACTCGAAGTATCGGGTATCGCTGAGGAACTCGAACCAGGAACACGTGCAATCTCGATGCTGGTTGAGCAGAACAACCTCGTGGCCGGCCTGATTCGCCAGGACGACAGCATCGACATCGTCTATGAGGTCAACGCCGAACTTCTACGCATCACGCCAACAACCCCGCTTGAAGTGAGCGATGATTTGTCGCTGACGACCGAACTGGTCATTCCTCCATTCGGACAGTCCCCAGATCCTGCACCGTACCCGTATCCTGGTGAACCTGGATCGCGGTTCGTTATCACTGAGGCGAACAGCGGGAACCCGGTTGCCAAGACGGTGCTGCAAAACATTCGCGTCCTGCGTGTTATCACGCCGAGTTCATCATCTGCGACATCAGGCGGTAACCAGGTACAGAATGCCGGGAGTTACCTCGTCCTGCAGGTCACGCCGGATCAGGCGGAGCTGGTGCACATGATGACGACAGTTGGGACGTACCAGGTCGTGCTCCGTGGCGGGGACGACGACGATGAAGTCAACACGATGGGTGTCAACATGGAATTGCTCGTCACCGAGTACAACCTACCGGTGCCGAAGACAGTTCGACTACCTGAAACGGGAGCGCAGTAAGCGTGGCCGAACGGATCCGAGTGCTGATCGTCGACGACGTCCAGGAAAGCCGTGACAACGTCGAGCGATTGCTGAAGTTCGAGTCAGACATCGAGATCATCGGGACCGCCTCGCGGGGCCAGGAAGCGATTGACATCGCCCTGGCCAAGCGGCCCGACATCATCCTCATGGACGTCAATATGCCGGACATGGACGGCATCACGGCAACGCGAACGATCATGTCGCAGTTGCCGGCGGTCGGGGTCATCATGATGTCGGTGCTCAACGAGCCAGATGTCCTGCGACGTTCGATGACCGCTGGAGCCCGCGAGTACCTCGTGAAGCCGTTCAGTCTCGATGAGCTGCTCGACGGGGTCCGGACGGTCCACGCGAACGCGCCGAAGATCCAGATGCAGCCGGTCGTGACGCAGGAAGTCGGGGTTCCAGCGGCCGCTCCCGTTCGGCAGGCCGGCAAAGGGATCGTCGTTGCAGTGACGGGCGTCAAAGGCGGTACGGGCCGATCGACGATCGCCGCGAACCTGGCAGTCTCGATTCGACAACTGAGCCAGCAACGGGTCGCTCTCATCGACGCCAACATCGCGTTCGGCGACATCGGCGTGATGATGAACATCAGCGACGCCAAGACAATGCTCGATGCTGTGCCGTACCTACGACAGGTCGACGCTGAGTTGATTAACAACATCATCGTCGAGCACGGCAGTGGGGTCCAGCTTCTGTTGGCGCCGCCGTCTCCGCAGGAGGCGGAGGTTGTCACAGCCGACCTGGTCAAGAGCTTGATCTCGGTGATGACGGGTATGTTCGATGTCATCATCATCGACACCCGACCGAGCTTCGATGACCTGAATCTTGCCGTCTACGACATCGCAGACATTCTGATGCTGACGGTGACGATGGAGATGACGGCAATCAAGGACGCCCGTCAGTTCATCGAGGTCACGGAACTGCTCGGATACCCAGAGGATCGTCTTCGACTCGTCCTCAACCGCTCGAACACGTATTCGGGCATCCCGGCGACCGAGATCGGTGAAAGCCTGCGCCGTCCATTGTGGGCCCGCATTCCGGACGAACCGGGCCCTGTGCTGAGAAGCATCAACGAAGGCGTGCCTCTCGTGTCGTCGTCTAACGACAGCAAAGTGGTCGAAGAGATCAACAGGATGGCGCGCGAGGTACTCGCGATTGCCAACCCTGACACACCAGTTGTCGCCGCGGATCAGCGACCGCATCGAGGTGGTCTCGTGCGGAAGTTGCTCGGCAATCGGGCCGCAAGTTAAGCGGAGAGAGTGTCAGGGATGTCCTGACATTACAGGGAGGTACCAGAGATGTCTCTACTTAAACGAATCGGTACCACCGGATCCGCCGAAAGCGCGGCACCGGCAACGCCGGATGGATGGCTCGACGGCGTTGATATGCAATCCACAGATCCGAAGTCGACGGGAGCACTAGGCACGAGAACTCTCGCAGGTTCTGGAGCGCTTGGCACGGCAGGACTGTCACGACCTTCGCTCGGCGGTCAACCATCGTCGACTGGGCAGCCGCGGCGTCCTACATTGAGCCAGAGCGGGGGGCAACGTGGTGACTCATTCAACGATCTCAAGAGTCGCGTCCAGAATCGCCTGATCGCGGAACTCGACCCGCGGATGGATCTATCCAACGCCGACGAAGTTCGTCGGACAGTTGAAGAGACGTTCACCTCCGTTCTTGAGTCCGAATCGATCGTACTGACCCGCGTCGAGCGGCTCCGGTTGTTCGAGGCGATCGCGGCGGAGATTCTCGGCTACGGGCCGATTGAGCCGTTGCTAAACGACGACTCGGTCTCTGAAGTCATGGTCAATGGTCCGAAGCAGGTCTACGTTGAGCGCAACGGACGTCTGGAACTGACCGATGTGCAGTTCCAGGACGACGACCACGTCATGCGAGTGATCGACCGGATCGTGAGTCCGCTCGGTCGACGTATCGATGAGAGTTCTCCGATGGTCGACGCCCGACTCCCTGACGGTTCGCGTATCAACGCGATCATCCCGCCGATTTCGCTGGTCGGACCGGTGCTGACCATTCGTAAGTTCGCCCGCGACCCACTGACGACGGACGACATGATCCGCTTCGGAACAATGTCGCCTGAGATGGTGATGTTCCTGGAGGGTTGCGTCAAAGCTCGACTCAACGTCGTCGTATCTGGTGGCACGGGCTCCGGAAAAACCACGACACTGAACATCCTGTCGTCCTTCATCCCTGACGACGAGCGAATTGTCACGATCGAGAACGCCGCGGAACTTCAGTTGCGCCAGGAGCACGTCGTCACGTTGGAGTCCCGGCCTGCCAACATCGAAGGTCGTGGTGAAGTGTCCATTCGGGATCTTGTGATCAACTCCCTCCGAATGCGACCCGAGCGGATTGTCGTCGGTGAGTGCCGTGGCGGTGAGGCGCTCGACATGTTGCAGGCGATGAACACTGGTCACGATGGATCGATGACGACCGCACACTCCAACAGCCCACGCGATACGCTCGCGCGTCTTGAAACGATGGTTCTTATGGCAGGCGTCGATTTGCCGGTGCGTGCAATTCGCGAGCAGATCGCGGCGGCCGTTGACCTGATCGTGCACCAGTCGCGTATGAAGGACGGTAGCCGACGCATCGTCGCCGTAACGGAAGTCCAGGGTATGGAAGGTGATGTTATCGTCCTCCAGGACATTTTCACCTTCGAGCAGACTGGTGTCGAGAACGGCAAGATTGTTGGCCGGATCAAGCCGACGGGAATTCGACCGAAGTTTATTTCTCAACTCGAGCAGTACAACGTGTTCCTGCCGCCGAACATTTTCGGCGTCCATGAGCGGCTGTTCGGATAGCCAGTGCGCTACGACCCGAAACTGAGGTAACAGGTGGAATCTTCACAGTTGTTGTCAATTGCCGCGGCCTTGTTCGTGTTCATCGCGGCTGCGCTGGTTTTCATTGGTGTTCAATCGTCACGGGCGCGCGCATCGACTCCTGAGATGGAGGATCGGCTTGATCGCTATGGCAACATCGCCGATGAGATCGTCTCAGACACGCCAGGCAGTGCCACATCGGCATTCAGCGAAAAGATTGACCGCGCAACGAAAGGCACGTCGCTCGGCGAGAAGACTGCGACGCTGCTTGCTCGTGCCGACCTGAAGATGACGGCTGGTGAGTTTATCGCAATACGCGGCGGCGCAGCGTTCGGCGGTTTCGTCCTCGGAGTCATCTTTGGAGGGTTCCAGGCAAACCTTTCGATTCTCTTCGGAATCGTCTTTGGTGTAATTGGCTGGATGGTCCCACCGAAGTATGCGGGAATGAAAGCCTCACAGCGTCAGAAGAAGTTCAATGGACAGCTCGGGGATACGATCGGACTGATGGCGAACTCGCTTCGCGCGGGGTATAGCCTTCTTCAGACGATGGAACTCGTCTCGAGGGAGTCACCTGATCCAATGGCTGACGAGTTCCGTCGGGTCGTTCGAGAGGTTGGACTTGGCATCTCACCTCAGCAGGCGTTGAACAATCTGCTGCGTCGAGTCCCGAGCGAAGACCTTGACCTCATGGTTAGCGCGATCAACATTCAACACGAACTCGGAGGCAATCTCGGCCAGATTCTCGACATCATCGGCGAAACGATTCGAGAGCGAGTCAGAATTAAGGGCGAGATCAATGTTCTGGTCGCACAGCAGAAGTTCTCTGCAAACGTCATTGCTGCGATGCCGATCGTCATGACGCTTGGTCTGTACGCCATTAACCGCGACTATCTGATGAGTATGTTCGTCTGGCCATGGGTCTGCCTACCGATTGGCGCGGCAGTTCTCCTGTGCATCGGCTATGTGATGATGAGAAAAATCGTCGCAATCGAGATTTAGGAATCCTGTCGACGACGCGCAAACGCGAACAGGAATCGGGAGACAAGATGCTACTGCCATTGGCGCTTGGGTTGGCTGGGGTCGCGTGTGTCGTGCTTTACCTGGGTATGCGGAAACCTGCGGCCGCGATTTCGATCGAGGAGAGACTGGCACAGTTCTCAGACCGAACGTACACTCTGGAAGAGTTGGAACTCGCGCTGCCGTTCTCGCAGCGAGTAGTTACTCCATTCTTCCTCAAGCTTGCGCGATCGGTATCGCGGTTCACGCCGCGATCGAACACCGATAAAATCCGCCGCCAGTTGATAGAAGCCGGTAGCCCTTCAAAGCTCGGCGTCACCGAATTCATGGGTCTGAAGATCGTTCTCGGCGGCCTGTGTGGTGGTTTCATCTTCCTGCTGATGGCGCTCTCTGGGGGCGGTGTCCTTCAGTTAGTGGTCATTCCGGTGGCCATTGGTCTGATTGGCTATCGAATGCCAGTGATCTGGCTGGCAAGGAAGACGAAGGAACGTCAGAAGGGCATCCAACTCGCGCTTCCGGATGCGATTGACCTGCTGACGATTTCAGTCGAGGCCGGTTTAGGATTTGACCCCGCACTGCAGCGCGTTGCCGACAAGTGGGAAAACGAACTGACCTGGGAGTTCCGCCGGATGCTGCACGAGATGCGTGTTGGTAAGAGTCGGCGTGAAGCGATGCGCGAGTTGGCAAACCGTTGCAACGTTGAGGATCTCCATGTGTTTGTATCGTCAGTCATTCAAGCGGATCAACTGGGCGTCAGCATCACTCAGGTGCTGCGGACCCAGTCGAAACAATTGCGCGTCCGTCGTCGGCAACGCGCACAGGAGCAGGCTCAAAAGGCTCCAATCAAAATGCTGTTCCCGATGGCTCTTCTCATTTTCCCGGCCCTGTACGTCGTGCTACTTGGCCCAGCTATCCCGCGCGTCATCGGTGGGCTGTAGATCGCTGAGCATCTTTGAGACGAGAATTGACGCTCGAGGGCGGGGTTAGTATCCCGCCCTCGATTCGTTTACCAGGTGTAAACGCGCTGCGAAACGATGCGATGACCCAGTACACTCTGGTTGTCGTAATGCGACAGTTGATGATCACAATGGAGTGATTACGATGACCGACGTGCACGTTACTATTTCGAAGGATTCCTCCAGCGATTTTCCGGAGGCTAAAGCTGGGTTCAGGTACGTCGCGGGTGACCGTCATTCTCCAGAGCATGAACGTTTCTATGCGCTGCTGACCGCTCGCAATCGCGGATTGCTTTCTGACGACGATCAGGTTGTACTTCGCAACTCAATCGTGCTGGTTGCCGGTTGTGGTGGGATCGGTGGTGCGGTAATTGAGCCTCTGGTTCGTGCTGGTGCTGAATCTATCGTGCTTGCGGACAACGGGCGTTACTCGATCTATGATCTGGGTAGTGAGGCCGTTTCGCTTCCCGAGGTCGGTAGACTGAAGACCGATGCGATCGCTGCGCGAATCCGAGTGATCAACCCGTACGTCCAGGTAACAATAACCTCGGCCGGTGTCACCGATGACAACGCAGATGAACTCGTGGCGGGCGCCGACCTTATTGTCGATGGAATTGGGGCAATCGACACAAACGCGCTCCGAGCGAAACTACGTCTCCATCTGTCTGCGAAGGAGCAGCGGAAGCCGGTTGTCAGTGGATACGACGTGGCCGGGTCGCTATGGGTCGCGGTGTACGATTATCGCGACGCGGATGTGCGACTGCTGGATGGCAAGGTTTGGGCCGAGGAGATCGAGACAATCGGTCCCGTCGAATTCCTCTCGCGAATCTTTGCGAGCCTGCGGATGCCGATTGAGATGGTGCCGGAGTTTGAGCGGCACATGCTCGGGCAGACGATCTCTCCGCCGGCGCTCGCGTCAACCGCGCTGCTGTATGGTGCGCTTTCGGTCCGGCTAGTCGTTGACATCCTGACGGGCCGACCCGTTCGATCCAGCATCCAGATCGACATTCCATCTCAGTTGCGGCCGCGGCGTGAGCGACTTAAGGTCGCGGGGCGGCGACTCGCGCTGATGTATGCGGTGAACAGCCGGCTGCGTGATGTTCGCAGGGCTGGCAGGCTCGGCGTCTACTCTCCGCTCGACGACGAGGTATTCGCCGAGATGCGGGACTATCTGGAAGAGCGCGTCTGGGAAGCTGGGTCGGTCATCGTTCGGCAGGGCGATCATGGTCGCGACTTTTTCGTCGTCGCCGAGGGCAAAGTTCAGGTTGAGCGGGAACATGACGACCCGACGCTCGAGCCGGACATCATCGCGACGCTCGGTCCAGGTGAATACTTCGGTGAACTTGCCTTGTTGACCGATCAGCCTCGAAATGCGTCGGTCGTGGCCGCAACACGGTGTCGAGTCCTCTCATTGTCACGCGATGCATTTGAGGCGTACCTCGCCGAGAGCGCGACGGCAAGGCAACGGTTGGCGGAGACTTCAGTGCAGCGTGCCAGGACCGACTGACGTGCGAATCGACGAGGCTACAGGCAGCGCGAATCGTGGGAGCGTTCCAGTCTCGTGCAAGATGCGCTATGGTAGAACGATGAATAGCCTGTCGTAACGCGACATCGCGTGAACGATACATTGGAGCAGGACAATGCGAGAACGAGAACTGGCTGAGTTACTGTTTCGGATCGCTGCCGACCGTGGCGTCGATGTCGAGACGGCTGCGGACGAATTGGCGACAAGCGTCTTGCCATCGTTTGTGGACGCGCAGGCGTTCCGCAGTGCGGTGATTCAGACGCTGGAAGCAAGCCTGCGGGCGCAGGTTGAGGAGCGACTCCAGTCGATCCGACGCAAGTTCGAGATGCCAGGTGCGACAGCACCTACTCCGCCGTCGCCGACGCCGTTCGCGGCAGCACCGACTCCGGCGAAGCCGGTGATCACGCCGCCTGCGGCACCAGCGCCAGCCATGGACGGTCTTGGTGATGCTGCGGACGCGACCCTGACCGACTTCGGGACGGTGGCTGAGGCGGTTCCGGACGAACACGCCACGGTTGTCAGCGAGGAACTACCGGCCGACGCGACGATGGTCTGGACAACGCGGCACGGATAGGAACGTCAACCGGGCTGGGCGGAGGCCATCGTTCGCATTCCAAGTAACTTGTAAGTGGTGACCGGCTCAGACCGTCCCTTGACGTAGATGTCGGACAGTTCCTCGAAGATGACGAACTCGCGAACGCGTTCGAGTACGGCGTCGCTGATGAGGATCTCGCCCGAACGTGCCTCCGACTGAAGGCGAGCGGCGACGTTGACGACGTCGCCGATTGCCGTGTAGTTCATCAGTTGTGCAGTCCCGATATTTCCTACGACAGCCTGACCGGCATTGAGTCCTATTCCGAAACCGACCCGTACACCCGTGTCATTCCGTAGACGGTCGAGGCTGGCGCGCATCGCGAGGGCGGCTCGCACTGCTGCCATCTCATGATTCGGTACCGGTACGGGTGCACCGAAGATGGCCATCACCCCGTCGCCGATGAATTTGTCCAGCGTTCCAAGTTCGTTGAAGATTTCCTGCGTCGCAAGTGCCAGATAGTGATTGAGCATCGCAACGACTTCTTCAGGCGTGTGTCGTTCTGAGAAGCCAGAGAACCCACGGACGTCGGCGAACAGAATAGAAACATCCTGCCGCGAACCGCCTAGTTGGACAGCGTCGGGTGAGTTCAGTACCCGCTCAGCCACCGACGGAGCGAGGTAGCGGCGAAACAGTTCCCGCATCCGTTCTCGCTCGGCACTCTCGTTTCGACGTGCCTCTTCAAGCAGCACCACGTCGGTTCGATCGTTCAGGATGAAGACGGTGCCTTCAGCCTGGCCGTCGATGTCGCGAATTCGGGCCACGCGACCGGCGATGATCGCGCGATCTCGATTCCCAACCGGTCCTTCCCACTCGTGTGACATCATGAACGTCTGCGAGTCCATCTCGGCCTGAATTGCGAGATTGCCGATCCATGATGCCAGCCCGCTCGGTAGCACGTCGGTGAGTTTTGCGTTCAGTGCGGTTTCGGCCCGGACGCCGAGCATCTCGGCTGCTGCAGGGTTCCAGTGGGTGATGACACCAGCGTTGTCGATGGCGATCAGACCACTGCTTAGCGACCGGAAGAGTGATTCCTGCCTCGATCGGCTGTTCTCGAGTTCACGCGAGCGCTCGATGAGTGTCGCGTGAAGCCGGGCGTTCTCGATCGCGGTTGCTGCGAGCGATGCGAACGAGACTAGCAGGTCAAGATCGGTCTGATCGAATACATTCGAGCGCGCCGCGGAGTCGACATAAAGAACGCCAATCGCGTCCTCCTTCAGAATCATCGGCACGCAGACGATCGATCGAAGCGACAGACCGACGATGCTCATCGAACTGTTCAGGGCTGGATCGTCCAGGGCGTTGGCGACGACGACTGGCTTGCGCTCGGCGAGAGCCTGTGTCGCGACGGTCCGCGAGTAGTCTTCGAACGTCCCAAGGCCGATGTTATGTGCTGCGCGAGGAATCAACGATCCATTTTCGTCGCGTAGCAGGACGGCGCCGCGTTCACCGCCAGTTAGCACGATCAACTGCTTCATGACGGAACTGAGCGTTGCGTTTACATCGAGGCTCATCGTCAGTTCTCGACCAATGCGGTTGACGACGGCGAGCCGGTCGATGGTTGAATCGTGCTGTTGCGTCATCGCGTTAACCTGAATGACGACGGTCGTGATGTTGTCCTCTCCGCCGCGCTGCTTCGCCGCCCCAACGAGGACATGAGCGGTGTCTTGCGGGCGCGCTTCCAGGATCTCCCGGATTTCGCTGTCGGGTACCTCGCGATGGAGGCCATCAGAACAGAAGAGGACGATGTCCTCGGGTTCGACCGCTAGTTCATGCATGTCGATCTTGATTGTGTCGCGGATGCCAAGACAGCGAGTAATGACGTTGCGACGATGGTGTGTTGCGGCGGCTTCAGGTGGGATGGCGCCGGCGCGAACCTGCTCCATCACCCAGGTGTGATCTTCCGTGAGTTGCTTCAACGTGCCGTTGCGAAGGAGGTAGGCGCGCGAGCGGCCTGCATGAGCGATAAAGAGCCGGTCTTCGATGATGACACCCGCCAGGGCCGTCGCGCCGGTGACCTCCTGTGGAGTTGCGTTCGGATCATTCTGGGCGAACAGGAGACCGTTGGTTCGTTCGATCGCGCTGCGTAGCCGATCTGCGACGTCCGGAATCGCGGAACTCCAGTAAGCGTCAATGATCGAGTGGACGGCAATTCGGCTTGCCTGCTGACCCCGGCCCCCGCTTCCGACCCCGTCGGCAATCACCCAGATGGCGCCCTTCTGGACACGTTCGAGTGGGCTGGATGGCTCACGGACGCCAAGTGTGTCCTCGTTCTGTTTCCGAACGAGTCCGGCGTCTGTGGCGGTGCTGGTATCCAGCAGAACGGTGGCCTTCATCATCGATCCTAACTCCTCGCCCAACTCCGCTCATGCGTTCACCATCGGATGGTGGATACACCGTCGCGGAATGTGGCGGCTCGTTGCGGTGTCATGGCAGTGTACATCCTACCAGTATCAATTCGCCGATGACCGTATTCAGTTTTGCGCAATCGTAGTAGCATGTGTCAGCGAGGCACGTGCCGGCGCCTCGCGGGCAGGGAATCGTGTACCAGGGCAGGGGAGGGTCGGTGGATCAAAAGCCACCGGATGGCGCGATCGTTGCCGTCCGTAACCTCACGCGTGGAACGACGATTGGTAGCAACGTACGAGTCGCGCGCTCGTTTCTTTCACGAGGGCGTGGCCTGATGATGGTCGCCGATCTGGCTCCCGAGAGCGGACTCTTGATCGATCCGTGTAGTTCGATCCACATGTTCTTTATGCGCATTCCACTTGATGTGCTGTATGTCTCCCGTGACAACAAGGTGGTCCGTGTCCAGCGGTCAATTAAGCCCTGGCGTGTTGGACCGATGGTGACGCGTGGTGCGCAATATGTCATCGAACTGCCGGTGGGTGCCATCGATCAGAGTGGTACTGACGTCGGCGATCAACTGCAGATTGCCGCAGGAGATTAACACCGCAGATGAGGTCCGCCAGCGATACACGTTTGCGTGCCCTGGAACTCGCTGATCCACCGCGAGGTGGGGTGTTCCGTGGCGTAGTTGGATCGCCGTTGGTGTCGCGTGCGATTGATACGGTCGTGCGGACGGCGTTTCCCGAAGTATGTGCTGGCTGTGGAGTCAGTGGGTACTGGATCTGTCCGATCTGCGATCAGGGCGCGCGGCGTTTGCTGTTCGATGCGGTCTGTCGCCGATGCGGTAGTGAGACGGCGCTCGGATCACGATGTGACCGCTGCGATGCATGGACTTCCTCTATCACTGCCTGCCGTAGCGCGTACGCGTTCGACGGTGTTGTTCGGACGACGATTCACCGGCTGAAGTACCAGGGCGAGTATGCTCGATCGGAATGGTGTGGGCTCCAGATTGCTCGGCTGGTTATCGAACTGGATTGGCAACCAGACCTGATCGTTCCGGTTCCCCTCCACCGGACTCGCATGCGCACTCGCGGCTACAACCAGAGCGCGAAGATCGCGAACGTTACTGCTCGGTTGCTGGAGGTGCCAGCGGGTAGCGTCCTCGTCCGGACGAGGGCGACGCAGTCTCAGGTCGGTCTGGATGGCGAGGGGCGACGCGCGAACGTGGACGGTGCGTTCGCCTGCCCGCAAGACCTCACCGATCTGGCGGTTCTCCTCATTGACGATGTGGTTACGACCGGTGCGACGCTGGACGCCTGTGGCGTTGCGCTACGTGCAGCCGGGGCGTCTGTCGTCCAGGCAACGACCGTCGCGACGGGTTCCTGAACGCTAACGGTCCCGTGTGAGGACGATCCACGCGATCAACAACCCTGCGAGTGCCGCGATTGAAATTGCGATCGAAACCAACATCGCCACAAGCGGGGCGTCGTTCACGACTCCCTCGCCAGGCGTCCGATTTCTTCAAGCGCGAAGTGGCTGGCCCATTCGTCGGCGTCAGCGATGGCGTCGAGGGTCAGGGGTGCGTTCGGCGGTATATGCGCGTCGAGCGCGGCGCGCACGACGGCTGCGATCCCAGGGTAGTTCAGACGGCCATCGAGGAACGCGTCGACGGCGACGCTATCGGCTGACGACAGCACTGTTGGATAGGTGCTACCGACTGTGCCTGCTTCGCGCGCGACGTTGAGCAGAGGGAACGCATCGTGGTCCGGTGGTTCAAAGTCGAGTTGCGTCAGATCTGTCGCGCGGAGTCGTGTCGCCGGACTCGGGACGCGCTCAGGGTACGTCAGCGCGTACTGAATCGGCAGTCGCATATCATGCGACGCGACCTGGGCGAGGATGGATCCGTCAACAAACTCGACCAACGAGTGGATCAAGGACTGCGGGTGGACGACGACTTCAATCTGGTCGAGCGGGCAGTCGAACAACCAGCGCGCCTCGATCATCTCAAGGCCCTTGTTCATCAGCGTTGCAGAGTCGATGGTGACCTTCGCGCCCATCGACCAGTTGGGATGCTTCAGAGCGGCGGCCGGTGTGACGCTGCTCAGTTGCTCCGGCGTCCAGCCGCGGAATGGTCCGCCAGACGCAGTTAGCACCAGCCGGCTGACCGCGCGCGGATCGGCCCGGTTGGCGCCGAGGCATTGCCAGAGGGCAGAGTGTTCGCTATCCACGGGACGCAGTTCGCCGGGCGCTGACCTCGCGACGTTCATGACGATCTCACCGGCGGCGACAATCGCCTCTTTGTTGGCCAGCGCGACGATCTTGCCGGCCTCGAGTGCGCGAATCGTTGGGACGATCGCAGCGTGGCCGGTTGTTGCTACGACGACGATATCTGCCTCGGGAAGTGTCGCGAGATCGGTCAGCGGATCGTCACTGTCGATCACGGTCGCACCGCTAAGGTTATCGGCATCATGCTCGCACGACGCGAAACGTGGATTGAACCGATCGATCTGCTCCTGAAGGGCGGAAGCGTTGCGCGATGCGGCGAGCCCAAGCACTGTGAAGCGGTCGGGCAGCGCGCTGATGACATCCAGCGTACTGACGCCGATCGAGCCAGTCGATCCGAGGATGACGACGTTGCTGGTTTGCGAACCGCTCACGGGTATCCCAACCAGTCCAGGAAGATCGCGATATAGAACGTTAACGGAACGGTCACGAGTAGCGCGTCGACCCGGTCCATCAGACCACCGTGTCCGGGAATGAATGAGCCCATGTCCTTGATGCCGATGTTGCGCTTGATGAGCGATTCGCCAAGGTCGCCGATCATAGCGCCAATCGCGATGATGCCTCCGACGATCATCATGATCGGGAACGGTACCGGGACTCCGAAGACGTAGGCTGCGACCGCGCCAGTCAACATCCCTCCGACGAGACCGGCGAGCGCGCCTTCCTTAGTCTTCCCCGGACTGATGTGCGGGATGAGTTTGTTCTTGCCCCACTGCCGGCCGATAAGGTACGCGAAGACATCGGTCATCCAGGTTGTGACGAGCACGAACAGCAGCCAGGCGAGTCCGAGGGCTGCGCCCTTGTCGCCGATCAGATTGTCGAATTCGGCGATCCACTCCATGTTGACCGGCCCCTGAAAGCGGCGGATCAGGACGAAGTGCATCATCGTGACGCCGACGTACATGACGCCGCAGAGGCTGAAGGCCCAGTCGAGAAGTGCGCCGTTGATGTCTTTTTTGGTGAGGTGCTGGGCGAGAGCGATTAGCGTGTAGCCCACCATCGCGCCGGTGAGGGCCCGAAATGGCGCGTCAGATCCCGCGATGATGAAGAGGGCGACGAGTGCGGCCGAGCCGGTCCAGGTCGATGGTCGTGCACCGACACGCTCGAACGCGCGGTAGAGTTCGTACAGCGCACCCAGGGCGATGACGGCGACGGTGATTGAGAAGACGGGACTGCCGAGCAGCGCCGGAACGATTGCAACCAGGACAACACCGATTGAGGAAATCGATCGTTGACGCATGGCTGGCTAGAGATTGACGACCGGCGTGGTGACCGGCTCGCCAAGTCCGCCAAACCGGCGCTCTCGGTTTCGATAGTCATTGACAGCGATGTCGAGATCATCGGGGCCGAACGCAGGCCAGTAGACCGGTGTGAAGTGATATTCAGCGTACGCTGCCTGCCAGATCAGGAAGTTACTGGTGCGCAGTTCGCCTGACGTTCGGACAATCAGGTCAGGGTCTGGCTTGCCGGCGGTGTAGAGGTAACGGTTGACTGTCTCCTCGTCGATCTGATCGGCGGAGAGACCATCGGTAACCATGCGCTGAATCGCAGTCACGATCTCGGCCCGCCCACCGTAGTTGAAGGCAAGTGTCAGGCAGATGCGTGTGTTATTGCGCGTCAGGTGGATCGCGTCGCGGACCGACTGTGCCAGTTCGGGAGAGAGGCCGTCCAGGCTCCCGATATGCTCCAGCCGGGCACCCTGACGGTGGAGTTCTGCGGTTTCCGTTTCAATCGCGTTGGCGAGAATCTGAAGAATACCGTCGACTTCGTCTTTCGGACGTCGCCAGTTCTCGGTCGAGAACGCCCAGAGGGTGAGAAACTCGATCCCGATTTCAGCGGCGCGAGTGGTGATGCGTCGAATGTTCTCAGTGCCTGCCTGATGGCCAGCAATGCGTGGCAGACCCCGTTGACGCGCCCAGCGGCCATTGCCATCCATGATGAGCGCGACGTGGCGAGGAACGGCACGCAGCGTTTCGGTGCCATTGCTGTTCATGCGTTTCCTCGCCAGATTGTCACCGCTAGACTTCCATGATCTCGGCTTCTTTCGAGGCGCCGATCCGATCGGCCTCCTCGGTGAAGCGCTTGGTGATCGCGTCAATCTCCTGATGGCCGCGTCGCTCGTCGTCTTCGCCGATCATCTTCTCCTTCAGGAGTTCCTTGACGCTTTCGACCGCATCCCGGCGAACGTTCCGGACGGCGACTTTGCCGTCTTCGACCTTCGCGCGTGTCATCTTAACCAGTGACTTGCGCCGTTCTTCGGTCAATTGCGGAATCGAGAGCCGGATGATCTGGCCATCGTTGTTCGGCGTCAGGCCCAGTTCGGATTTCTGGATTGCCTTCTCGATGGCGGGCATCGAGGCACGATCCCACGGCTGAATGACGAGCATTCGCGGCTCGGGGGCAGAAATACTCGCGAGCTGGTTGAGTGGTGTTGCGGCGCCGTAGTAATCGACGACCAGTCGATCGACGAGTGAGGGTGATGCCCGGCCAGTCCGAATGCTTGTCAGATCACGTTGCAGCGCATCAAGAGCGCTCTGCATCCGATGTTCAGCATCCTTCTTGATGTCATCAATCACGGGCTCCTCCGACTGCTGTGGGGTGGCGCCTCGGTGCGCTCAGTCTGCCGTTGGGTCCGAGCAGATGAGCGTCCCGATGTCGTCGCCACGCGCGGCTCTTTGGATGTTACCATTCTCCTGTACGTTAAAAACGATGATCGGCACATCGTTATCCCTGCAGAGGGCGATGGCTGACGCATCCATAACGCGGAGATTGCGTTCCAGAACTTCCTGGAACGAGAGGACGCTGTAGCGCGTTGCGTTCGGGTTGGTTGCCGGATCGTCGTCGTAGACGCCGTCGATCTGGTTCTTTGCCGCCAGGATCACGTCCGCGCCGAGTTCGGCGGCGCGCAGGGCGGCGGCGGTGTCGGTCGTGAAGAACGGATTGCCGGTCCCGGCCGCGAGAATCACGACGCGGCCCTTCTCCATATGACGGATCGCGCGTCGCCGGATGAATGGCTCGGCAATCTGGTTCATCTCGATCGCGGTCTGAACCCGCGTGAACGTCCCCATGTGCTCAAGTGCGTCCTGGAGGGCGAGGGCGTTCTGGACCGTCGCGAGCATACCCATGTAGTCGGCGGTCGCGCGGTCCATGCCAGTCGTGCTGGCCTCCAGGCCACGCCAGATGTTGCCACCGCCAATGACGATAGCGACTTCGACGCCCATCTCGCGGACGTCGCGGATGTCGCCAGCCAGGCGCTTAACGACGACCGGATCGATTCCGTAGCCGAGGTCACCCTCAAGCGCCTCTCCCGAGAGCTTGAGGATGACACGGTGGTACTGACGACGTGTGCAGCTATCGGCGGCCATTAGTCGGCGGCCGCGGACTCGGTTGGCGTGGATTCGCCAACTTCGAAGCGCGCAATGCGGCGAACGACGATGTTCTCGCCGAGCTTGCCGATCGCCTCGCGGACCATGGCGTCCATCGTCCGCCGGCTGTCCTTGATGAACGGCTGGTTGAGGAGGCTGACCTCCTGCAGGTAGCTCTTCTCGTCGCCGTATTCGCGGATGCCTGCCTCGCGGACGTCGGCTGGAATCTCGTCGGCGGTGATATAGGTCGGGCGCATCGCGGCAACCTGCATCGCGAGGTCGCGGGCGAGCTGCTTGAAGTCCTCGGTGCGCGCGACGAAGTCGGTCTCGCAGTTCAGTTCCACCATTGCCGCGATGCGGCCACCGGTATGGATGTACGTGTCAACGATGCCCTGGCGTGCTTCGCGACCGGACTTCTTATCGGCCTTCGAGAGGCCCTGCTGGCGCAGGATCGCGGCGGCCTTCTCGATGTCGCCGCCAGCCTCTTCGAGCGCGCGCTTGCACTCCATGATACCGGCGCCGGTGCGCTCGCGGAGTTGCTTGACCAGTTCGGTGGATGACATGCTTGGTTCCTCCCTGTTCCGGTTCCCAGCCGGTTTCGTACGGTTGCTTGTCTTCGTACGGTTGCTTGTCAAAGCACGGCCCGCGCTGGCTGCCGAAGCAGCGCGGCACGGGCCGGTATCACGCTGTCGGTGTTATCGGCGGCGCTGCGCTGCACCGTCGCCGGTGTCCTGCCCGTCCTCGGTTGCCTCTTCGGGATAGCCGTAGTCGGCAGCCGTTGGTGCGGCTTCAGCCTGATCCGCGAACGCGACCTCGTGTCGCGTGCGGCCTTCGATGATGGCGTCGGCGAGACGCGACACGATCAGGCGGACGGAGCGGATCGCGTCATCGTTCGCGGGGATGACGTAGTCGATTGGGTCCGGGTCGCAGTTCGTGTCGACGAGGGCGACAATCGGAATACCCAGCCGGCTGGCTTCCTTGATTGCGAGTTCCTCGCGGCGCGGATCGACGATGACGATCGCGGCCGGGCGCTGGGTGAGTTCCTTCAGGCCGCCGAGCGAGCGCTGAAGCTTCTCAAGCTCCTGCTCCTTGGCGAGTGCCTCGCCCTTTGGCAGCTGATTCAGTTCGCCGGAGGTGTACTGGCGTTCGAGGTTGCGCAGGTACTGCAAGCGCGACCGGATCGTCACGAAGTTCGTGAGGGTGCCACCGAGCCAGCGCCGGTTGACGAAGAACATGCCGCAGCGGCCGGCTTCCTGCTCGACGGTGGCCTGCGCCTGCTTCTTGGTGCCGACGAAGACGATCTTACCGTTGCGGGCCGCGACATCGGCCAGGAAATCCTGGGCCTCGCCGAGCAGCCGGGCGGTCTGGTGGAGGTCGATAACGTGGATGCCGTTGCGCTCGCCAAAGATGAACGGGCGCATCTTCGGGTTCCAGCGCTTCGTCTGGTGACCGAAGTGAACGCCGGCCTCCAGAAGCGCCTTCATTGTGACCTGGGTGTCTTCGCGGGTCATCGTTGTGACCAAGTTGATCCCTCCCGTGTTTGCACTTCCGCGCGATTCAACCCGCGCTGCCACCCGCTGAAGCGGGAACACGGAGCGACGGTCCTCACGCGTGCAGAATACATGTCCGCAATTGCGGACCATCGGGCAGTATACCACGCGCTAGGGTTCGGACCGGTGCTATTGGATCAGCGTCAGGAAGTCCTCGACGATGTAGCCGCTACCGGATTCACCTTCGACGGGCCACCAGACGTACCCGTCAGCGGCTTCGGCCTCGCCGATCACGGTCAACTCGGTGCCATCGAGCACAACGGCGACGATCTCACCATCGACCGAGGCGAACGATCGCATATTCACGCCGGCCCCACCGGTGTTGGCAACAGCGACAATCGCGCCGTTGTAAATCTCGCCACCGGCTGGCGGCGGCTGCGTCGTCTCAGTCGTCGGTGTTGGGTCGCCCGCCGGTGGCGTCGTGCCTGGCTGGGTTGTCAGCGTGATGCGTGGCGTCTCCTCGCCAGACGCTCCGGTCGTCGTTGTGACGGACGGCTGGATGACCGGGAGTGTCGCCTGAGGAGTGCCATTCGCACCAAGCGATCCGTCGTCGTCATCGTCATCACCACCGAAGAGCGGAATGATCCAGAGCAACGCGACGAGCAGGATCAGGATGACACCAAGGATTGGCAGACCGATCCGAACATAGTCGGTCCAATAGCGCTCCTCAGTGTAATAGTCGAGTTGTCGCTCCCGACCACGAGGTTCGTTCGCCGAACGGGTCGGCGGAGGAAGGTCGTCGTCATCATCCATCGGGTCTCCGGGGTATCCGGACGATCCAGTGACTGGGAATATCGGGTGGCCGCCAGATGTCGTCATGGACGGCCGACGGACGGGTTCTGCGTCCATCCGATCCTGATGAACTGGGACTGGGTGAAGAGGGATGTACGGCAGCGGCCCGGACGCCTGGCTCGTCTCCCAGTAGTTGCCCATGCCGCGTTCGCAGTCGAGGTCTTCTTCACCAACGAGGTGGCTTTGTTGAGGTGAATACAGGAGTGGGTTCCGGCACCATCCCTTGCGCCAGATCGGCGCGGGTTCGTAGTGCTTGCACGAGCCGCACTTTCGCCCTGTCATACCCCTCGCCCCCCTTACGTGTCTGATACCGCGCGATCGGACTCTCCGCTTCCCCCAGCGGAAGCCCAGCGCCAACAGGCCGAACAGAGACGGAAAGACAACAGACCTGTTGGTCAGATCAAGGTTGGGCAGCAGTATAACACGGTTGGTTCATGTGGCAGGGGCTATTCGGGCTCCTCCTCGTCTGGAGCTGCCGGGAGAACATCATCCGCAGGGCGCGGATTACCACCGGCCGGGGTGAAACTCCGCAGGAACGAGTATGAACCGGTCGCCTGGCCTGGCGGAGGCGTCTCTTGCGGAACGGGGTCCACGTCTGGTGCGGTTGCTTCGTCGGCGGGCTCAAACGACGCGTCCATCCGGAGCTGGCCCTCATAGACAGCGCCCTCGACGACGATCAGGCGACCAGTTTCTACGCGACCGCGAACCGCCCCGGTCGAGCGAATTTCGAGGCGGCCGTGACAGACGATGGTTCCGCTCAACGAACCGGCAACGACGATACCGGATGCTTCGACGTTGGCGTCCACTTCAGCACCTTCGGCGACATACACGACCCCATCGCAGAGGACTGAGCCCGACACACGACCCTCGATGCGCAGGTCCTTTGACGTCGAGAGGGTTCCATCGACGACCGTGTTCGCGTCGATTGTGGTCGTCGGGCCGGCTGGGGCTTCGACCAGACCCTGGCCGGTTCCGCCGGCAACCGTGCTGCTGAAACTCATCCGTCTACACTCCTCGATTCAACCTGGACGCTCAATCTCGCTCCAGCAGAGCGATATCAGGCAGCACTCTCCGCTGATGTCATCCGCAAGTCGCCCTCGATGGTCGCGCCTTCGTGAACGACGAGGGATTGTGCGGTGACATCGCCGCTGACGCGACCCGTCGGCAGCACTTCGAGTCGTCCTTCGCAAACGATTGTGCCTTCAAGGGCACCGGCGACGACGACGATACGTGCATTCACCTGCGCATTGACGTGCGCGCCATCAGCGACGAATAGCTCGTCCGCAACGGAGAGTTCACCCTCGACCTGCCCGAAGACATTGAGCGACCCCTGGGCCTGGAGCGTGCCACTCCAGATTGATTCGGCCGAGACGACACCGGTGCGTGCGTCGGCGGATGGTGGACTCGTGCGAGCGATCATTTGAGCGGGCCGATCTTCGAGTTGCGTTACCGGCGATAGCGGCTGGCCGGAGTCAGGCATCGGCTCGGCGTCATCGATAACATCTTCGTCGTCCAGATCTGTTCCGAGTTGCTGGCGGAGCGCCGAAATCTGCCGCTGGAACGAGTCGGCCCGGCTCTCTTTGCGGAATACCATCTCAATCACTCCCTGCGCTGTCCCGGAGTCGCCTATCGCCGTCTGGCCCGACAATCCAGGTCGCACTGGCCGCTGGTTCTCGACAGCAAAACCGTTCGACGGATTCACGTCCTACGTATCACTATTGCGAGTATAAAGTGTACGTACAGTGGTGTCTAGAGTTGACAGAATGTCAACACATCGACATCAAAATCCTCGGGAAGTGGTCAACGTTACGCGGTGTCACCGGGAGAGTACGTTCGGTAAGGAGGGAGAGTTGTTGCTGAGGGTACGCCCGACAGGACTCGAACCTGTGGCCTTCTGCTCCGGAGGCAGACGCTCTATCCACTGAGCTACGGGCGCGAAGTCGCGACAATCGCCACTATAGTATACCTCAGGTCAGGGAGGAGCGGTAGAACACGATGCTTGTCGAGTTGACGGAACGTGTGCATTACGCACCAGGCGGTGTGAACATCGGCGTGATCTTCGCTGATGACGACAGGTCGATTCTGGTCGACACCGGGTTAAACGACACAGCCGCGCGCAAAGTCCTTCGGTATTTGGGGGAGATTGGCCGCAGGGTGTCCGACATCATTACGACACACGGCCACGCCGATCACTTTGGCGGCAATGCGTTCGTCGTCAAACGCACCGGCGCCCAGGTTCACGCGCCGAGTTGGGACGAGACAGTGCTGCGCTATCCGCTGTTCCAGCCGCTCTGCCTGTACGCTGGGGCCGACCCTCTCGATTCGCTTCGGACAGGTTTCCTACTGGCTGACGAGTCGCCGGTCGATGTCATCTACGATGCCGGGCCGATGGCAGTGGCTGGAGTCGAGATTGAGGCGGTCTCGCTGGCCGGTCACTCGGGCAACCAGATGGGCGTCCTCGTCGACGGCGTCTTCTTCTGCGCGGACGTGATCCTCCCCGAGCGGGTGATCGAGCGCTACCGGATGCCGTACCTCTACTCAGTGCGCGATCACCTGCCCTCGCTCGACCGTGCCGAGCAGGTCGCACATCGTGTGGCCGTCCCAGGACACGGGCCAGTGCTGGATCATGTTTCGGTCGGTGTTGAGTCGAATCGGCAACTCGTGCTGCAGGTAGCTGAGATGGTGACTGGCTTCTGCCGAGAGCCACGCTCGCCTGAGGACGTGCTGGCGTTGGTATTGGAACAACTCGGAGCGGACCCAGTCGACGCACCGGCCTACTACCTGCTGCACCCAACGATTTTCGCGTACCTGAGTTATCTGGAATCGGTCGGTGCGGTCGAGCATCTGATCGAGCGAGGCCGGTCTCTCTGGCGCAGCACGTAAGACGACGACTGGCAAACGCTCCCACCTCGTAGGGACAGGTCTAAGACCTGTCCCTACGAGGCGGTGCTTTGCGTTTCTCGTTGTGAGGATGCAGGGGATGGCGGCGTCTCACTAGTGACCGGCGGCGAGGTCGTCCATGACGAGTTTCGCGATGCGGTTGCCGAGGTCGACACTGTAGTTCGTGCCGCGGTCCTCTGGGTAAATCTGGGCCGTGTTGGCGAGGTACAGGCCTGGGTACGGCGTTCGATGCTCGGGGATCTTCTCGGAGTAGTGGAGGCCGATGATCGGCTGAGCGGCGCGCTCGCGGAAGACCCACATGTCGCCGATCCAGGAGCGATCGAACTCTGGATTGACCAGTTGGAGTTTCGGTTCGTACTCGTCGAGGAGTTCCTCGTCGGTCATCGAGACGTAGGGGTGATCCCAGTCCACGTATTTGCTGACATAGACAAAGTGCCAACCACCGTAGTTCGACGGGTCGATGAAGTTGGTGTGTTCGATGATGCCGGTGAATGGTAGTCGCTCGTCACCAATGTTGAGCCAGTACGTTTCCGAAAGCGGCTGCTTCAACTTCAGCAACATGCAGACGGCGCCCTGATAGGTGGCTGACGTCAACTTGGAGCGATATGGCTCCGGCATGTCAGGTGTAAGCCGCAAGAGAATTGGAGAAGGTGTCGTCGCAATGACGGCGTCGAGGCTGACGTCGTTGCCGTCGCCACCGCGCACGGTGAAGCGCGCAGGGCCGTCGTCGTGGCGATCGAGTCCACTGACGCCGGTGCCAACGCGGATATCGACGCCGAGTTCACTGCATGCGTCCGCGAGGCGGTCGATCAGGACGTTGAAACTCCCCATGATGTAGCCGAGTTGCTCGCGTGCCAGCAGACCGGGGCGCGACTGGGTTCGCAGGAAGATCTTGTTCCAGAACCAGACCATCGCGACTTCCTGGCGCCGGTTTCCGAACTTGGCGATCAACTGGTGGCCCCAGACGCGGTCGAAGGCACGCTTACCGACTGCCCGCCGGAGCCATTCCCAGGCAGTGACGGCTTCGAAGCGTCGCCACTTGCCGCTGGAACTGGTGATGCGTTGCAGGTAGAGCGTTGCAAGGCCGATTCGGACGCGGTCAACGAATGGGACGACGCCAAGTTTGAGGAGATCGGTCGCACTGGTCAGCGAATAGATCTTGCCGTCGGCGAAGAACCCGACGTTTGAGTCGATCCAGACAAGTTTGTCTTCGATCCCCAGCTCTTCGATCAATGCGACGATAGCGGTGTCGCTCATGAAGAGGTGATGGTAGAAGTACTCGAGGTGGGCGCCATCACCGACCGGGAACGCAGCCGCCTGGCCACCAAGCCGTTCGTGCTGCTCCCAGAGGGTCACCTGATGGCCAGCCTGGGCCAATCGGTAGGCGGCAGTTAGGCCGGCAATGCCGCCTCCGATGACACCGATTCGCTGAGACTGCTCGCCCGGCACACTCACGACGATCAGGACGCTGTCTTCGTGCGTGGCTTGGACCCACTACCCAGGCGGAAGAAGCGAGCGATCTCGCCGTTTTCCCAGGAGACGAGCAACTGGCTGGCGTTGAAGATCGACGAGTATGTTCCGGCGATGACGCCGACCAGGAGGGCGAACACGAACCAGCGTGTTGACTCACCACCGAACAGGTAGAGCGCAAGCAGCGTCAGGACAACCGTTACGGACGTGTTGAGTGAACGGACCATCGTCTGCCCGACACTGTAGTTGACGGTCTCCTCGAACGTTGGCGCGGCGTGGGATTCGAGGTTCTCGCGGATGCGGTCGAAGACGACGATCGTGTCGTGGACCGAAAAGCCCATGATCGTCAGAATCGCGGTGACGAACAGCGCGTCGATCTCGACATCCGCGACCCAGCCGAGGATCGAGAAGAGACCAAGGACGAAGATGATGTCGTGCAGCATCGCGAGAATGGCGCAGGTTCCGTAGCGCAACGGAGCCTGCGTCTTGCGGAACGCATAGGCGATGTAGGCGAGGACGCCAAGCGACGCAAGGCCGACAGCGATGATCGCGCGGTTGCGGATCTCGCGTCCAACCGTCGGGCCAACCGTCTCGATTTGCAGTTCCTCGAACTCGCCAAACTGCTGGCGGAAGGCGTTTTCGATGGAGGCCTTGGCCTCGGAACCCTCAGACAGTTCCTTCATCCGAATGAGGACGGTGTTGCCCTCGGAAATCTGGACGACCGACTCAGGGTAACCGTTTTCGTCCAGAATCGCACGGACTTCCTCAGTCGTCACCGACTCGCGTTGCGTCATCTCGAGTTCCCAGGACGTGCCGCCGGTGAAGTCGATACCCTGGTTGACGCCGAAGACGACCAGCGAGATGAGTCCCGGGATGATCGCGATTGCTGAGATCAGGTACCAGATGTGGCGCTTGCCAACGAGATCAATCATGTGCGTACTGTTTCCTCAATCTCAGCGAACTAGTCGGCGACGCCGGCGCTGGTGTCGCGCGTGTGCTCGACACCGAGCCACCACTGGTCAGTAATCGGGCGGATGTTGAGCAGAACGCGCAGGAGCGTCCGGGTGACGATGATGGCGGTGAACATCGAGACGACGACACCGATGAAGAGCGTCAGCGCGAAGCCCTGAATGATGCTGGCGCCGGTGTAACGACCGAACCAGTAGAGAATGACGCAGGTGATCATCGTGGCGATGTTCGAGTCTCGAATCGACGGCCAGGCGTGATCGAAACCGGCTTCGATCGCGTTGCGGATCGGGCGGCCGGTTCTGATCTCATCTTTCAAGCGCGAGAAGATGAGCACGTTAGCGTCAACGGCCATACCGATCGAGAGGATAAAACCTGCGATACCTGCCAGCGTCAGCGTGACCGGGATCAGCTTGAAGAGCGCGAAGACGACCGACGTGTAAATCAGCAACGCGACGATGGAGAGCAGACCCGGCAGGCGGTAGTAGAGGATCATCATGATCGCCACGAGCGATAGCCCGACGATACCGGCGACGATGCTCTTGTCGATCGAGTCCTGACCGAGCGTCGGGCCAACCGTCCGGCTCTGGACGACTTCGAGCGGCACCTCGAGCGCACCGGACTTGAGTTGGAGCGAGAGGTCTGAGACCTGCTGGGCACTCAGACCGTTGATGATGCCCTGGTTCGAGATGGCGCTGTTGATCGTTGCGGTGTTGATGACGATCTTGTCGACGACGATCGACATCGGCTGGCCAATGTGGGTGCTGGTGTACTGGAAGAATCGGTCAGCCGCGTCGCCTTCGAGTTCGAAGCCGACGACGATGCCGCCGAACTGGTCGCGCGTCGGGTAGGCGTCCTTGATATCCGCACCAGAGACGACGACTTCGTAGGTCGGGCCATCGACGGTTGGTGCGGCCGGTGCAGTTGGGCTGCCTTCCGGTGTCGCGGTTTCGCCCGCGGCCGGCGTACCTTCGGTCGTCGGTGTGCCTTCCGCCTCGGCGGTCACTTCGCCCATCGCGGTCGGTGTTGCGGTGGCGGTCGGCAGGAATGCCGGGCCAAGGCTCGTGTTCACGCGGGTGCCGACGTTGAGCGGAGTTCCCTGGGTGTCGATGATTTCTAGGAGGGCCGTCTCCTGAAGCAGGCTGATCGCTGCGTCGGGATCGTCGATACCGGGAAGTTCGACGACGATCTGGTTGCTGCCTCGGGTCTGAATGAGTGGCTCACTCACGCCGAGGCCGCTGACGCGCCGCTCGATCGTGTCACGGGTCCCGTTCAGTTCATCGCTGCCGATGCTCTGGCCATCAGGCGGACGCGCTTCGAGGATGACCTGGAGGCCACCCTGCAAGTCGAGCCCCTCGTGGATGTAGATGTCGTTATCTTCTTTGAAACCCGCGATGTCCAGGAAATCGGTTGGGAGTGAGATCCATGTCGTCACGAGGGTGACGAGAACGATCCCCAATAAAACGAGATTCGACCGGGAACGCAACGGACTCAACTCCTTGCCAGCATCAACCTCGTCGCTACCCAGCGACACGCGAAACTGGATTCAGCGTATGAACGTAGTCGATCGGTGAGTGTACGTGCCAGATCGGAGACGTGTCAACCGGTGTTTGCCTGAGAGTCACTCTCGATAGAGGTCGTGCTGAGTGATGTAGTCCGCGACGGACGGAAGTACCTGATACCGGTAAGGGCCACCTGAACGTACAGAACGCCGAATCTCGCTCGACGAGACGCCGATGAGCGGGACCGGGACGAGTTCAACACGACCAGTCGTCTCGGGAACCGCGCGTTCGACATCTGCCAGCGAAACCGTGACGCCGGGACGAAGTGCGACGAGTAGCCGCGCGCGCTGCGCGATCAGATCAGGTCGGTGCCAGGTGGGGAAGTCGCGGAGCGAGTCCTGACCCATCAGGAAGAAGAGTTCACAGTCAGTGCCAGCCTGTTGCTGCAACGTCAACAGCGTGTCGGCGGTGTAGGAGGCTCCGGGACGGTCGATATCGACGGTGCTGATCGTGAACGATGGCGTGTCGGCGATCGCGAGTCGAAGCATTTCCAACCGGTCGTTGTCGGAACTGAGCACCTGATCTGGCTTGTGTGGCGGACGACCGGCAGGTAGGAAGATGACCTGTTCCAGGCCGAGATGGTGGCGCATGATCTCAGCGATGATCAAGTGGCCGATATGGACGGGATCGAAGGTCCCACCAAAGATCGCCAGTTTGCGAGACGCGGTCATTGATTCTCCAGGAGAAATCGTTCGCAAAGGGTCACGGCGGCGCAGTATAGCACCAGACGTCTGGCCGTCGATTCTCGCGACGGTTGGGTAGAATCGCCGGATGGATCGATACGAACCCACGGATGCATCACCACGACGAGAGCGGCGCACGTTCAGCGGGTCACCGTCCCGACGACGTGACGTACGAGTTCCGCGAATCCCGGTTGCCAGCGACTGGCGTGACCGGGTGCCACCTGCACTGGTGCGGGTGCTGGTTGGCGCTGCGTTCATTGCGCTGCCTGCGTTCGAGGTTCGCCTGGGTGGGCTTGCGCTCCCGATGATGTGCGTCGTACTGGCGACACTGACTGGGTTCGCGGCGCTTGTTCAGGGACGCTCCGAGGCGCTCCGGTCGTGGTCACTGAACGCGACAGATGCGGTGACGCTGGTGTTGCTTGTTCCGGTCGTAGCCGTCGCGTCCGGGATTGAAGTCGCGGACATCCGGCTGGGAGGCGCGACCGCGCATTTCATCGCGGCCGCGCTGGCGGTCCTCGCCGTTCTTGCGATTGTGGCGATTGTGGCGATCGTGACGAGTGTTGAGGAGCCGTTGGCGACAGGGATTGCGTTGCTTCCGGCGACACTGACGGTGGCTGCGGCGATCGCTGCAGCCGAGCGATTTGCTGCCGATAACCTGGGGCAGGGGCTGACGGCGGCCTGGATGATCGCGGCACTGGCGACGCTGGTTGATGGCGCGGTTCCGGTTCGTAACCGAGCGTTGATTCCGCCGATCGGCTTCGCGGTCTTTGCAATGGTCTTTGCGATCGCCGGGAGTACTGGCGGGGCCGATGTAAGCCGATCGAACGCGACAATCGCGTTCCTGACGACCGCGATCAGCGGCGCGATGTTGATCGTCGCACCGGCAGGAACGCTACGGGCCCGGCTGTTCGTTACCGAACCAATCCGGACCCGTAGCGATCGCTAGGCGGGATATCTAATCGCGAGAGCCCTTACCGGCTTTCGGAACGCGTCCGTTGCTGCGACCGTTGCTCTTGCTCCTGGCGCTACCGTTCTGTGAATCGGCTGCGTCCATTTCTGAGAGAGTATCGACCAGCGCGTCCGACTCATCACCGCGCTCGGAGAGAACGGTTAGAGAGGCGACCTTCTCACCACTGCCGAGCCGCATGACCGAGACACCCTGCGTTTGCCGGCCATAGCGCGAGATCTGGTTGACCGGCATGCGGATGACGACGCCGGCGGTTGAGATCAGCATCAGTTCCTGTGCTTCGTTGACGATGTAAGCCCCGGCGACCTTGCCGTTCTTGGCCGTCAACTTCATCGCCGTCACGCCCTGCCCGCCACGATGCTGGCGGTTGAACTCATCGAGTCGGGTGCGCTTGCCGAATCCGCTGTCGGAGACGGTCAGCAGATCGAACTCGCGCGTCTCGGCGTCGATGACATCGGCGGCCATGACGCGGTCGCCAGTGGCGAGGCGGATGCCGTGGACACCGGCTGCAGGCCGGCCCATCGGTCGGGCGTCCGTTTCGTGGAAGCGAATCGCCTTGGCCTGCTCGGTGACGAGGATGATCTCGTCGTCGCCGGAGGTCGTCCGAACCCAGGCGAGTTCGTCGTCATCGTCCAGCCCTATCGCGATCAGGCCAGACGAACGCACCGACGAGAACTGATCAAGTGAAGTTCGCTTGATGCGACCGTTTCGGGTGCAGAAGAACAGGTAACCACCGGCGGAGAAGTCGCGGATCGGCATCATCGTCGCGATCGACTCGTTGGGCAGGATCGAGATCAGGTTGATGATCGGGACGCCCTTCGCCGTTCGCCCGGCGTCTGGCAACTCGTGCACCTTGACCTGGAAGACGCGCCCTCTGTCTGTGAAGAAGAGCAGCGAGTCGTGCGAGTTGGCTGCCAGCAGGTGCTGAACACCGTCTGCCTCACGCATCGTCAGGCCAGTTACGCCGCGACCGCCACGACGCTGGGTCTTGTAGACGTCGTCCGGGATGCGCTTAACGTAGCCACGGTTGGTCAGCGTGACGATCACGTCAACCTCTGGGATGAGGTCGTCGTCGCTCAGTTCGCCCGGATCTTCGATGATCCGCGTGCGACGGGCGTCGCCGTACTTCTCCTTGAGTTCGTTGAGGTCATCCTTGATGAGCCCGAGGATCTTGTGCGGGTTCGCCAGCAGGTCCTCGAGTCGTGCGATCTCCTTGAGGACTTCGCGGTACTCGTCCTCGATCTTGCGTCGCTCCAGCGCGGCGAGGCGACGAAGCTGCATGTCGAGGATGGCCGTCGCCTGAACTTCCGAGAGCTTAAAGTCCTTCATCAGGTTGGTTCGAGCACTCTCGGAGGTGCGTGAGGCGCGAATCGTCCGGATGATCGCATCGAGATTGTCGAGCGCGATCTTGAGACCTTCGAGGATGTGGGCACGTCGCTGAGCGCGAGCCAGTTCGAACTGCGTGCGACGCGTCAGGATCTCCTGACGGTGCTCGATGTGGAGTTGCAGGATGCGCTTGAGGGTCAGGACGCGCGGCTGCTCGCCATCGACAAGTGCGAGCGCGTTGACGCCGAACGAGGTTTGCAGGGCAGTGTGCTTGTAAAGATTGTTGAGCACCTTGCGCGGCTGAGCCTCGCGCTTAAGTTCGATGACGATGCGCATACCGTTGCGGTCGGACTCATCACGCAGGTCGTGGATACCGTCGAGGCGTCCGACCTTGACGAGTTCTGCGATCTTCTCGATCAGAGCGGCCTTGTTCACCTGATACGGCAGTTCGTTGACGATAATCGCGTACCGGTTGGAACGCGACGACTCCTCGATGAAGGCGTTGGCGCGGATGACGACGCGGCCACGTCCGGTCGCATAGGCGGCCATGATGCCTTCACGTCCGAGGATGGTCGCACCAGTCGGGAAGTCCGGCCCGGTGATGAACTGCATCAGGTCTTCAACGGTGGCGTCGGGATGATCGATCAGGTGGGCAATGCCATTGCAGACCTCGGTCAGGTTGTGAGGCGGGATGTTGGTCGCCATGCCGACGGCGATGCCGGATGCACCATTGACGAGCAGGTTCGGTAGTTTGGCGGGCAGAACTGAGGGCTGCGTCGTCGTGGAGTCGTAGTTGGGAACGAAGTCGACGGTGTCCTTGTCGATGTCCTGGAGCATTTCCTCGGCGATGGCCGAGAGTTTGGTTTCCGTGTAGCGCATGGCTGCGGCGCCGTCACCGTCCACCGAGCCAAAGTTACCTTGCCCCTGCGCCAGCGGATAGCGGAGCGAGAACTCCTGTACCATACGGACGAGGGCGTCGTAGACCGCCGTGTCCGAGTGTGGGTGGTACGACTTGAGCACCTCACCAACGATACCGGCGCTCTTGCGGTAGCGGGTGTTGGCGCGCAGGCCCATTTCCGACATGCCGTAGAGAATGCGGCGCTGGACCGGCTTGAGTCCATCGCGAACGTCGGGAAGTGCTCGCTGAACGATAACGCTCATCGCATAATCGAGGTAGGAGCGCCTCATCTCGGAGTTGATGTCGATGGGCTTGATGTTTCCAATTTCCACTGGGATGGACCCCCATTTCAAGGGCGAGAATGCCGGGTTTCAAACTATAGAATTATACCAGTTTTGGCGTCCGTACGCAGAAATGACTTCCTGTCATGGCTGACGCAAGCCTGATCTTTCAGCGTCACGGGACGATGCTGGTGACACCTGGCGATGGCTTTGACGCGATCGTTCGCACTGTTCGCAGTTGCGCACAACTCCGCTCGATTGTTGCAGGGAACTATTTGTTCGATTTTGCCCCTGTCGCATTGTGGGGCGCAATTGGCCGCGGTCAGTCTGTTGAGCAGATGATTGCTGACCTTGAGCGATATGCGTCGATGCCGATCCCTACGGCTCTTGCAGCAAAAATCGCAGAGACCGCCGCTCAACTCGGAGCGATTCGAGTGGTAGATGGCGCGTGTGGCCCAGAGGTGGTCGTGCGTGATCCGGCGCGCTTTGCGAACCTTGGGATCGTGCCACCGAGCGCCGGTAGCCTGCAAATGCCGCTCAAACTCGACGATGTGGCGCGCATCAAACTCGCTGGAATCCGTGCTGGCTGGCCCGTTGTCGACGAGCGCAGGCGTGTTGCGTCTGGGTCGCCGATATCGTTAGCGGATGGAACGTGTTTGCGTCCATATCAGCGAGAGTCGCTCCGCGCATTTGAGGCTGGACGTGACGGTGTCGTGCTGTTGCCGTGTGGGGCTGGGAAAACGGTCGTTGGTATCGCTGCCGCGGCGGCAACTGGTGGTCCGGTGCTGGTTCTGGTGCCGTCGCGATCGGTCGGCGAGCAATGGCTCACGACGTTTGCCAACCTGACGACCTCTGGCAAAGGTGGTGCGGGATGGCTTGACGGTAGCGTCGATGGGCTCGTATCGACGGTGACGTATCAGGCCGCGACCGTCGGCAAGGCCGCCGGGATGCTTGCGGGTCGTCGCTGGCGGTTAGTCATCTACGACGAGGTGCAGTCGCTCCCAGCCGATATGTTTCGACTCGCCGCCGCAATAGAGGCGGACCGGAGGCTGGGGCTTTCGGCAACGCTGGTTCGTGAGGATGGGCGTGAGGCGGAGGTGTTTGCGCTGGTTGGCCCTCCGCTCTACGAGGAGTCGTGGCTGGAACTCGAACGCGACGGCTGGATCGCCCCGGCGCGTTGTGTGGAGGTACGCGTGCCAGCGGCAGTAAGCGAAACGGACTCCCTGCGCTACCGGATGGCCGTCGTTCAGCGACTGTTGGCGCAGCACGAAGATGAACCCGTCCTCGTCGTGGGGACGGATGTCCGAGGGTTGCAGGCGATCGGCAAGCGGCTCGAGTTTCCCGTGCTGACCGGATCTTCGTCACCCGAGCGTCGTGAACGTCTCTTGGGTGAGTTCCGGTCGGGATCGCTTCGCAGACTCGGCCTCTCGCGAATCGGCTCGGTGGGTATCGACCTGCCTGACGCCAGCGTCCTGATCCAGGTGTCTGGCACGTTTGGATCGCGTCAGGAGGAAGCGCAGCGACTTGGACGACTACTGCGCCCCGCTCCAGGCAAGACCGCACACTTCTACACGATCGTTGCTGAGGGCACTCGCGAGCAGCATTACGCCGCTCGGCGGCAGCGGTTCCTCGTCAATCAGGGCTACATCTACGACATTCTGGACGCATCGTCACTGCCGAGATAGACCTCGTCGGGCAGCAGAAATTCGGCGGTCGCGGGCCAAAGCGGACGCCCGGGCATCCACTGAGACACGTGCGCCTGAATGATTCGCTCCAGCGCTCGAAGGGCGGGCTCGCATTCTGCGGGCCAGTCGAACACGCCGCTCAGATTGAGATGCATGGTCTGGCGGTCTGGCCGAAGCACGAGCGCAGCAACACCGACGCGCCGAGTGCTCTCGGGAGGCAGGACGAGGCTCGCGTCCGCGCGAAAGAACCGCGCGGGGCTCGTTTTCGTCAGATCCGCATCCACGAGTACGACCTGGTCTGGTGGGACGCCTAGCGCGACTGGTAACAGACGAGGAACGCCGATTCGTGCGGAAATCCAGTACTCGACCTCATCCGGTCGCTCGTTGCTGATTACGATGCCGTTGGGTTCAACCGTTGCGATCTGTGTGACTCGTTGCTCGTGCGTTCGGACGGCGCGAACGGCGCTGCGGATGGCGCGGCTTGTCGATGGTTCGTGGAGAACGAAGGAGAGGTTCAGGGCGAGATCGCTGTCGTTCCGGTCTCGCCCGTTGCCTCGCAATGTTCGTAGGCGGTTCAGCACGTCGGCGCTGGTTCGTCGCGTCAGGTGAGTTGGGTTCCGCAGTTTGAGCAGAACTTCGCGCCGGGTGGGTTCACCGTCTGGCAGTTCGGGCAGGCGTTGGTGATCTGGAGGTTATGGCCGCAGTTGGTGCAGAACCTGGCACCCGGAGCGACCGCCTGGCCGCAGTTCGGACAGAATCGCGTTCCTGGAGCGGCCGCCTGCGCCGGTTGCTGCTGGGCGGGCTGCGATTGCGCCTGATCGCCTCGCATGGCATCGCGGAGGGCTTCGCCCATTGCCATACCGACGCCGAGTCCGGCACCAAGACCCGCGCCCTCCGTGAGGTTGCCGCCACCTGAGCCACCCTCGCCCATGTTGCCGATCGCCTCAGCGGTCTGGAACTGCGTGTAGGTCCGCATATCACCGAGAATGCCCATCGACGAACGCTGGTCGATGCGCTCCTGAACCTCGTCCGGAGGCGTTATCGCGCTGATCTGGAATGAGCGCAGTTCGAGGCCAAGCCGGTCGAAGTCATCAGAGAGTGCATGCATCGCAGCTGTCGCGAGGTCGAGTGACATGCCCTGGACGTCCAGCAGGCTGGTAAGGGTCTCGCCAAGCATGTCGTTGAACTCGTTGATGATGATCGAGCGCAGGTAATCCTCGATGTCGGATGTCATGTAGGTTGAACGGGTGCCGACGACCTGAACGAGGAAGCGCTGCGGATCCTTGATCTGCATCGAGTAGGTGCCGTGCGCGCGGATGCGGATCATGCCGAACTCGCTGTCACGGAAGAGGACGGGCTGCTGGGTGCCCCATTTCATGTCCGTGAACTCGCGGACATTGATGTAGTAGACCTCGGCCCGGAACGGACTCTTCGAGCCGAACGGGATGGCAAGCAGGTCGGACAGAATTGGGATGTTGGCGGTCGAGAGCGTGTGCCGGCCGGGAGGCAGGATGTCGAGCGCCTTGCCGTCACGAACGAAGACCGCTCGCTGCGACTCTCGCACGACGCACTGCGACCCCAGCCGGAATTCGCCGGACCCGTATTCCGGGATGCGGTGGACGAGTTCGTTCCGGTTCTCATCGACATATTCGATGAGGTCGATGATTGCCATTATCGATCTCCTCTCCCCGCCGGGTCCGGTCGAATCCGTTTCGTCAGGTTCTACTCTTCAGTCGAGGAATCGGACGCATCCGATCCGCTCCCGAGACTCTGCAAATCGTCGTCGGAGTTGCGGGCCTTGAGCGCAGCCAGTTCGCTCTCGATGTCCTCATCGCGGTCGAGTTCCGCGAACTGCCACTCGAGGTCTTCGCCCTGGAGTTCGCTCAACGCAGCAGTCTTGGACTCTTCCTGGCGGATGCGACGTTCCATTCGGTCGAGTTCGCTGTAGGAGTCGAGGCCCGGCAGCGACGAGAGTGTTTCGGTGACCTGACGCTGCGCCTGCGTCGCGCGGTGGCGCGCGATCAGGACGGACCGCTTCGACTCGGCCTCGTCGTGCTTGGCTTCCAGCATCTTGAGTTGCTGCTTGAGTTTGGTGACCATCTCCTGTTGCGATGTGAGCTGAGTGGCGTAGACCGTCGCGATGCTCTCAGCATCCCGGCGCCGACGAAGTGCCTCGCGGGCGAGGTCATCCTTGCCGCTTCCGACAGCGAGTTCGGCGCGCCGTTCCCACTCGCGGCTGTCGCGCTGGGCCTCCTTGAGATCAGCTTCGAGTTCCTTCTCCTGCGCGATCATGTTGGCGACCTGCATGCGCGCATCGCGGATGTTGCTTTCCATCTCGCGCAGCAGTTCATTCAGCATCTTCTCGGGATCTTCGGCACGATCGATCAGGTCGTTGATGTTGGCCCTGATCAGCCTGGACATCCGGTCGAGAATACCCATCGGTTCTACCTTTCGTTTTCGGACCAGTGACACACGGCCGACTGGTTACGTTTCGCGAGTAAACAGCTCAAGACTCGCGGGGTTGGCTTCTTCACCACTCAAGGCGAGTGTGCCGGTGCCCCATGCGAAGGCAAACAGGAGGCCATTGCCGGTCGCTGCGCGATACCGCCCGAGCTCGACAGGCTGGTTGGCAGCCGAACCAGAAATGCCGATTACCTCCCCCTTTCCCTGAACGACATTGTCGCGATTATACGTTGCTCCTGCGGCAACAACGCTTTCGTCGCCGACGCGGCCAGAGATCTCGACACGGCGCATCCAGTACGTTGGTTGGCTTGAATCGGAGGATGCAACCAGCCAGGCGTCATCGTTGCCACCCTTGAGCTGGAACGCACGCCACGAACCCGTTGCTGACTCAACCGCGACACGGCCGGCGACGGAGTAGTTCACGCCGTCGTACGACACCGCCTCATTCTCGTGGAGCCGGTACGCACGCGAAGGACCAGCATTGCGGGCGGGTTCCAGATAGGCGACGACGTCCTTCTCAGGCAGTGACTTTCCAGCGTGAATGACCTGGTGGCGTTTGTCGAAGCGCTCATGAAGTCCGTCGACGGTTGCGACGATCTCATTTGCCAGCGACTTGAATGCGGGTTCGTCGGGACTGGTGCGTTCAAGCGTCGAGACCTGTTCGGCGAGTTTCGCCTGCTGATCGGCAAGTGACCGGTCGAAGATCGCGACCTGATCGAGCGCATCGGCATCGACGGCATTCTCGGAGAAGAGGGGTGCATAACCGTAGCTGGCGGTCTTGATCCGATCGATGAACGAGACGAGTCGTTTGTGTGGCTTATCTACGACGGAGATGGCGGCGATCTTTCGCTCGTCGGCGAGACTGGTTGCCAATCGCCCCAGGCGTTCGGCGATCTGACCATATTCGAGCGCCAGCGACTCGCGGATGACGCGGTCGGAGTCGCGTCGTCGTTCTTTGTCACGATAGCCGCCGTAGCCGGGAATCCTGTCGAGCATGCGGTCGATCGTTCCGCCTGATGACATCTCTTACCTCCTGAAACGATTCGGTCGTGTTGTGCCCATCAGGGCAGGAAGATCTCAGCACCGCAATATGGACAACGTACGAGCCCCTTGCCGGCCAGCGAGACCTGGCCACCGCAGTTGGGACACGTCTGCTGACCTCGCAACTCGGATGCCTGCCGAGCGTAGAGGACTCCGCGATCCCAATCGACATACCCGGCGAACAGACCCTTTGAGACCAGGTCATACAGATCGGCGCGGACGGAGTCGCGGGTACCCGAGAGTTGCAGAGCAAGGTCTGCGATGCTGATCTGACCGGCGCTTTCAACAATTCCAAGCATCTTACGCTGTCGGGCAGCGTTTGCGAACTGCTGCGCCTCGGCTCCGCCGCGCACGTAGAGGAAGATGCCACCGGCGACGAGCGGCAGCACCAACACGATGAAAAGCAGCGCACCGGCAAACACGGCGCCAGAGAGCCGTAGCCCTGACTCGTCGTCAGCCGCGCCGGCGATGATCCAGGCACCGGCCGCCAGCCCGACCAGGATGCCGGCACCGATCATCAGCAACCCGGCGGTTCGTCCCGTTAGCGTCATCAGGCAACTCCAACGAATGATGCGACGACTCGATCAACGTCGTCGACGGTTATGCGTTTCAGGCAGGTACGATCCGGGCAGCCAGATGGTCGACCCAGACGATAACCCGTGTAGATGCACGGCGCGCAGGGGAGATCAGACTGAATCACTATCGAGCCACGTTGGTGCGCGGCCGCGGTCCCCGCGTCAGCCGAACCAGATGGTCGCCATGCGTTGGCATTTGACGGCCCGAAAATCGAGATGACCGGTGTACCGACGGCAGCAGCGAGGTGGCCGATGAACGAATCACCGCCGACGACGAATCGCGCCTCGGCGAGGATGGCAGCGAGTTGCGGAATCGACGTTAGCCCCGCCATGCTGACCGCTCCTGGAACGTCTTCAACGATCCGTGCCGCCGCCTCCAGCGTATCGTCGGCACCAACGACGACGGGTATGACTCCACGATCGAGGACACGCTCAGCAAGATCGACATATCGGTCGAGCGGCCACTCACGCGCTCGCGAGAATGCTCCGGTGACAGGGTAGATTGCGGCGAAGTTGGTCGGCAATCCGGCTGTCACGTCGCTGGCACTTGGCGTAGCGATAGTGGGTAGCGGATCGACGACCGCTCCATCGGCAGCGACGGCGACATCGCGCATGTATTCCGCTTCGTGCCTTGCTCCGAAGCCCTCGTCGATGACGCGGTGAGTGAGGAAGGTGCCTCGCCCATTATCGAGACCAGCGACGAACGCAGATCCGGTCGCGGTGACGAGCGCGGCGAACTTCCGTGCGCCAAATGCCGTCGTCAAGTGGTGGAAGATAACGACCCGGTCGTAGTTGGCCCGGCGCAGCTGAAGCGCCAGCTTGCCAGCGCTGGCAGCGGCTGCCGGGTGCAGGATCCCCGTTGGAGCGTCGAACAGGTGCTTGGGGAATGTCATCGGAGTGAGATCGTGGCCGATCAGGTCGAGAATGGGGATCGAGGATGGCGTTGTCAGCACATCAATGCGTGCAGACGGAAACGCCTCGCGTAGCGACCGGAAGGCAGGTTCGCAGAGCAGCAGATCACCCAGATCGGCGAGCTTGATCGCGAGTATGCGCTGCGGAGTTCGGTCAACCAGCATTAATCGCCTGCCTGATGACCGAAAGTGTCTGCTCCGCTGTCGTGTCCCACCCGAACGCCGCGACACGTGAAAGGCCAGCGTCAACGAGTGCCGACCGGTCCGGCTCGGTGATAGCGCGACTCAGACCGTCGCGAATTGACGCGACGTCGAACGGATCTACGAGGACTGCGGCGTCTCCGGCGACTTCCGGTAGGCTCGACCTGTTGCTTGTGACGACGGGGCAACCACACGCCATCGCTTCGAGCACCCCCATCCCGAATCCCTCGTAGAGCGACGGTAGCGTGAACGCCCTGGCTCCATTATAGAGCGCTGGTACGTCGTCGTCGGCGACGCGACCAATCATGCGGACGCGGTTGGCTGCCGGACTGGCGCGAATACGGTGGACGATCGGCTCGCTCATCCATCCGGGCGTCCCTCCGATGACAAGCAGCAGTTCAGGATCGTCGAGATGTTCGAAAGCCTCGACCAGTCTCACGACATTCTTGCGCGGTTGAATCGTGCTCAGGAAAAAGATGTAGTCTCGGTCGATTCCGAGGCGATAGAGCACGGTGGTGACGTCTGGTTTTGGTAACACCCGGAATCGCCCCGGATTCACCCCTGAATGCACAACGACGATCCGCTCTGCTGGCGTTCGGTAGGCGGAAATGAGGTCGTCGCGAGTCTGCGACGAGATCGCGATGATGCGCTTCGCGACGCGGGCGTTCCAGCGGGTTGTCAGATCAAGCATCCGGCGCGTCCGGGTTGGGTGGGCGTCTGGCTCAGCCAGGTAGCCCAGATCATGGATGGTTACAACCGAGGTCGCCGGGTGAACAAGAGGGATAACGTGCGATGGAACGAAGAGTGCCGCTGGGCGATCGCGGCGCATTGCTCGAGAAAGTCCCACGTGTGTCCAGAGCCTGCGCTGGTCAATTCGGATGTGATGAACGCCCGGTCCGTCCAGGGCTGGGTCGGGCGTATCCCGATGATAGAGCGTGAGTGGTAGCCGTCCCTCGACTCCAATCATCGCCCGAATCAGTTCGAACGAGTACCACTCTGTGCCTGTGCGGGGGTCGGATCCGGCACGGCTCGCATCAATAGCAAGGCGGTTAGACCGCATGGGTCATGACCAGTTCGCGAGCCGCGTCGATGACGGCATTGGCGGAAATCGCCAGCATGCAGCCACAACCCGACGGTCGGGACGCCGACAAGTCGCCACATCTCGGACAACTCCAGCCGGCGCGAATGACTCTGTGCCTTGCAGCATCGCCCCACGGTCCATATCTCGTCGGATCGCTTGGACCGAAGAGGTGGATCGTTGGTGCTCCGGCTGCAACGGCGAGGTGGAGCGGGCCGCAATCAGGTCCGAGAACGACCGACGCCTGTCGGAGCAAGGCCGCGAGCACCGCGACTGGCGTTCTCCCGGCGAGTGACACGGCCCCTTCGACGCGTGCCGCGATCGATTCACAGAGGTCGGCTTCCGACGCAGTCCCGGTCAGGACGACGTTCAGTCCTTCGTCATGCAGCGCGCGCGCGACCACTCCCCATCGATCTACTGGCCACTCCTTTACTGCTGCCCCAGAGCCGGGATGGATGACCGCGAATCGTCCGACGGCGGCATGTTCATCCAGCAGGCGTCGCGCTCGATTGACGTCATCCACTGAGGATTTCAGCGACAATGGGTATGAGGCGGGATCAATGTCAGGCGGCGACCCACTACCTGCAACGATCCGGAGGGCGCGCGCCGTCGCATGTCCATCTCCGGCTGGAACGGCTGTCGTCCCGAACGCAGCGCAGCGCGATTCGCCGCTGGTTACGACTTCATCGGCGATCAATGAGCCGAGCCAGGCGGCCCACCACGCGTCAGGTCGCAGCACGTAGGCCGTACGTGGTTGAAGTGGTCCGAGTTCTGTGGCGGCGTGCCTCAACTTCCGGTACGGGTCAAGTGCGCTGGATTTTGTGTCGCGAGTGAAGCCAGGGTAGGCGAGGGTTCGTATCTCGTCTACTGGCCAGGCCAGCGACGCGATTTCCTGCGACCATGGGCCTACCACCGCCACGATCCTCGAATGCGGATTCGAGTCGCGCAACCACCTGACCGCAGGCTGGGCAAGCAGGATATCTCCCAGATGGTCGGGTTGAAGGATGACGATGGTGTCGTCGCCAGCACTCGCGGGCCGTGGTGACAACCGTGCAGCGAGCGGTAGCAGTTGATCCCGGACTCGGGATTTCATCGCCTGCATTTCGTCGCCCGTGCGTCCAATACGTCCTGCGACGCCGCGAATACCTCATCGACCGAGACTGCGCTGGTCGATGGTAGTTCGAGTGATGTCGCCCGGCGCAGGTCGCGATCCATGACATGCCAGGATTCGGCTGGTGCGACGACCCGAGTGTGTGGCCCAAGGGGGCGATAGCGACGCGGGTTCGTTGGACCGAAGATCGCGACGGTCGGAGCGCCGGTAGCGGCAGCGATGTGGCTCACACCGGTGTCGGGGCCGACGAATAATGACGCCCTCTCCAGGATCGCGGCCAGTTCATCGAGCGTAACCCGACCGGCGAGGACGGCATGGTCGGTCAGCCCAGCATTTCTGGCGATCGAGAGACATAGTTCACGTTCGGCTTCCGATCCGCTCAACAGGACATCGAGTCCCTGACGCGTCAGTAATTTCGCCAACTCGCTATACGAAACAGCAGGCCAACGCTTGTCGAGCATCGTTGCGCCGGGATTGCTGGCCCCGCCAGGGTGAAGGATTACGAATCGGTTCGAGACGTTTGCAAGCGTCTCAGTCGCTCGCTGTCTTGCGGTCTCGGACGCATGGATTACTGGAACTACGATCGGCGTTGTCACGCGCAGTTCGCGAACAGCGTCCACATAGACCTCTGCCTCGTGTCGAACTTCTGGCGTGAGCACTTGGACTGACGCGGTTCTGCTCGCGCGGGCCGATCGCGTCGCCAGCCGTAGCCAGCGGGATCGGTCCAGGTTGACGACGATGTCATATCGACCCTCACGCAGCCGGCGGGATAGCTGAAGGGCTGCTCCGGCGGTGAGCCGATCGGGGATCGTGCGAATCGTCACCGACGGACGAAACGTGAAGGCAGCCTGCGAATGCTGCCCCACGAAGACGTCGATATTCGCGGACGGAAAGGCTGCTTCCAGCGCATCCAGAGCCGGTAATGCCATGACGCAGTCGCCAAGGCAGCACGGCTTCAGTACCGCAATCCTGGACACATCGTGAGCGGGCGTCATTACTTGCTAGTCGGAGTATCGGTTACTGCGAACATCAGCTCACCGCGAACGGCCAGTTCGCCGTCAACTGTTGCGGTCGCGGTGCCCATCCCGACGCCCCGGCGCATGTTGCCGAGTTCGACTTCCAGCCGCAGTGTGTCGCCGGGCTTCACTTGTCGCTTGAAGCGGACACCATCGATACCAGCGAAGAACGCCATCTTGCCGCGATGTTCTTCTGTACCGAGAATCGCGACCGCGCCGACCTGAGCGAGCGCCTCGACGATCAGGACACCTGGCATCACTGCGTAGTCAGGGAAATGGCCCTGGAAGAACGGCTCGTTAATCGTGACGTTCTTCAGGCCAACCGCCCGCTGGCCGTATTCGATCTCGATAATCCGGTCCACGAGGAGAAATGGGTAGCGATGGGGAATAATCGACTGGATCTGTTGCGCGTCGAGCACTGCCTTCGTATCCCTTCACTGGCAACGGGCATGGCCGCATGCGGAGTCTAGGAACGAGGCGGTACCAATGTCAAACCGGAATTCGTCTGAGACGATTGCCGATGCACGGGTCGCCGTGGTTGGCGCGGGTGCGTGGGGCACGACGCTCGCGAACCTGCTGGGCTTGAACAGGCGACCTGTCACGCTGCTCACCAACACCGACGCTCAGGCAGATCTCCTGAACCGAACGCGCGAAAATGACCGATACCTTCCCGGCGTTCCGCTGAGTCCGGCCCTTGCGATCACGTCTGATCCTGAGCGGGCGCTGAACGGCGCAGATGTCATTGCGATCGTCGTACCGTCGCAGAAGATGCGAGCGGTAGCCGCCGATGTGCTTCGATTCGCGGGCGACGATTCCCGGATCGTGAGTCTGGCGAAGGGAATTGAACTCGGCTCGTTGCTGCGGATGTCGGAGGTCATTCATGCCGCGACAGGTGTGCCGGGTGAGCGTATTTGCGCGCTGTCGGGGCCAAATCTTGCTCGCGAGATCGCGGCTGGGCTACCGGCATCGGCCGTCGTTGCCTCTACGAGTATTGATGCGGCGATCGCGGTGCAGCGCGCACTTTCGACACCGACATTTCGCCTGTACACCAGTACTGATGTCGTTGGCGTTGAACTTGGCGGAGCCCTGAAGAATGTCGTCGCGCTCGGGGCGGGTGTCGCGGACGGGCTCGAACTCGGGCAGAACGCGAAGGCCGCCTTCATCGCGCGGGGACTGGCGGAAATGATCCGGCTGGGTGTGGCGGCAGGGGCCAACCCATTGACATTCGGTGGGCTAAGTGGCCTCGGTGACCTGATCGCGACCTGTGAAAGCCCGTTGAGTCGCAATCGAACGTTTGGAGAGCAGTTGGGCCGGGGGGCCAGTGTCGCGGACGCCACGGGCGAAACGCCGCATGTCGTTGAAGGATTGACGACCGCACGCGCCGCCCTGGCGCTGGCGGAGCGTTCCGGCGTGCGGATGCCGATCGCGACCACTGTCGCTGCCGTTCTCGACGGCACAATGAGCGTTAGCGAGGCCATCGGCGCGCTGATGTCGCGAGATTCCAGGCCCGAACTCGATGCGTGGGGTTAGGCCATCGCGTCGAGCAACTGGCGGCGATGTGGACCAACGCCAATGAAGCGGATCGGAACACCGACGAGCGCCTCGATGCGTGTGATGTAGGCGCGGGCATTGTCGGGCAGGGCGTCGATGCTCTCGGCATCCGACGTGTCGACGTTCCAGCCCGGAAGATCTTCATAGACCGGTTCGACGCGCTCGTAATCCGTGATCCGCGCTGGCGGAGCCGCAATCGGCTGTCCGTCGAGTAGATAGCCGGTGCAGACGCGAATCGTGTCAAGCGCGTCGAGGATATCGAACTTCGTCAATGCAATCTCGGAGATGCCGTTCAATCGAGCGGTGTACCGGGCCTGCACGGCGTCGAACCAACCGGTGCGGCGAGGACGGCCGGTCGTCGTGCCGAACTCAACTCCACGCTCGCGGAGGAGCGCGCCAGTCTCGTCATGGAGTTCGGTTGGGAAGCCACCCGCACCGACGCGTGTCAGGTAGGCCTTATAGACGCCGATGACGCGCTGCACCTGGGTTGGAGCGATCCCTGCGCCCTGGCACACGCCAGCGGCTGTGGGCGACGACGATGTGACGAATGGGTAGGTGCCATAGTCGATGTCCAGCATCGCGGCCTGGGCGCCTTCGACGATCACGTTCTTGCCGGCATCAATTGCGTCCTGGACGTCCGTCTCGACATCGGCAAGGTACGGAGCGAGTTGCTCCCCATAGGCAGCGAATTCTTCAGCGATCTCATTCAGATCAAACGGAGGGTGGTTGTAAATCGCCTGAAGGATCGCGTTCTTCTCTGCAAGGACCGGCGCCAGGCTACGGTTGAGATGCTCGGGGTCAGTGATGTCCGCCAGCCGGATGCCGCGACGGGCGGCTTTGTCGGCGTAACATGGGCCGTTTCCGGTCTGGGTCGTACCGATCATGTCGTCACCACGACCGGTCTCTTCGAGCTGATCGAGGACCGGGTGATACGGCATGATCAGGTGACAGCGGCTCGAAACCCGGAGGTGCGACGGCTCGATGCCGCGCTCCCGTAAGTGACCGATCTCCTGCAACAGGGTCTTGGGGTTCAGGGACACACCTGCGCCAACGATGCAGAGGCAATCGGGATGGAGAATACCCGATGGGATCAGATGGAACTTGAATACGCCCTTGTCAGTGACGACGGTGTGGCCAGCGTTGGCACCACCGTTAGCCCTGATGACCACATCGGCGGAATTGGCCAGGGCGTCGATGATCTTGCCCTTGCCTTCGTCACCCCACTGGCCACCCAACACGATCGATACCGGCATCAGTTCCGCCCCCTGTGAACGCGAATCGGTGGCAGGCGCCCGGCTCGTGACCGAGTTGACCCCCAACCACCGATTCTACCGCGTTCGTGCCGGCAGTGTTTCGTGCGTACGGTACAACGATTGATTGCGTTTTCGATTCGCCGGAATCAGGCATGGACCTTTTGGCCGGATTCTTGACGCAGTCGCCGCAACTCTTCAAACAGTTCTCGCTCGCGGTCGCTGAGATCCGTCGGCAACACAATCGACGCCCGGACGAGCAGGTCGCCCCGCTCGGTTGATCCTGGCGACACCGGCCAGCCCTGCTTCCGAAGCCGGAAGACACGGCCGTTCTGGGTTTCCGGTGGAATCGTCAAGGCGACCTTACCCGTCAGCGTTCGGACGATCGCTTCGCCGCCGAGAATCGCCGTCAGCATCGGGACGTTCACATCCGTCCGAAGGTCGGAACCTTCAAGCGAGAAGTTCGGATCCGGTTTGATGCGAACTTTTAGATAGACGTCGCCTGGTGGTCCGCCATCGCGACCGGGCGAACCTTTGCCAGCGACCCGAACGCGCTGTCCGTCTCGGATGCCGGCCGGGATCGACACTTCGATTTTGCTGCGCTTCGAAATCGATCCTGTCCCCTCACAGGCGAAGCAGATGCCGCTCTGATGCAGACCGGAGCCGCCACACGCTTCGCATGCCTGTGGAACCTTGAGTTCGAATGCGCGAGTGGTCCCGGTGAACGCGTCCCGCAACGTCACGTCGATAGGGTACTCGTGGTCATCCCCACGACGGGGCGCGCGGCGGGGACCGCGAGTGGCACGTCCTGCCCCACCGAACAGCGTCTCGAAGAAGTCCGAGAATCCTTCACCGCCGTTGGTGCGGTAGTCGAAATGGACGTTCGGGTTGCCGCCTGCCTGACCACTGAACCACTGGGAGAAATCTGACGGACCACTGCTGCCAGCGGACGTCTGGTAACGCTCCCAGTCGTTGCCAAATCGGTCATAGCGCGCACGCTTGTCCGGATCCGAGAGGACCTGATGTGCTTCGTTGATGGCTTTGAACTGTTCCTCAGCGTCGACACTCTTGTTTACGTCGGGATGAAGTTTCCGCGCCTTCTCGCGATAGGCGCGTTTGATCTCGTCAGTCGAGGCCGAGCGAGAAACGCCGAGCACCTTGTAATAATCCTGAAACTGCATTGGTTATGGCTCCAGCGCGGATCGTCGTATGTCTCTTCATAGTATAAACATTGAGTCGATCCGACGCAAGTGTGCCGTTCGCGTCACGGTGCTGATGCCCGCGCAAGCCGGCGACGTCTGCGACGACGAAACAGAAAGATGATGAGGGCGACAACGGCGATGAGGACGAGTGCAATCAGAATTGGAGCGACGAGAGCGATGACCGTGACCGTGATAGCGGTTCCGTCCTCGACGGCGCTGACGATCGGGTTTCCGACGCCGCCGGTGATGGCGGTGACGACCGGCCTGAACGTAGTTTTGGTTGTGTGAATACCTCCCGCGACGAGGAGCCCAAGGATCATTGCCGCGATCGGGTTGATGGAATCAACTGAATCGGTGCTGGCCATCAGCAGGACAGCTCCGGCTGACGGGCGGATCGCTGACTGGATCAGGTCGTTGACATGGTCGACGATTGGGATCTTGTCCGCGAGGAGTTCGATCCCAAGCAGGACGGCGATGACGGCGATCACGATTGGTGACGAGATGACATCGTACGGCGCTGCTAACTGGATCAGGCCGGTGTAGCGGTCGGCAAGTGCCACCGCCAGCAATGGGATGTAGGCGTTCAGTCCGGCCGGTAGCGCGAGGCCAAGACCTGTCAGCAACTCAAACACGAACGATGCCGATCGCTAAGGTACCGCCGCTAGGGGTATATCAGAACGAGGTTGTCGTCACCTGTGGGACTCCCCGAATCTGACGGTAAGCCTGCCCCAGAAGATGCGCCTGTGCCAGCGTGAGCCACGGCGTCAGGAAGAAGAATCCAATGAAGCACGTCACGATTCCGGCAATCGTGCCGACAACGGTTGCTACGACGTATGCGAGGAGACAGAGGAGAAGCGTGCCGGCACCACGTCGCGCCTCACTGAAGATTGCCGAGATATTGAACATTTCCCCGAATTCGGGAGCGAGGGCATAACGTGCCACGACAACCTGGACGATGACGGCCAGTGCGATCACTGCAATTGGCAGGAGGCAAGCGAGCCCGAGTATCCAGACCACTGCCGAGTCGGCGAGGATTCCGCCGATGATAATGGGCGCGATCAGGATCATGATTGGCAACTGCCAGATCAACATCCCGGCGGACACGATAAGGCCGCGAACGAAGTATTTTCCGAAGTCGTCCCATTCGGGCATCGGGAGGTCCGAACCCTCGTACACCCGCTTGAGTACGTCGAGTGCATAGCCGTAGAGCGCGAAGTTCAGGATCGGGACGGATGACACCGCAGCCGCAATCATGATCTTTGAAATCCAGCGCGGGTCGGCCGTCATGAACGTGTAGGCGCGTCCGAAATCCACCGCGATGCCTCACTCTTCATGCGTCAGGTCGAAAGTCGGTGGATCAGCCTAGCATGGCGTACGAATGCGGTCAAATGCAGATCACTAGCGCGAGCGCATCGCTTGCAGTGCTGGCCAGATCTTCGACCAGACGGTGACGGCAAAGACCGCACCGAGGGTGTTCACACCAATGTCCATCAGGCTCGGATCGCGACCTGGAACGAACGACTGATGGAATTCATCGCTGATACCGTACAGAAACGCTCCTGCGACTGCTGCGATCATCGTCGTGCGTGTGTACGCTCCACCATCATGAAACGCGATGAGTAGCAGGACCGCGAGAACCCCGTAGAGAATGAAGTGCGCCACAATCGACAGTGCGAACGTCGAGTATCCAAACGGCTGCGGGATCTGGCTCTTCGACGACATCGCAAAGATGAACGCCATCCAGGCTATCGCTGGAATGGCGCGTAACGTGCGTTCAATCACCGGTTGATAACTCCCGCTTTTCGGTAGGCAGCGACGAGACGGTTTGTGACTGCCGCGACGCTGAAATGATCCATTGCCCTACGTTGTGCTGCCAACTGGAGCCGACTCCGACGGGCCGGATCGCGCACAAGTTGCAGCGTGACGCGCGCGAACGATTGGGGGTCGCTGGACGCTGACACGACAATCGCGTCGCCACCGACAGCTGGGACATCACCGACATCAGCCGCGACGATGGCGCAACCCCCGGCCATGAGTTCAAGCAGTTTGACTGAGTTCTTCGATCGAGAAATCAACGTATCTGAGTACGGATAGATTGCGATGTCGGCAGCTCCAAGTACCGACGGAATCGACGCGTGAGCGACATATCCCATTTGATCTATTTCAACGTTTGAATAGCCAGTACCAGGATAGTCAGCGGATCCGACCAGAGCGAGGCGAACCGATTCGTGCGGTTCGAGTTCCTTGGATAAGCAATGCAGGTAGTTTGGCAACCAGTCGGCAGGGAACTCAGCAAACCGCGAGTACAGGACGATCGTGGGTTGACTACGGTTGCTACCGTTAGCCTCCTGTCGAGCAGCGGCGAGTTGGGCCGCCCAGCCATCGTCGAGACCGTTCGGAACCCAGGCGACGGAGTCGGTCGAGCCTCGCAGGATACTTGCGCGCTTCGCGAGGAGGTGACTGGCGGCAGTCACGCCGCGAGCATCGCGAAGGAGTCTGCGTTCCTGCCAGTCGAACAGCCGTCGCTGAGGCAGTGAGTAGTCTGCGTGCTGATTCCAGCCGCCATCACCCTCCCAGTCGTCGCTATCGACAAGGATGGGAAGTCGCCGCCGCAGCATCCAGCCTGTCAGACCGCCATATCCCTTTGGCTTGAAGACATGGACAGCACGCGGATGCAGTTCCGTTACGAGCCGGATCTGTTGTGCAACGGCAACTGGAAATGAAGTGACACCTGCCGCTCGGGTATTCAGCAGTGGAACACCACGAATCGCGTCGCGGACACCTGCTTCGGTTGGCTGATCCCAGGGAACGGTGACGATCGCACTGCGAACGCCGTGATTGCGTAGTTCACGAGCGAACGGCAGAGCGCGGGCCTGAAGCGTCCCAAGCCGCCAGGCAGCGAAGGTGCCAACCATCGCAATATCGACAGTGGAAGATGATTCTTGTACGTTCATCGGTCGCGATGGTACCGGACGCGGCGATGAGGTTGCCAACAACACAGCGGGAGCGAGCGGTTGTCCGCTCGCTCCCGAAAAAGATCACTCATGCTACCGGGGCGGAGATCGTTACTGGATGACCGGGCGGATGACAGTTACGAGTTTGCCCTGAATCTCGACGTTATCGGCCGTGGTGTAAATCGGCTCCATCGTGACGTTGGCCGGCTGAAGACGAACCTGACCGCCATCCACGTAGAAGCGCTTGAGGGTCGTTTCCTTCTCGTTCTTGAGCCAAACGGCGACGGTGTCACCGTTCTCGCAAACGACCTGGTGACGGAGAACGACGACATCACCATCGTTGATCAGCGCGTCGACCATCGAGTGACCCTTCACCCGAAGTGCGAAGAGGCCCTCAGTGCGTGGTCCGAGCACGTCAGAACTGATCTCGATCGTATCCATGAACTCCTGGGTGGCGATGTCATCCGGGACTGGAATCGGCTCACCGGCGGCAATCCGGCCAACAACGGGAATCGAGACGATCCCACGGCGACCCTGCGGCCGGCCAACGAGTTCGATCCCGCGTGAGATGTTGCGATTGCGGCGAATCAGATTGCGCTGCTCGAGGACGTTGAGGTTGTAGTCGACGACACTCGTCGACGAAATCGCCAGACCCTCCTGGATCTCGCGAATCGTCGGAGGATACGAGTGTTCGTCACTGAAACTCTCGATGTAGGTGAGAATGTCCTGTTGTCGTCGTGAGAGCTGCTTCATACCTCAATACCCCCGGTTGGACGATCCGCGTGGACCCGGACCACTCCCGGGTCGTCCCGATAGGGCCAGTATAGTCTCGAACATCTGTTCGTGTCAATCCACTGGTATGCGCAAGCCCTGGGGCTTTTTGGCTATTCGCGTGGCAAACCGCGTTGCCTACACTAGTTCAGACTACCGATTCGACGTCCGATCGTGCGGCAGGCGCGCTCCTTCCGACAGGTGTGGCATGAACGTTCTTGACATTCTCCTCGTAGCGTCCTTTGGCTTCCTGATCCTGATCGGGTTCTTTGGTGGCATCGGACGAATCACCGCCGGTATCTTCGCCGTGTACATCTCCTCAATCATCGCGGCAACCTTCTATGACGAGGTCGGTGAACTGTTCTCCGACGAAGTCGGTGAGATGAAGGTCGAGACGGCACATCTGATGGCCTTCATGACGCTGTTCGTTATATTGACGCTGATCTTCTTCTGGGGCATCGGTCAGACGATCAAGGCCGTCGAGTTGCGGCGCGGACGGTTCGCAATCATGGATAATGTTGGTGGTGCGACGCTGGCCCTCACTGCAGGTGTCCTGGCGATCGCGATGACGATCTCGGTGACCGTCATTATCCTTGGTGCGTTCAACCAGTCCGCTGTGGTGAGCGCTGACGAGAATCTTGGCACGCTTGGTAAACAGATTCGTGGTTCCGAACTGGTCCCGATCTTTCTGAAGCTCCAGGAACCACTAGTCGTGGCATACAAGCCGTGGTTCCCGAATGGCCTGCCGCCGATTCTCGAAGTGCCGCCTCAGCCTGTGACCTAGGCGACCGGAAGGTCTCATTGGCAACCGACATTCTAACGACGCTGGAGTTCGACCGGGTCCGGGAGAACCTCCAGCGTCATTGCCAGTTTTCGCTCACAATCGAACGGGCGGGAGAACTCGGTCCGAGTTCTGACCCGTCGACGGTGCGTTACCTGCTCGACGTCACCGCCGAAGCCTACGCACTGATCGAGGAGTTTCCGTCGTTCAGCGTACGCGGGGCGCGTGACATCCGCCGCCACCTGCAGCGAGCGCGTCTCGGCGGGATGCTACTAGCCGGCGATCTCCTCGAGGTCCTCGATACGATCGTTGCTGCCCGGACGACGCGGCGAACCTTCGTCCGTATCGAAGATGCCGCCGAGCGATTCCCATGGATCGACGAGTTTGTCAGCTTCATCACGGAACTCCCAGGCGTTGAGGCGGATCTGCAGCGATCGATCAGCGAGCGGGGCGAGGTGCTGGACGGCGCGAGCGACAAATTGCGCTCGATCCGGCAGGAGATGCGCGGTGCGCACTCCCGGCTGCTCGAACGGATTAATCGCTATGTGCAGGGATCGCAACATTCTGCCGCAATTCAGGATCCGATCGTCACCCAGCGTGACGGTCGCTATGTCATCCCGGTGCGCGCGGACCGGCGTGGACAGATCCCTGGTGTTGTCCACGACACGTCGGCGAGTGGGCAGACGCTGTTCGTCGAGCCGATGGACGTCGTCGCGCTCAACAATCGCTGGCGCGAACTTCAGGCTGCGGAACGACACGAGATCGAACGCATCCTGACAGCGCTCACGTATCAGATTGGCGACGAAGCAGACTCGCTCGAACGAACGCTGGATGCGCTGGCGGCCATCGATCTGGCGTTGGCGAAAGCGCGCTACGCCTCCGGTATTCGCGCATCACGGCCGGCCATCGTCGACGATTCCTCCGAGAACGGTCGTCGCATCGTCCTGAAACAGGCGCGCCACCCACTGCTGGATCAGTCGACGGTCGTCCCGACTGACCTCGTCCTTGGTGATGACTTCCGCATCCTCATCATCACCGGGCCGAACACCGGTGGAAAGACAGTCGCACTCAAGACGGTCGGATTGATGGCGGTAATGGCACAGTCGGGGTTGTACATCCCTGCCGAAGCGGGCAGCGAGATGTGCGTCTTCGACGGCATCTTTGCAGACATTGGCGACGAACAGAGCATCGAGCAGAGTCTCTCCACGTTCTCGTCGCATATGGTGCGGGTGATCGCGATGCTACGTGACGTCAGCCGGGACAGCCTCGTTCTGCTCGACGAACTCGGTGCTGGGACCGACCCCGAAGAGGGCGCGGCACTGGCGCGCGCATTGATCGAAGACCTTCTGGAGAAGGGCTGTCTGGCAATCGCGACGACGCACTACTCCGATCTCAAGGCGTTTGCCTACACGACGCCGGGAACCGAGAACGGCAGCGTCGAGTTCGATATCGAAACGTTGTCGCCGACTTACCGGCTGGTCGTTGGTGTACCGGGGCAATCAAACGCGTTGGCGATCGCACGGCGGCTCGGAATGCCGGACAACGTCATCGAACGGGCTCGATCGTACCTGAATCCCGAGGTAGAGCGGGTTGACTCGATCCTCGGCGAGATTCGGCAGCGCCGGAACGAAGCCGAGGCTGCCCGGCGGGAAGCCGCCCGCGTCCGAGCCGAAGCCGAAGCACTACGCGACGCCGTCCAGCAGCAGTTGGCGGAGGCCGAAGCGATCCGTGAGACTGCCCGACAGGACACCATCCTCGAAGTCGAGCGCGAACTGGCGGACGCACGGCAAGCCATTCGACGCGTCCGCGAGACGCCGGAGCGCCTACCGCGTCAGGAATTGCAGCCGGCTGTTCAGGAGTCACGAGCGCAACTGGAACAGGCAGCCCAGGAAGTCCGACAGTTCGTGCGCAAGCGGCGCCCGAAGGCGGCGTCCGCCGTTCGGTTGCGTGTCGGTGATACGGTCGAGATCACGTCACTGGGTGGAGAGGGTGAGGTTCTCGGCTTCTCGGACGATGGCACCGAGGCAGATATCCAGATGGGGGCGTTCAAGGTTCGGCAGCCGATCGCGATGCTACGCCGTATCGGAGGTCCGAAGGTTGTCAAGCAACCGCGATATGTCGCCCCGCCACCACGCCGCGACGTCGATATGGAACTGCATCTGCGCGGACAGCGTGCTGCGGGTGTCGATCAACTGGTGGATGACTATCTGAACGATGCGTATCTGTCGCGCTTGCCATACGTGCGAATCGTGCACGGTAAGGGGACTGGTGCGTTACGCGAGGTCGTCCGGCAGGTGGTCGCAAAGCACCCGTTGGTCGCAAGCTGGGAAACACCGCCGCAGAACGAAGGCGGCGAGGGCGTGACCGTTGTCCATCTGAGGGAATCATGAACGACGACGAACGTTTCGCCGGACAGCGCGTGGTCGAGGTCGCCGTCGCGCCAAACGAGATCACTGCCGACATCTGGCGGCAGGTGCTCGAGGACGAAGGTATCGTCGTCGCACTCAAGCCGGGCGGCGTCGGCTTCGCGTTTGGGTCGAGCGCGCTGATGGAACACTTCGTCCTTGTTCGCGAGGATCAGGCAGACCTGGCGCGCTCCATCATCGCTGAGTTGGAATCGTCGGACGACGAGGACTGGTCCTCGTCGTCCTGAGCCGCCGTGCTGGCTCGACGCGCTGCGATTGCGTCGAGGACTGCGTTGATTGCCTCCCACCGGTTTACCCGCAGATCGGCAACATGCAACCGCACCTGATTGGGCGTGACCCGCACGCCGATGCCGAGTTTTCGCCGTAGTTGCTGCTGGTCAAGCCGCGAACCAATGACGGGGCGGATGACGATGTCGCCGTCCCGCTCGACGATCCCAACCAGCCCAAGCCTGCTGGCGCGGTGACGCAGGCGAACGAGGTCGAACAGTTGCACCACCTCGCTCGGCACCGGCCCGAATCGATCGGCAAGTTCAGTGTCCAGTTCACGCAACCCACGCTCGTTCGCAGCCGAGGCGATCCGCCGGTAGGTGTCGAGCCGGATCTGCTCGTCGCTGATGTATGACTCGGGAATCCCGGCATCGACGGCAATATCGAGCGAGACCTCTTCCGGCTCAGCGATCGGATGTCCAGCCCGAACCTCTTCGACTGCATGTGCGAGCATCCGCGTGTAGAGGTCGAACCCGACGGCGGCGATGTGGCCAGACTGCTCGGCACCGAGGATGTTGCCCGCCCCACGAATCTCCATATCGCGGAGGGCAACCTGGAAGCCGGCGCCGAGTTCAGTCGCCTCCTGGATCGCTTCAAGCCGTTCCAGCGCCTCGGCTGAGAGTGGCGTGTTGGGTGGATACAGCAGGTAAGCATAGGCCCGGTTCGTCCCACGCCCGACCCGTCCTCGCAACTGGTACATCTGCGTCAGGCCCAGCGCATGGGCGTTATCGAGGATGATCGTATTCGCATTCGGGATGTCGACGCCGGACTCGATGATCGTCGTGCAGACGAGAACGTCGAACTCGTGCCGGATGAAGGCGAGCACGATCCGTTCGAGTTCGCGCTCATCCATCTGGCCGTGGGCGACAGCGAAGGTCGCCTCTGGGATCAGTTCGCGCAGGTGGTCGGCCAATCGATAGATGCTCTGAACGCGATTGTGGACGACATAGACCTGCCCACCGCGCGCGACTTCCCGAAGGATCGACTCGCGGATGATCGCGTCGCTGGAGGCAGTCACGAACGTTCGGATGGGGACGCGGTCCTGAGGTGGCGTCGTGATAAGCGAGAGGTCGCGCACCCCGGTCAGCGCCATATGGAGCGTCCGGGGAATCGGCGTCGCCGTCATCGTCAGCACATCGACCTCTGCCCGCGCGCGCTTGACGTGCTCCTTGTGGGTGACGCCGAAGCGCTGCTCTTCGTCGACGATCAGCAGACCGAGATTCTTGAAGTTGACGTCCTTCTGGAGCAGGCGGTGCGTTCCGACGATGATGTCGACCGCACCCGACGCCAGTCCTTCGGTGATGATCGCCTGTTCCTGCTTCGACCGCAGTCGTGAGAGCATCTCAACCTTGATCGGAAACGCCGCCAGCCGCTCGCGAAAGGTGTTGTAGTGCTGCAGCGCGAGGATGGTTGTTGGGACGAGGACAGCGACCTGCATTCCGTCGTTGACGGCTTTGAACGCGGCCCGCAGCGCAACTTCGGTCTTCCCGTAGCCGACATCACCGCAGACCAGACGGTCCATTGGCCGGGGCGTTTCCATGTCCTGCTTGACGTCGTCGATCGCCTTCTGCTGGTCGACGGTCTCGCGGAACGGGAAGGACTCGGTCAGTTCGATGTCCCACGACGAATCGGGTGGGAAGGCGTGTCCCTGAGCGACCTCGCGAGCGGCATAGATCTGGATCAGTTCGAACGCCATCTCGCGAACGGCCTTGCGAACGCGAGCCTTGATCCGTGACCACTCCGGCGACGACAGGCGGGTGATCTTCGGCGTTCCGGCTGGGCTCTCGTACGGCATCAGCCGGTCGGACTGATCAACCGGAACGTAGAGCCGGTCGGCGTCGGCGTAGTCAATCTGGAGATACTCGCGTTCGACGCCGGACAGATCGAGCGTCACGAGACCAACGAACTGTCCGACACCATGCTCGACGTGGACGACGTAGGAACCGGGCGCGAACTGACGCACCGGCGTTGCTCGACGGCGCTGCTGTGGCGCCGCCGGGCGTGCGACCTTGCGCAGGCCGAAGACTTCCAGGTCAGTCAGGACAGTCAGGCCACGATCTCCGGCCAGTGCGAAACCTGCTCCGAGCGGTGCATGGACGACGTCGATGGCTCCGGCTGGAGGTGGAGCCGTCATCGAACCTCCGCGCTTCAGGACGCGTGGATAGAGGTCACGCTCCTCCAGCAGGTCGCGCATACGCTCGCTCTGGTCGGTCGCGATGACGACACGGCCACCCTCTGATGTCGTGGCGCGAATGTACTCGGCCAGTTCGTCGATCTCGCCACCAAACGCGGGAACGGGAGCGAAGGCGCTGCCGACCGGCAACTCGTTCAGGCTGTCGTCATCACCGCTCTCGCCGATATCCCAGTGGTGGAACGTGGCGATCGAGCGTTCGATGTCGGACCAGTGCTCGTAAGGAGGGTCGAAGCCTGGAGGGATTTCGCCCGCGAGTTCCAGCGTCTGGCGAACATCCTCGGCCTGCAACTCAATCTGCGAGCCCTGCAATGCCTGCGACTCCGGTTCGATCCGGACGACGACCGAGCCCCCGGGAAGATGATCGAGCAACGTGGCGTCGTTACCCGTGAACGCGGTCGCGAGCAGGTCGATGGACGCTGGGACATCGCCGACTTCCAGGTGGGCGAGCATCCGTTCCCATTCGTCACGCACCTCATCACGGAGGTTGTCGAGCGGGTACTCGCGCAACCGACCTACGGCTGCCTCGCGGTCGGTCAGATCGAATTCGATCGGCGGCAGGATGACGGCAGAGTCGATCCGTTCGACCGACCGCTGTGTAACCGGGTCGAATCGCCGGATACTGTCGATCTCATCACCGAAGAACTCGATACGAATCGCGTCGGTCGCGCCAGGTGAGTAGACATCGAGGATGCCACCACGGCGGCTAAGCGTGCCTGGTCCCTCGACGAGCGCCTCGGACTGATAGCCAGCCGCAACCAGGTCACGCACAAGCCGTCCATCGTCGATCCGCTGACCGACGCGCAACCGGATGACATCGCGCTCGAACGACTCGCGCGTTCGGACGCAACTCATTAACCCCCGTACCGTCGTCACGATCACCAGCGGACCGTTGCTCTCATAGTTCGCCAACCGGCCAAGCACGGTTGAACGACCAGCTGAGAGGACGGGGTCGTGCGGCAACTGCTCGTACGGCAGTGGGTCCGCAGCGCTCCAGACGAGCGGCTCCGCCGACGGTGGCAGCAGCAACGAGAGCGCGGCGCAGATGGTGTCGGCGGTTTCCTGCCGCGCAGTCACGACAAGCACTGGCTTGTCGGACTGCAGCGCGAGTGAGGCGAGCGCGACCGGCCGCTCGGCCGGTCGCAGGTTGCGCGTCGACCATGCCAGAGGCGCGGGTGACGACAGTTGACTGGCAACCGGCAGCGTCGTGAGAAGCGGTCCAAGATGAGCAAGCGACACGGCGTTCTCACTTCCCAGGTCCCGGGCAAGGACAAAACGGCCAATCGCGCCTCGCGCGGGCCTTCCATTCTGTGAGTATACGGTTAGAATCGAGCAGGATCACCACAAGCAACAGGAGCAGCAACGTGGATCGATTGCGGTCGGTGTTCGGTAGCCGAGTCTGGGCAGCCCTCGTCAGCGGATCGCTGATTGGCGTGCTCGTATTCGCCGTCGTGATGGTCTGGCGCGGAGGGCGAGGCGAGACGATTGTCCTCCAGGTTCCGCCGGTTAGCGACCCAAATGTCATCCGCGTCTATGTTGGCGGAGAAGTCGTTGCACCAGGCCTCTACTCACTGCAACGCGGAAGTCGGGTCGCTGAAGCGCTCGACGCCGCCGGAGGTACGACCAGTTCCGGCGATGTCGCCGGGCTAGGCATGGCATCGACGGTCGAAGACGCCGACCAGATCATCGTTCCATCACGGCAAGCGATCGCACCGCAGCCGATCGCGCCCCAGCCGATTGTCCCGTTCGCCAGCACTGGCGGCGAATCCAGCAGCAGTAGCGCTTCGACGGCTGTGTCGCAACCCGCGGCACCGTCGATCATCAACATCAACACGGCTTCGGCAGCCGAACTTGAATCGCTTCCCGAGATCGGCGAAGTACTTGCGGCGCGCATCATCGCCTATCGCGAGGCGAACGGCCCGTACCAGACAGTTGACCAACTTGAGCCGATCGACGGCATCTCGCAGCGCATGATCGATGAGATACGTCACCTGATTACCGCCGGAACCTAGTCCCGATGGGAATCGCCTTCGGGCTCGGCGTGATCTTTGGGACCAGAGCTGCGTTGGCGTCGTTCAGTTCGGTCCTCCCCGTCGTCGTCCTGCTGCTGGCTGCCGTCATCGTCACACCCGTAAGCATCCGGAATGTCTGGCTACTCGCGGCGACCGGATGCCTGATGGGAGCGGGTGCGGCGGTACTTGCAGACACAGATAGCAATCCCGCATTTCTGGCAGATTCACCGTCAGGCTTGATAACCGGCGTCGTGAAATCCGACGTCGAGACAACTCCACGAGGTGGAATCGCGGAATTCGAGTGGCGCGATGACATGGGCGTACTCCGGACGAGCAGGATCTTTCTCCCCGCCTCTCCAGAAGTGGGTCGAGGAGACACGATCGAGGTCGCAGGCTGGGTCGACGGCCCAACCGGTGACGTGATCCTCACAGATGGGACACGAATCATCAAGCGCGCAGGTTGGCTTGAGTTGCAGCGTCGGGCAATCCGGTCATACATGCGCTCGACGATTCAGACCTATGTTCCCGGAAGCCCCGGCGCGCTGACGCTCGGTCTGCTCATTGGTGACGACACGGCCCTGACCGCAGCGGAACGCGACGACATGCGGCGCACAGGCCTGTCTCACCTGACGGCGGTGAGCGGCTGGAACGTGACGTTAGTGGTTGGCACCGTCGGATTGGTGATGCTCAGGATGGGGCTACGGAGTTGGAGATGGACACTCATCCAACTCGTAGCGCTGATCGGCTTCGTCTGGATCGTCGGCTTCGAGCCACCCGTGACGCGCGCCGCCGTCATGGCTGTCGCCGGCATCATCGCGATCCGACTCGGAAGACCGGCTCACTCGCTAAATGTCCTCGTGATTTCCGCCGCAGTGATGACCGCCATCTCGCCGATGATCCTCGGATCGATCTCCTTTCAACTCAGCGTGCTGGCGACGCTTGGCCTCGTCATTGCCGGTAGGCTGACGGCGAGTCTCGACGGTTGGCGAGCGGTCGTGATGACACCGCTGGCTGCGACAATCGCGGCTGGCCTGATGACGACTCCGACCCTTGCTGCTCGATTTGGAACGTTTACGTTGCTGACCGTCCCTGCCAACCTGGTCGTCGCGCCGCTCGTCCCGATCGCATCTGTCGCCGGAGTCGTGGTCGTCTTACTCAGCCCGATCGCGCCGCTGGCGATGGTAGCGGGGTGGGGAGCGTGGTTGCTGAGTGGACTCGTGCTGTGGTTCGCGAGGCTCCTCGCGGGCGTTCCATATTCCTATCATCAGTTCGCACCACTGTCCCCAGTGGAGGAAGCCGCGCTGTACACGGTCATCCTTGCGATCATCGTCCCGCTTCTGCCCGAAGGCAGAATGCTCGGGAGACGGGCGTTCGTCTGGGCTCAGCGCGAGCCGATCAACGCGATGGTGACGGCCGGGACAGCCTGCGTCGCGCTTGTCACTGCCGCACTGACGGTTTGACATTGGAGTGATTCGCTGCGTATGCTAGAAGCGTTGCCTGACGGCGACGATGCCCCCATCGTCTAGAGGCCTAGGACACCTCCCTTTCAAGGAGGAGATCAGGGGTTCGAATCCCCTTGGGGGTACCACCACGAAACATTCAGGCTCGAATGCCAACAGCTGGTCGCTGAGTGCGTCTATGCTGTGCAGTTTTGTGCCGTCCTGTGGTCTTTGAGCCTCCCGGCTCTCTCGCATGTATCACCAATGACAAAGTACGTTGCCTTTGACAGGAGAGACTGTCGTTCGTGACGGTGCGGACGCTTCTTCGCCCCGACGCCCATCAACGATGTCCAGGACACCAACACAGGACTCCGTCCAACCTTGGTCCCGGCCAACGATTGCGATCCGTGAATGAAAACAATTCCATCGAATCGCATCGGTTTCGTAACTTCGACGCCGCTCGGTTCGGGTACACTCTCCGCGAGTCCCAGAACTCTGTGACGAGTGGATTGCTGGTGCGTACGGGGCCGGGCGAACGGGATAACGGGGAGGTAGATCACCGAATGAACGTCATCATTCCGGTTGGAGGACTGGGGACGCGCCTGCGGCCGTTCACCTGGAGCCGGCCCAAACCGTTGGTCAGCGTTGCGGGAAAACCGCTGCTCAGCCATGTCCTCGAATCACTCCAGACGTTAACGATCGACCGTGTCGTCTTCGTTACCGGCTTCCTCGGAGAGCAGATCGAGGACTTCGTTCGGACCAACTTCGACTTCGATGCTGTCTTCGTCAAGCAGGACGAGCCACTAGGCCAGTCGCACGCCATCATCCAGGCGCGCGGGCATATCACTGGCCCGACCGTGATCGTCTTCCCCGACATGATCTTCGACGCCGACCTGCGCAAACTCGAAACGCTGTCGTCTGACGGCGCGATCTTCGTGAAGGAAGTCGACGACCCGCGCCGCTTTGGCGTCGTCGAACTGGATGGTGACCGGGTGACGGCGTTCACCGAGAAACCAGAGACCCCGGTCTCCAACCTCGCCATCATGGGGATCTACTACGTCAAAGAAGTCCGCAAACTCTTTAACGCCGTCGACCGGCAGATGGGGCAGGATATTCAGACCCAGGGCGAGTTCTTCCTTGCAGATGCGCTCCAGATGCTGATCGACGAGGGTGACGAGTTCACGACGATCCCGGCAACTGTCTGGGAAGACTGCGGCACGATCAAGGCGCTGCTCGGTGCCAACCGGTTCCTGCTCTCGCACATGGACACGCCAGCCGAGGTTCCGGGATCGGTCATCATCCCGCCGGTATATATTGCTCCGACGGCCAAAGTGATCTCGGCGGTGATCGGGCCACATGCCAGTATTGGCGACGGCGTGACAGTCGAGGACGCAATTGTGCGTGACTCGATTGTGGACAGTGGCGCGACGATCGAATCAACGGTACTCGTCTCGTCGATCGTCGGGCGCAACGCCGTCGTACGCGGCGAGCCGATGCGTGTCAACGTCGGCGACTCGTCGGACGTCGACCTTCGTTCTATGGGAGAGAATGGCCGTGGCTGAGTCAGGACCGGGTTGGATCGAGGTCAGCGTCGAGGCGAACGCCGAATCGGTCGAGGCCGTTAGCGAGTTGCTTGCGCGCTACGGGTACAACGAAGGTGTCGCCATCGAGGAGCCGTACCGACAGGACGAGGACGGCGACAATCTGGAAATCGATCCAACCCGACCGGTGACCGTCCGAACGTGGCTGGCCGCAGATGCGACCTTGAACGAGCAGCGGTCGGCAATCGAGCAGGGACTCTGGCATCTCAGCCGGATTGGTGGTGTCGGCGAAGCGACGTACACGGAGCGCGCCGAGGAAGACTGGGCCAACAACTGGAAAGAGCATTTCCCCATTCTGCGGATCGGCAAGCGCTTTGTTGTCCGGCCTAGCTGGCGAGAGTACGAGCCGAAGCCTGACGACCTCGTCATTCACCTCGACCCGGGAATGGCGTTCGGGACCGGGCTGCATCCGTCAACCGAGATGTGCATGGTGCTGATGGAGGACCTTGACCTGACCGGGCTGGATACGCTCGATGTCGGGGCGGGGTCCGGCATTCTCTCGATCGGTGCAATCCGGGCTGGTGCGGCGAGTGCCGTCGCCGTTGAGATCGACAGCGTCGCGGTTCGGTCATTGATTGAGAACGTCGCACTCAACGAGATGGAAGACCGGATCACCGTCGTCGACGGCGATATCAAGGCGGCGCTGTCGCCAGAGCAAACCTATCCGGTCGTATTCGCAAACCTGATCGCCCGCATCCTCGCCGACAACGCCGCTGCGATCGCCCAGCACGTCGCGTCGCCGGGTGTCGTTATCGCCAGCGGGATCATCGAAGAACGCGAGCAAATGGTCCTTGATGCGTTCAGCGCGCTCGGGTTCAGCGTCACCGACCGTCGTCAGGCGCGGGACTGGGTCGCGCTCAGGCTCGAACGCGGCTAGCACCGGTGGCGATCCCACGGTTCTACGTCACCGACGAGCTCATGGTAGACGGTCGTGGCGCACTCGACGCCGGTCAATCACGTCAGGTTCGATCGGTCCTTCGGCTGCAAACCGGTGATCCCATCGTCCTCTTCAACGGCACTGGTGTCGAGGCAACGGCCCACATTTCCGGCGGCACGAAGGACGCCATTGGCTACGAAATCGACACCGTTGCAACCCCCGACCGCGAGCCGCCGTTGCGATTGACGGTCGGGTTGGCTGTCCTGAAAGGTGACCGGTTCGAGGTCGCAATACAGAAGCTGACCGAGCTTGGCGTTACGCGCATCGTCCCGTTGTTGACAGAACGTAGCGTGGTATCCTTCGACGATGCGCGCAACTGGCAGAAGCGTGCCGATCGTTACGCGCGCATCTGTCGCGAAGCCGCCGAGCAGTCCGAGCGCGTCCGGCTGCCGGAACTCGCCGCGCCGGTAGACCTCGCTGGATTCCTGGACACACAGCCGGTCGGTCAACCGCCGGTAATCGTCCTTCTGGAACGCGCCGGATCGGTGCCGATCGGTGAGGTTGCGTTCGAGAGCGATCTCGCAATCGCGATTGGCCCGGAAGGTGGCTGGTCGGACCGTGAGCAGGTATTGATTGGCGAGCGCGCGACAGGGACGGCCACGCTGGGACGGCTGATTCTTCGGGCAGAGACGGCCGCAATTGTCGCGGCTGGAACGCTGATCCAGCGCAGTTGGGCAGAGCAGGGATACGGAGGCGACTGAGCGTCGTGGGCGTCGAACGAGTACTGGACATCGCACAACCAACCCGCAGGCGCCGGACCGCGCTGGCACCGGAACGACCCGGTGAAGTGCAGCACGTTGCCGTCGGCTCACTGGCCGAGGAGATTGGAATCGAGCCGGGCGACCGGATCGTCAAGGTCAACAATCACCCGCTGCGCGACATCCTCGACTTCCAGTTCTATGCCGCCGAAGAGGAAGTCATCCTCGAGATCGAGCGCAATGGCGAATTGCACATCTGCGAGGTCGAGCGCGATCTCGAAGAGCCGTGGGGCATCACCTTTGCCGACCCGACGATGGACGGCATCCACGTCTGCGAGAACGCCTGTCCGTTCTGCTTCATCAAGCAGATCCCGAAGGGCATGCGCCGCAGCCTCTACGTGATGGACGACGACTACCGCTTCTCGATGCTGCACGGCAGTTTTGTGACGCTGACGAACCTGACCGAGGCCGACTGGCAGCGGATCGAGGAACAGCGCCTTGGCCCGCTGCACGTCTCCGTCCATGCCACCAACCCTGACCTCCGAACTGCGCTGGTGGGCAACCCGAAGGGTGCGCTCATTCTGGAGCATCTCGGGCGGCTGGAGCGGGCCGGCATCGACTATCACGCGCAACTCGTCCTCTGCCCGGGCGTGAACGACGGTCCGGAACTGGACCGCACGCTCCACGACCTCTCCAACTGCGGTCCGCACCTGAAGTCAATCGCCGGCGTACCAGTCGGTCTGACCCGCTTTGGATTCGAGCGGCAGAAGAAGCGCGTACGCCTCTCTCGGCCATGCATCCGGACGATGCCTGGGTCGATGCTCGAGATGCGTCGCTACGAAGTTGATGAGGCACGCGCCGTCATCGCGCAGACCGAGCGCTGGCAACAGCATTTCCAGGAGACGCGCGGCGAAACGTTCTTCCACCTTGGCGACGAGTTCTACTTGATGTCGGGCACTCCGATCCCGCCGACCTCGCACTACGACGAGTTCCCGCAGATCGAAGACGGCATTGGAATCACTCGCGTCTTCCTCGATGACGCCAGCAAGGTCGTCCGGCGCGGTAAGCGAGCCGGAATCGACGGAGCGCGCGGCATCATCGCCTGCGGAACGCTGATCGGGGAGACGATGGAGCGCGAGGCGGCACGGGTCAGCAAAGCGACACGCTCGGAATTGTCGGTCGTGCCTATCGAGAACACGTTCTTTGGCGGTGAGATTAACGTCTCTGGTCTTTTGACCGGCGGCGAACTGGTGCGAGTCTTCGCTGAGCGGCCCGGCGACGAGCCGATCTTCATCTCCACGACGATGATTTCACGCCGAACCGACACGTTGCTCGACGACATGACGCTGGATGACCTCCGAACGGCACTGCGTCGCGATGTGATTGTCGCCGAACACCTGTCGGATGTCGTCAAGTCCTTGGCACTTCAGCCGGTCGCTGCCTGAACCAACTCCTCGTGACATGATAGGCTCGGAACATTGTGAGCCGAAAGCGAGCGACGCGGAGGAGGGCGAACCTGTGGATGTGCTAGGCATCGATATCGGCGGGTCCGGCATCAAAGGCGCGCCGGTCGATACGACCACCGGTACGCTCCTCGAACGTCGCTTCCGCATCCCGACACCACAGCCTTCGAAGCCGGATGCAGTCGCCGAGGTCGTGGCCCAGATCGCCAGGCACTTTAACTGGACCGGCAGGATCGGCTGTACTTTCCCCGCCATCATCCAGCAGGGCATCGTTCACTCGGCAGCGAACGTAGACAAGTCATGGATCGGAACCGACGGCAAGCACCTGCTCGAAGCCGCCACCGGCTGCCCGGTCATCCTCCTCAACGACGCCGACGCAGCCGGTATTGCCGAGATGACGTTTGGCGCGGGTCAGGGCCATCAGGGCGTCGTGATGATTCTGACGCTTGGGACTGGCATCGGTAGCGCGATCTTCACCGGCGGCGTGTTGCTCCCTAACGCTGAACTCGGTCACCTCATCATTCGTGGGAAGGACGCCGAATCCCGCGCCTCTGACCGTGCCCGCGAGGAGCACGAGTGGGGCTGGAAGGCGTGGTCAAAGCGTGTCAACGAGTATCTCACCTATGTCGAAGCGCTCTTCTCGCCTGATCTATTCATCATTGGTGGCGGTGTCTCGAAGGAGCACAAGGAGTTCTTCCATCTGCTGAAGACACGGGCTCCGCTTGTACCGGCTGCATTCTTCAACGAGGCCGGTATCGTTGGTGCCGCGCTGGCGGTAGCCGCTGGTCAAGCGCCCGACTGATGAGTACAAGCGGCCCATATCATTCGCACCGCGACGGGACGATGATCGACCTGCTCGTCCAACCACGTGCGTCCCGTTCCGAAATCAGCGGCATCCACGACGGGGTCATCCGCATCCGGATTGCTGCACCGCCTGTCGACGGGGCTGCCAACGATGCCATCATCGAACTGCTCAGCAAGGTACTGAAGGTTCGCAAGGCCGACGTTGAGATCGCATCTGGCGCGACTGGACGGCGCAAGCGGGTGCTGGTCAAAGGCATTGATCCGGAGACAGTGCGGCAGTTGATTAACGTAGGTTGATCACTCGCGACGTGAGGCGACTCGACAGCATATGTCAATCCGGTAGGGGCGACATCGCAATGTCGCCCTGCTTCCCCTCCGACACGTTCGGGTGGCAAACGAAGGGCGACATTGCGATGTCGCCCCTACCGGATTGATTGTGACGATGGGTGTTGGAGTTGGACCTACGACTTCTTCCGCCAGAACACGAGTGCGATCGTTGCCATGAGCGCGGAGAAGATCGCGACGGCGACGGTCCGGGGGCGGACGAGAGCTTGCCGGTCCTGGTCGACCTCGTGGAGTGGAGCGAACTGCTCGGCGGGCGCCTGACGTAGCCGGAACCAGAGGCGGATCGTCTCACCCATCGCTCGGAAGACGACCTTGGGACTGCCACCGGACGACTCGCCAGCGTAGCGCGGGTAGTGGTTGACGCCCACTTCGACAATCGTCGCGCCACGTCGCTTGCTACGGGCCAGCATCTCGGTGTTGATCAAGGCGCCGGGCGTCGTCAACTCGATCGTGTTGAGCAGATCGGCACGATAGATCTTGAATGCGCAGTCGGTGTCACGCAGGTGGACCCGGAAGAGGATCAGGACGACGATCCCGAATAACTTGCCGTAGAGCCGGCGGTAGAACGGGTCGCGCCGCTGGATGCGATAGCCGGCGACGATGTCGTAGTAGGGAACATACGGCAGCAGCGCGTTGATGTCGGCAATGTCGAACTGCCGGTCGGAGTCCATGAACATGATCGAGTCGCCGGTCGCCGCCCGGAAGCCGGATGTCAGTGCCGCACCATAGCCACGGTTGACTGGGTGATGGACGGCGTGAACCTCTTGGTGCTCGCTGGCGAGACGGTCGATGATCGCGCCGGTTTCGTCCCGGCTACCGTCGTTAACGACGATGATCTCGACATCCCGCACGACTCGCGGAAGGACGTCGAGCGCGCGCCTCACGACGGCTTCGATGTTCTCTGCCTCGTTGTGGGCCGGCAGTACGAGCGAGAGCTTGCGATCCTGCATCTGTCCTCCGGGCCGCCTGGCGTCCCACGACGACCGGCGCTCGATTCAATTCACACGGACATGCCCCGCGACTAACCGTGATACATCGCGGGGCATCCTGTCGTTACCTGAGTATACGTACCTGCTGCCACCTGCGGAATCGCAGTATAACCCTACCGGCCATAGCGCCAGCGATAGTAGTGCTGGCCAACGTTTCCGGCTTCGACTTGCCAGCCTTCGGCGTTGTCAGGCGTGTAGGTGAGGCAGCGTCGCTCGAAGCACTGGGTCAACACTTCGTGATCGACGCCACCGACCTTGACAGTTGCCCAGTAGGCTTCGGTGATCGGCCGGCCGGTCGCGTAGTAAGGGTTCTCAAACAGTGGCTCGACGACGTATTCGCCATCCTTGTAGACCGTGCCCGACGCGTTCATGTACTCCCAGAACGGTGACGCGATGGCGTGATTCGTGACCTCATCGAGCCATGCTACGGTCGCGCCATGGATCGCCAACGCGTCGTCGTCGGTGATCCCGCCGTCACGGTCGATGCGCTGGGTCAGCGTCGTTCCGAGTGGCAATGGCTGATTGTCGCGAACGAGGCTGAAGGTCGCGTAGGTCGGGCCGTTCGGATCGTTCGGATCACCGGCGACGTTGACGGCCGCAGGTGCACGCTCGTCGAAGAGGTTGTCTCCGAGTTGCAGGTTACCGGTGATGAGTTCCGTGACGAGCAGTCCGTTCGTCACGTACCACGTTGAGTTGGGGTCGCCCTGCGGATCGGTGATCTCCATGCGGGACTTGTCGAAGTACTGAACCATGCGCTGGCCGTTTGGTCCCTCAGCGTAGTCCTCCGCCATCGCGCAGGTCAGACCACCGTCGCCCCACATCCAGGTCCGGTCCTCGATGCGATTCATTACGACCAGGTCATCGCGCTCCCAGCGATCAGAGATCGCGCCGTTCCCGCCGTAATAGTCAAAGACGCCGAACTGGAACACGTTCGAGTGCTGACCGTCGGCGTTGGATACAACGAGCGAGAACCCACGACCTGCAGCGGTATCCTCGGCAGTCAGTGAGATTTCCAGCCACGTCGAATCGATGTAGGAAAATGCTCGTGACTGGCCGTCAACGATGACCTCAGCATCCGGGGCAAAACCGTAGCCTCGGATCGTCATCGTGCAGGTGACGCCACCTGCCATCGGCCCAATCGGATCGGTTCGCAGAATCTGCGGAGCATCGACGCCTTCAGTTGCCACCAGCCGGTAGATTGCGCCGCGGGTGAAGTCCGTGATGTACAAATGTCCGTCTGCATCCTGGCCGAACGCGCTGATGCTCAGCGGTGTTCGCAGCCGAATGCCGGATGTCCATTCGCCGTCCTCGTTGGATGCTGTCCAGATCGTGCCGTTACAGAAGTCGGCGTAGACGTAGGTGCCGTAGAGCGCGGATTCGGGGTCTGCCCGATAGACGTAGCCGCCAGTGACAGAACAGCCATCGGCGCGCCCATGTTGAGCGATTGGGTGAACGTAGAGAGATGGATCGCAGTCCGGCGCAGCAGGGCTACACTGATCGCCTTCCATGAACGGCCAGCCGTAATTCAGACCACCGTCGCTGCCGGCCGGTTCGCGATTGATCTCTTCAAAGCTCGATTCGCCAACATCGCCGATGTAGAGGTCGCCGGTCAGCCGGTCGAACGAGAAGCGCCACGGGTTACGCAGGCCATAGGCCCAGATCTCGCCTCGCGCTCCCTCGACGCCGACGAACGGATTGTCGTCCGGGATTGAATACGGGTCGCCACTGTCAATGTCGATCCGCAGGAGTTTGCCGTGCAGGACGTTGAGGTTCTGCGCGTTGTCGTTTGGATCGTAGAGCCCACCACCGTCGCCGATGCTGATCCAGAGCATCCCGTCCGGACCGAAGAGGATCTTGCCGCCGTAGTGGTTCTCGAACGGATGTGGGATCGAGAGGACCGTCCTCGCAGATGCCGGATCGGCGACGTTCGCGTTGTCTGACACTGACCAGCGTTCGAGACGCCACTCATCCTGCGCAGGGGAGAACGTGATGAAGAACGTGCCATTCGTCTCGAAGTCAGGATGGAATGCAAGGCCAAGCAGGCCCTGCTCCCAACCCTCGGCGACGAGCCGGTCCGAGATGTCCAGGAACGGCTGCTCGAGGACACTACCGTGCTGGACGATGGCGATCCGGCCGTGCCGCTGGACGACAAACAGGCGGCCGCTGCCATCGCCCGGATCGACGATATCGGTTGGCTGGACGAAGCCGCTGGCTACCAGCTCCAGATCGAGCGCATAACCCGGCGCTTCGATATCCAGTAGGTCCAGCGAAGTGTCAGCGATCCGTTGCTCGCTGGCTGACTGCTGGGCTGACGCAGTCTGGGCGACTGGCAGCAATAACGCCACTACCAGCACCAACCACCCAAGTCGACGTATCCGCACGATCAACTCCCCCCTGAATGCCCCAACGGCCCGTCACGTGTTCAACCGCCGGGAAGCAATGCAGCCCACCTGCGGTTGTCCTCTATTCGTTCGACCTATGACTTCGGGAACGCCTTCATCGCCTCATACGATGGTTTCGGCGTCCAGTCTTCGCGGAGCGCTGATGAGGGGTAAATGTGGTGCTCCGGTTCGACCAGTGTCGCCCAGTTGAGGTTCCAGACGAATGCGCCGGTCGCCCAGTCGCCCCATTCGGTCGTCGCGATCTCAAGTGCGCGCGTCAGGTACTGGGCGACTTCTTCTTCGGTGTTGTTCACACCGTACTCGCGACCCGGTGCCTGGTTCTCGGTCGTCCAGCCAAACTCGGTGATCCAGATCGGCTTGTTGCCGTCACCATTCTGGACAAGAATCTCGTGCAATTCCTCGCCACGACGGAAGAAGAAGCTCGGGTGGTCGTTCCAGCCCTCGTTCTCGCCGATGTTGTCCGGCCAGGTGTCGTCGGGTGAGTTATGGGTGCTGATGAGGTGGACACCCAGGATATCGAAGTACTGGCGGATCTCACCGTTGTTGTAGGCGTAGATCTGTCGGAGATACTCGGCATCATCAATCGCGATGCTTGGGTCCAGCACGCCGGTCGGCGTCAGGCCGCCGAAGACAACCTTCGCATCCGGGTCGCCCGCCTGGATTCCAGTGTAGCCCGCCTTGAGGAGTTCGAAGTAGTCGGACACGCGAACATCGCCGTGCATCTCATACGCCATGTTCTGTTCGTTCCAGATCTCCCAGGCCTGAACCTTGCCCTGGTAGCGGTTGGAAACGAACTGCATCAACTCCTCGAACTCAGCGTAGTCGGTCAGGAACTGCTCGCCGTCGTTCGCCAGTACCCACTCAGGGGCCTTCGCGACCGCCAACAGGATGTTGATGCCCTGAGCGTGGAGTTCCTCGACCTTGCGGTCGATTGGCAGCGGGTCCCACTGGTCGTCGACCTTTTCAAACTGCTGCCACTCGAGCTGGAATCGAACCCAGTTGAAGCCACTGTCAAGCACCATCTCGCCGGTGCGCCGGTTGTGCTCCTCAGCCTGTCCATCGCCGCGAGTGGCGATGTTCCAGCCGAATGCAAACGATGAGGTGGTTGATGTTCCAGTCGTTGGAGTCGTCGACTCGGTGGTTGCCTCAGACGTCGCGTCTGTCGTCGCTTCCATGGTCGGTTCAGTCGTGCCGGTCGTTTGAGTCGCAGTTGCGTCGCCGGTGGATTCCGTCGCTGCCGGGGTTTCGCCGGATTCTGTCGCCTCGGTCGCGACCGTCGCCGTCGGTTCAGACGCCGGTGGCTGGGTTGGCGAATCGTCGTCGTCGCCGCCTCCGCCGCAGGCAATCAACAGCGACACCAGCAGGCTGGCGACCATCAATCGAACGATGATGCTCACTTGGCGTAGAGCCTTTCCTCAACAACGCACGCCCGTTGAAGCAGCGTCTACTTCGGCATTGCCTTGAGCGCGTCGAAGGCCGGGCGGTGTGACCAGTCGGGATTGAGCACGCTCCAGTAGCCCTTGTGATCCCACGGCTCGACAAGCGTCGAGAACTGGAGATTCCAGAGGAACATGATGCCCATCCACGGCCATTCCTGCTTCGCGATCTCGTAGGCACGGACGATGTATTCAGCCTGCTCCTGTTCGGTGATGTAGCCAGCGAACTCCTGACCGGCTGCCGGGGTCGTCGTCGACGACCAACCGAACTCGGTCAGCCAGATCTGTTTGTGTCCCTCACCGTTGGCAACCATCACCTCCCGGATATCTTCAACGCGCCGGAAGTAGTGAGAGTTATGGTCGCGCCATCCGTACTCGCATCCGGGATTGTCCGGCCAGCTGGTGTCGGGCGGGTTACAGGCCGAACCAGGGTGGGTGCCGAGCACATCGTAGTACTGCTTCGCCTCGCCGCCGTTGTAGTCGTACAGCTGTTGCAGGTAGAGCGCGTCGTCGATGGCGATGGTCGGCTCATTGACACCAGTTGGCGTCATTCCGCCGAACACGACGATCGCGTTTGCGTCGGCAGACTTGACGGCGGTGTAACCGGCCTTTAGGACGTCGACGTACTCGCCGATGTCAACCATGCCGCCGGTTTCGAATGAGAGGTTCTGTTCGTTCCAGATCTCGTAGGCGTCGATCCGACCCTCGAAGTGTTCTGCCAGCCGGCGCATGAACTCGCCGTAGACAGCGGCATCTTCTGGAAGGCCGTCAGTGCCGTCGCCTGTCGCCCAGGTCGGGGCTTTCAGGACACTGGCCATGATCCGAACGTTGTTAGCCCGGGCGTTGTTCACGAAGCGGTCGATGTGGTCAAAGCGGTAGTGACCTGGCTCCGGCTCCGCGTTGCGCCAGCCGATCTGGAAGCGGACCCAACTGAACCCGGACTCGTTGACCTTGTCCATCGTCATCTGATGGAATTCCGCTGACTGGTCATCGCCACGCCAGACGACGTTGTAGCCATAGCCAACGTGTGGTCCGTAATGCAGGCCCGTCGTTGGGTCAGCCGGTGGTAGATCCTTCGGTTCTCGCTCCAAGGCATCGGCTGGAGCGCCATTCTCGGCAAGGTATTCCGAACCGAGCAGCCCGAGCAGGAACTCGAACTCGGTCCCGCGATACTCGGGATGCCACTCCAAGCGAGTTCGCTCGAAGTACTGAACGGTGTGGACCTCGCCGTCACCTGCTGGCGGCGGCTCGTTGCGCTCCTCGAACTCCTCGGACAACGCGTAGCCGAAGTTCTGCAGGCCGCCGTTGTTCGTCCAGAAGGCACGGAAGCCGAAGCAGAGGCGGTGGCCGGTCGGCTCGTGGACGTCGCAGTTCTCGTCCGGCGCGACATTCAACGGAAGGAAGGGTTCCTCGTCCAGCCGATCCTCAGTGCGGATCGCCCCGAGGCGTTGTAGCAGCACTTCATACTGGGTGCCTTCGTGCTCAGGATGGAACTCGAAGATGGCGCGCTCGAAATACTGCTTGTAGAGGCCGTTGTCGAGGAAGACGCCAGTGATTGGATAACCGAAGACGTAGAGTCCGCCGCGAGTTTCCCAGTACTCCCGAAACGGTCCCTGAACCCAGAAGCCAGTCGCGTCAAAATAGCGAGGCATCCGGAGTTCGTTGTTTGGCTGATACTGCGCCTCCGCCGGCTGGAGGAGGATTGGACCGGAGAGCGTTGCGAGAATGGCAATCAGCAACGTGGCACGCAGCAACGACGTGCGGCTTCTGGACAGCATCTGACCCCTTCGAAATGTACACCCCATCAATTGAATGACCGGTTCCCGGCCGGTGAGGTATCAGGGTACCAATTGGAGACGGATCGCGCCCAACTCGATGACATCGCCGGGACGCAGGCCGGTTGGCACGCGAATCTGGGAGCCGTTGACGAACGTGCCGTTCGTGCTGCGCAGGTCGGTGACCCACCAGCGGTCGTTCTCCCAGTTGAGTTGGAGGTGCTCGGAGGACACATAGGTGCTGTCGATCACGATCGTCGCGCGTGGGTGGCGGCCGATGACGGTGACCGGTTCGAGGTCATAGACATCCCCACGTTCGAGGTTGGAGTCGCCTGGGTCGGCAACCAGGATCGCACCATGGACGGGTGGGACGTCGGCGGTACGATTGGCCTCGCCTGCTGCAACACGCAGTTCGCGGGAGATGACACGAATGACCTGGAAGACGAAGAAGTAGAGCAGGAAGATTAGGACGACCCGCAAAAGCAGGACCGTCCACTCGAATGGCAGGTCATACATCGCGGCAGCCCGTTCGGGAAGTCCCCGTGGGGTGAGACAGTGTGGTTCCGGCGATCCGCATCAGCCCGCGCTCGCGGCGACCACTCCTGGGCCGGTGTAGGGGAGGAACTCGATCGCGATCGTCCCAAGTGAGATCACATCGCCGTGGTTCAGGCGGGTGTGGTTGGCCGGGTGACCATTCACGGTCGTGCCGTTGGTGCTGCCGAGATCAATGATTTCGTACTCGCCGTTATGCACCTCGATCCGCGCATGGTGGCGCGACACCTCGGCCGAGTCGATGATGACATCGTTGTCGAGCGCCCGGCCAATCGAAATCGTCCCACGTCTGATGATGACGGTCTCGCCAGCGTTCTCACCGCTCGTGAAGCGCAGGAGTTTCGGCGGCACATCGCCGGTGCTCTTGACGACCCGGAAGACTTCGGTCCGCTGCACCTCGTCCTGTTTGACGCGGTCGTAATCCGGAAGTTCGCTGATGCTGCTATCGACATGGATGGCTCGGCGGGGGATCGTCTCGTCGCCGAAGATCTGCACGCGGACGTTGTCGACGAAGCCGTACTCGCGCTGGTCGGCAAGATCAACGAGCCAGTCTTCCATCTGGTGGCAAAGGACCGGCACGAAGTCAGCGAAGACGACCATGTCGAGCGGGTTCATGAAGACCTGGTAGTCGTTCGGGACGATGATGCCATCGACCGAAACCACCTGGCTGGATTCCATCGCGCGTTCGAGCCGTCGACCGATCTCGGCAGGCTGGATCGGCGACCGGAAGATCCGGCCAACCGTGCCCTCCATGACACCCTCGAAGAATCGCTCGAACTTGTCGAGAGCGCTCATCCGCTGCTCGGCTCCTCTGGTGAAGCGATCGCGACGTTGATGCGCACATGCCGCGCAACGCCTGTCCGGATTATAGGTTTCGTCCGAAACGACGGTCAATCGACGCGCGACGAAACGCGCAAATGCGGGACGTTCTGCCCAGATACCAACCTGATGACCACGATCGTAAACAGATAGACCTCGTAGCCGAACGGGATATAGCCACCGAAGCCAGCCAGCGGCATCTCGAAGATGTGCAGATACTCCAGATACGGGATTGAATAACTCCACTTCGGCAGCGAGTAGATATTCCACATCTCCCAGAACCACCCGCAGATCAACGTCCCAACCGCGATGTTGAACAGCGGCGACCAGTCGCCTTGGTCGATATGCCAGGCCAGTGACCGGCCTCCCAGCCAGGTGGCGACCGGATCAAGAATGAAGACGACCGAGAGCCAGACGAGTGGGAAGAACAGATCCGGCCAGCCAAGCGTCAGCCCAACCATCAGCCAACCCGCGAGGTGGATACCTATCAGCAACGGCCTCGTCGGCGCGATCCGAGGAAGGCGTCGCAACGGGTCGAGGTTGAACGAGCGCACCAGTTCCGCCGTTGTCAGGACAGCCGGTACGACGGTTGAGAAGGCAAGACTCGCCAGCAGGGCGTACTCGACGGCCGTGTACCGCGCGGGAGTGTGGTAGTTCCAGTTCTGGACGAATTCGTTGAACCCCTCGAACAACCACCAGAGCGGGACAGAGATAGCAAAGAACGCCAGCCATCGCCAGCCCAGGCGATCGATTGGCGACGTACCGGTCCGGATGGCGACCAGGCTATCGACGGTCAGGATGTAACCTAGCCAGAGCGGGAAGAAATAGTAGTCTGAGATTGGACGGACCTGCTGCCAGGAGAGGATCCAGAACGCAGCGATGAGCGTCAGACCGGCCACGAGTCGCCGGGGAATCACGTTGCTGACGGCGCCAGTACGATACTTACGAAACGGTACGTCGGTCATCATGCGAGTATAGCCGCAGGATCGCGACCACCCGCACCGAACATGGCTGCAACAGGCAGCAAAGAATGCGATGGAGTCAGGCATTGATTGAACGACGTAGCGACGGCGCGCTCATATCGCCATCGGTGTTGAACAGCGACCTGACACGTCTGGCGGACTCTCTCGCCATGCTGGAGCAGGGTGGAGCAGATTTCGTCCATCTCGACGTCATGGACGGCATGTTTGTGCCGAACATCTCAATCGGCATCCCGGTCGTCGAGTCGGTCAACGCCACTACGACCCTACCGCTCGATGTCCACCTGATGATCGACGCGCCGGAGCGCTACATCGACGCGTTTGTCGACGCTGGAGCGGACATCCTGACCGTCCATGTCGAGGCGACCCGGCACCCTCATCGTGCGTTGCAGATGATCGCAGAACGCGGTATCAAGACCGGGTTGGCACTCAACCCCGGAACCCCGGTCAGCCACGCGATCGAACTCCTGCCGCTCTGCGACCTTGTGCTGATCATGAGCGTCAACCCTGGCTTCGGTGGGCAGACGTTCATTCCTGAGACACTGGCGCGACTCCGACGCCTTCGCGAAGCTATCGACGAGGGAGGATTCAAGACCGTTATCGAAGTCGATGGCGGTGTATCCAACGCGAACGCGGCCGAGATCGTGGCCGGAGGAGCGGATGTCCTCGTGGCTGGAACGGCACTCTTCCGCTCCGACGAAGGACTCACGGCCGCAATTGGATCGCTCCGCGCTGCTTCGCTTGGTTCATGAACGCTCCGGCCGTCCTGCGCAGCGGCTCAGTGGTTCGCCACAGCGTTCGCGACGAGTAGCCAGCCATCCTGGTAGCGGCCGCGTCCTGTACCGGCCCGCGGGGTGCCCTCTGCGCCATGGCGCCCACGTCATGACATGGCGGTTGATACACGGGCGCACACGTTGGCGACCCGTGGTCGAACGCCCCATCGTCCAGCCGGGCGCCATGGCCCAGAGGGCACCCCGCGCGGGCCGGTACAGGACACGGCCCCTACGAGGAGATGGGCCGCACTACGCTGACTCGCTGGAGTCGCTGTCGGATTCAGCTCGCATCAGCGAGACGACAACGACAGCGAGGACACAGATCACCGCGGCGATGACGAACGTCTCGCGAATGACGTCGAGCGTGAAAGGTACGACGGCGTCGTTGAATGCTTCCTGCTGGCGTGCGAAGTAAGCAGCGGTCGATTCTCCCGGATTTGGCGAGATCGGTGGCAATGTGTCCATCTTCTGATCCAGCCGTTGGAGGCCAAAGGCAGTGATCGCAGAGAGGCCAACCGTCATACCCAACAGTCGAGCCAGGAGAACAAGGCCAGATGCTGCTCCATAGTCCTCGGTTCGAGCAGCACGAATGGCGACCTCGCCAATCGGCGCGATGACGATGCCAAGGCCCAGACCGGCGACGGCGATCGTTGCTGACATCTGCGACAGGACAAATTCGTCGGGCCACCAGCGCATGGTGATGAACCCGGCCATCGCGATCAGGAGCCCGGACGCCGCCGTGAGCCGTGGTCCGAAGCGATCGACGGCACGGCCCCCGAGCAGCGCGCCGATCGTCATCGCGACCGTCAGGCTGCCCAGCAGGAGGGCTGAATCTCGGGCAACGTCATCATCGTCGACCAGCAGCGCGACGGCCAGAGGCGCGTTGACCATTGCCGTGATCAGCGCTGCGCCTACAAGGACATTCGCGCCGCCTGCGATCTGGAAGATGCGTGACCGAATCAACATGCGGGGCAGGATCGGATTGCGAGAGCGGCGTTCGAGGACAACAAAGCCAACGAGGGCGACGAGTGACGCGGCCAGAATCGGCCAGCGATAGTCTGCAAGCGGATTCGTCGCGCCGCCGAGTTTCGCAGCCCCCTGCTCTGCGCCAAGTGACCCTTCACTGCCAGACGAGAGCGCCAGGCAGACGCCGACGAGTGCCAGCGTACCGACGAGCGCCGACAGCAGATTCGGTCGCGTCTCCGGACGCCGAGGGGCGAGTCTGAGGCTGCTGGTGAACAACATCCCGGCCGCCACGACACCGAGCGGAACATTGAGCCAGAAGATCGCTCGCCAGGAGTCGAAGATCGCGTTGACGGTCGCTCCCCAGACCGGACCGAGTACCCAGCCAAACGTGTCGACGGCCGCCACGAGACCCAAGGCGGCTGCACGTCGATGGCGTGGGACGACATCAGCGACCAACGCCATCGACACGGGGAGCATCGCGCCGCCACCTAACCCTTGAAGGGTTCGGCCAACGATCATCAACGATAGACTTTGGGAGATTGCGACGACTACCGACCCGGCGAGGAACAGCACCATCGCGGCGGTGAAGACCGGAATTCTTCCGGCGAAGTCCGAGATTCGGCCAGTGATCGGGACCGTTACGGTGTAGGCAACCAGGTAGGACAGGACGATCCACGAGTATCGGTCGGCGTTTACCGGATTGATCTGAAGATCATCGAGAACGGACGGCAGAATCGGCGCGACGACGGTCAGGTCGAGCGCCGCGAGAAAGACGACGGTCAGGACCGGCAACAGCAGTCGTTGCTGCTGCCGGCTGTTTACCGACGGCTCGCTCAATGTCAGGGCATCCGCGACTGAAGCGTCGGGACGTCGATTTCGACGTCGTCGTTGTGATCGGTGAGGTTCAGTGTCCAGGTCGCCGGAGAGTCGCGGACGCCTTCCGGTTCGGTCAGGACGACCCGCAGAAGCCGCGAGTCCTCCTCGCTAATCCAGAGGGTTACGTCGATGTCGTCGCCCTCAATCGTGCCGGCGGTGATGTCTTCAACGCGGTCGGCGGACACCGTACCAGTCACGCGATGGGCCGACTGTCCATCGACGCTCTCGCTTCCGTTAACGACGGGATCCTGGAGATCAGTCATGATCGGGCCGATGCCGTCCGAGTCGCTGAACAGCACCGAAGGGTCGTAACTGAAGTCCTCCGGTGCGCGCTCCCAGTTGCCCGACAGAATGTTGGTGATGAAGATCTCACCGTCGACGGCAACGAGCGAGATGTCGACGACAGAGATCTGGGCGTCAACCGATGCCGTTGCCTTGACGGCGCCTGGACGCTTGATGTCGCCTTCCGCCGAGTCGAGTTTGATGGTCTCGTCTTCATCGAGATAGGCGTCACCATCGACATCGAGCACAAAATGGGCGGTTTCGGTTTCATCCCACGCAGTACGGGCGGATTCGAGCACTTCTTCTGCGGAAACGTCGCTGGCGGGACTCGCCGCACCGTCGTCATCATCATCGTCGCCCATGCAGGCTGTCAGTGTGAATCCCAGCGCGAACAGTAGAATCATCGACAAGAATCGTCGTGGCATGCTTACCTCTCGCTTGTGGCGAACTGCGACCGCGCTTGATGAAACAGGACGAAAATCAATCGGTGCAAACGCGGAGCAGTATCGTATTATAGGCGGGGTGTACGCACTATCCGTTCCAACATTGGGGTATCGAGCATCGTTGTGGCGCCGCATTGCGGTCGTGCATGTAACTGAGGAGAGTCACGGACGTGGAGGATAGTCGACTAGTCGTAGGCGCGGCGACTGACCCCGGTCCGGTACGGGAACAGAACGAAGACGCCGTCTACCACAACGTGTTGGTCGATACTCCCGGCAACGAGTTGACGATCCTTGCCGTCGCCGACGGGATGGGCGGCTACCAGCGCGGTGAGATCGCCGCACAGATGGCGATCGACACGCTCATCGAACGTTTCACGAGCGCCGACACCGACGATATCGTCCTGATGCTCAAGCAGGCGTTCCGGCTGGCCAACGAGCGAATCTTCGCGGATGGCTCTGCCGAAGGCGAACATAACATGATGGGAACCACGCTTGTCGTCGGCGTGGTCCGTGGGAACGATCTGGTCATCGGCAACGTCGGAGATAGCCGCGCGTACCTCGTGCGTGCCAACTCGTTGAACCAGATCAGTACCGATCATTCGCTCGTCGCCGAGCAGGTGGCAATGGGCGCGATGACGCAGGACGAGGCTCGCGAGAGTCATCACAAGAACATCATTACCCGCGCGCTCGGCCACCGGCAGCGAGTCGAGGTCGATATCTTTGAACTGACGCTGCTCCCCGATGACCGTCTCCTGATATCGTCGGACGGACTGCACGACTATCTTGAAGACGACGAGATGGTTGAGTTGATGTTGCAGATGTCACCAGAGGATTCCGCGCGCGAAATGGTCGCCCGGGCAATTCAGGCCGGTTCGACCGACAACGTCTCGGCTCTCGTCGCCTGGGCCGCGCCGGTCAGCGTCCTCGACGCACCGCCACCGGTTGCAGCCGGGGAGCCCGCTGGCGCGAACCGGATGATCACGATTCTCGTCCTTGTCGGACTGGTGATCTTCATCGCGATCATCGGCTACATCCTGCTGATGACCTAGAACAGGCACCCATGACGCGCCGCATCGTCGACGCGCACACGCATATCTTCCCGCCGGACGTTGTGTCGCAGCGTGAGATGTATCACGCTCGCGACACCTGGTTCAGCGTGTGCTACGAGAACCCGAAACTGCTGCTGGCCTCAGACGATGACCTCATTGCCAGCATGGATGAGGCAGGCATCCAGACATCGATCGCCTGCGGTTTCCCGTGGGCAGATCAGGGACTCTGCCGCGCGCATAACGACTGGATGGCGGAAGCCTGCCGGAAGCACCCAGGTCGGATCGCGTTCCTGGCCATCGTCGCGCCGCATCAGCCGGGAGCGGCTGAAGAGGCCGAGCGGGCGTTCGGACTCGGGGCGGTCGGAATCGGCGAACTCAACGCCGACGCACAGGGATTCGATCTGACCGAACCTGGCTCAATCGCCGAATTGATGGCGCTCTGTCACGACCTCAGGAAACCGGTCATGCTGCACTCGACGGAGCCGATTGGCCACCTTTATCCGGGGAAGGGCGACGCAACTCCAGCGAAGTTGTTCACCTGGTTGAGTGCGTATCCGGCCCAACCGGTCGTTCTTGCGCACTGGGGCGGTGGACTGCCGTTCTACGAACTGATGCCGGAGGTTCGGGCGGTGACACACTTCGTCGCCTACGATTCAGCGGCGACGACCTATCTCTACAACCACTCGGTCTTCCCACACGTCGTCGGGCTGGTTGGGCAGAATCGCGTGCTGTTCGGTAGCGACTACCCGATCCTGCGGCAGGACCGGCTGACTCGCCGGGTCGCGCGACAGATCGAAGATGACGAGACGCTGGGGATGATCTACGCGGGGAATGCCGACCGCATCTATGGACTGGCGGAGCGAGAAGAGGGTAGCGCGTGATCGCAGGGTTGAAGGGTCAGATCGGACGGATCGAAGCGACCGCTGTCGTCGTTGACCTGCACGGCTTCAGGCTGCGCGTGCAGACTTCGAACCGCGTCCTGGCAAGCCTTGGCGCATCCGGCGATCCGGTCGAACTTCTCACGCACCTTGCCGTCCGTGAGGACGCGATGACGCTCTACGGCTTCCCGACGCAGGCCGAACTCGACCTGTTCGAACTACTGCTGACGGTCAGCGGCGTCGGCCCGAAGGTCGCGCTGGCCCTGCTCTCGTTCGGTGAACCAGCGTCACTCTACGAAGCGATCGCCAACGAGGACACCGCGCTACTCTCGAAGGTTCCCGGAATCGGCAAGAAGACCGCCGAGCAGATTGTCTTCCACCTACGCCGCAAACTCCCCGACTTCGTCCCGGCTGGGACTTCCCCAGCCGACGATTCCGACCGAGAAGCCGTGGCCGCGCTAGAAGCACTCGGCTACTCGTTGCCGGAAGCGCGAACGGCGCTGGCAGCTGTCCAGCAACGTGGCGGGATGTCAGTCGAGGAGCGGGTCTTCAACGCGTTGCAACAACTGGCGCAGGGATAGCGTTCGGGATTCGGGGACGTCAGAGGGACACTCTTGGTCCAACGCCCCCGAATCCCGTTTCGCATGTCCCGACCCAATCTATTCCGGTCGCAATCGTTCCAGACGCTGCTCGACGGCTGCGGCGTGGGCGGTGAGGCCCTCGGCGTGAGCAATCCGGACAGCGGCCGGGCCGACATGCCGCAAGCCGCGTTCGTTGAGGCCGATCACCGAGATGACCTTGACGAAGTCGCTGACGTTGACCGGAGATGAGAAGCGCGCGGTCCTGCCGGTCGGCATAACATGGCTTGGTCCAGCGGTGTAGTCGCCGATCACTTCGGGCGAGTGTTCGCCGACGAAGATGCCTCCCGCGTGCTTGACACTCGCAATGTGATCCCACGGGTTTTCCAGCAGCAGGCACAGGTGTTCCGGGGCGTAATCGTTCGCGATGTCGAAGGCGTCGTCCAGCGACGGCACGACGACGATGGCGCCGTTCGCCGCCATTGACTCCGCCGCAATCGTCGAACGCGAGAGCTGGTTCAGTTGACGTTCGATCTCGTGTCGCACCGCCGCCGCGAGATCCGATGAGGTCGTCAGCAGGATCGCGCTTGCCATCGCGTCATGCTCGGCCTGGGCGAGCATGTCCGCCGCGCACAGGGCCGGATCTGCACTCGCGTCTGCAATCAGGAGCGTCTCAGTCGGGCCGGGCAGGGCGTCGATGGCGACCTCGCCGTAGACCTGCCGCTTGGCAAGGACGACGAAGATGTTGCCGGGACCGAGGATCTTGTCCACTTTTGGTACCGATGCAGTGCCCAACGCCAGCGCCGCGATGGCCTGCGCGCCACCGAGTTTGAAGACGCGGCTGACCCCGGCGACGTGGGCCGCGACCGCCGTCACCGGCGCGATCCGGCCATCTCGCTCCGGCGGAGCGCAGACAACGATCTCGTCAACCCCGGCGACGGCCGCGGGTATCGCAGTCATCAACAATGAGGACGGATACGGGGCGGTGCCGCCGGGTGCGTACAGTCCGACCCGTTCGAGTGGCCGGATCATCTGACCGAGGGCACCTTCTGGTTGGAAATCGATCCACGAGTCAATGTGCTGCTGCTCGTGAAAGCGGCGAATCCGCTCGGCGGCGAAGTGTAGGGCCTCTGTGACATCACCTGGGACCGTGTCCAGCGCTTGCTGGATTTCATCTGGTGAGACCTCGAACGAATCCAGCTCGACCCCGTCGATCTCACGTGTGTAATGGCGCAGGGCATCGTCACCGTTCGCCCGAACATCGGCAATGATGCGGCTGACGACCTGATCGGCCGTGAGATCTTCGCCAAAGACCCGTTGAACTCCTTCGCGCATTCGCGGTGAGAGTTCAGCCTCTGTCATCTCCCGCTGGCGCAGGACGAACTCGCGTCCCACAGCAGCATCGGTAAACAGCCGGATTACCACTCGCGGTTTCCTCCCGAGGACTGCTCCGTGACCGCCTGCCTGAGTCTCGCAAAGGCGTCGGATTCGGTGTCGAACATGTAGTCCGGCGTGCTGACGGTGATCCCACGCGACCCGGACGTGCGCAGATGGTCGACTGCCGCCAGCATTCGATCGGCGGGGACGATCACGCTGATGGAGAACCAGCGCTCGTCGCCAGCCGTCTTCGCGAAGACCGGCGCGACGGTCGGGCCGGTCTCGCCAGCCAGATCGATGTTGGAGATCACCTGCTCGGCGATCCGTTCCGCTGATTCGGAGGCGACGTTCGCGGTGATGATGCGGTAGTTACGTGAACGGATGCGGGCTTCGCAGAGTTCGATGAACGCGCGTGCCTGCTCCAGCCGCTCCGGCGATGCGCCGATCGTCCGCAGGTTCGCGATCAGACATGCCTGCGCGCGCAGGACGACGCCACCCTCGATCACCCGCAGGTGATTATCACGCAGCGTCACGCCGGTCTCGGTCAGGTCGGCGATCACGTCGGCGTAGCCCAGCGCCGGGGCTGCTTCGAGTGCGCCATGCGCCGCCGTGAGTGAGAAATAGTTCACGCCGTTGCGATAGAGATGGTCACCGACGAGGTTCTGGAACTTGGTCGCGATCCGCAGTTGACGCCCCTCGCGCTTGAACTGGATCGAGAGTTCGGCCAGATCGTCAATCGTCGTGATGTCGAGCCACGACTCAGGAACAGCGATGACTAGCTGACAGCGGCGGAAGCCGAGGTCTTTGATGACGACGTGGGTATTCGGGTCGTCGGCGGTGTACTCGGAGACAAGGTCGTAGCCGGTGATCCCGATGTCGGCGCTCCCGTCGGCGACCTTGTGGACGATGTCCTCGGTGCGTTGAAACAGCACCTCAGCGTCGGGGATGGCCGACATCCGCCCTACGTACTGGCGCGGGTTTGGCCGCCAGACACTTAATCCGGCGCTCTCCAGGAACCGGCGTGTCGAGTCTTCGTATGCACCCTTGCTGGTGAGCGCGATCCGCAGATGCGTTCCATTTCTCATGAGATCACGACCTCGTCCAGAGCGGGAACGCTATCGAACCACGACGTCTTTTCGGCCGCGAGGTCGGTGATAGCCACTCGACTATCCTCTCGACGAACGATGAACTTGTAGCCCTGTCGAACGGCAGCGCGATGGGTTGCCGAGGGGTTGCGACCACGCAAGTCAACGCTCGCCACCCATCCAGCGCGACGGAGTTCGGCAGCCAGCGATAGTGCCTCGCCGGGCTTATCGCCCTGTAGCACCAACGCCTTTGCGGGCTGCGGTTTAGTGTCGGGCGGCGACGCCGCTGCGATCACCCGCTCCAGTCCATACGAGAACCCACAAGCCGCTACCGGTTGACGCGCACCAAGCACCTGGGCTAGGTCGTCATAACGTCCGCCGCCACAGAGTTGCGGGCTGTCGAGGGAATCGGCGTAGATTTCGAACAGCATGCCAGTGTAGTAGTGCAGGCCGCGCCCCATCCCGAGGTCGATCCAGATGTCGCCGGGGTCGAAGCCAGTCGCAGCCAGCAACTGGATGATCGATTCCAGTTCGTCGAGCGGCGTCATGTCGAGACCGTTTGCCGCGACGAGGTCGCGCAACGGCTGCATGACCTCCGCTGGCGGGCCGACGAGCCGCGTCAGGTCGCTGACGAACCCAGCGGCATCGCGGAGCACCTGCGCGTCGTAGCGGCGACGGCGCTTGGCGAACAGCCCACGGACAACATCCTCCGGCGACCGGCTACCGCCCTGGAACTCGACACCTGCCTGCCGGAGAATTGCGGCGACGGTGTCGGCATCGATCTCTTCGTCCTCGGCCGGCAGTGCCAACGGCTCTTCGAGTGACGCTTCGAGTCGTTTGAGGTGAGGAGGAAGGTCGTGCGCAGTGTCGTCGCCTTTGCGGATACGCTCCATGCTCCAGGTGAGCCAGTCCTGCGCACGCTGGTCGATGTCAAGTCCACTGAGGAAGTTGATGACGATGCCGATGTGGCCCAACACGAGCCGCGGGCGCTCAACTCCCGATAGCCTCAGCCCATCGAGGGCGAGGCTGATGATCTCAGCGTCGGCAAGTGGCCCTGACGCGCCAATCAGTTCGCAACAGAACTCGGTGAACTGACGCGACCGGCCGGACTGCGGCTTCTCGTACCGAAAGACGGGCCCACTGAACGAAAGCCTGACCGGTAACGGCTCGCCCTGCAGGTGCTCGATGTAGAAGCGGACCGCTGACGCCGTGAACTCGGGACGCAACGCGAGGCTGCGTCCCCGATGCTCGAAGGCGTAGAGCTGTGCGATCCGGTCACCGCCCGACTTGCGCAGGAACAGTTCGGTGTGCTCGATGACCGGCGTGTCAACGTGCTGGTATCCGTGCTGACCGGCCAGCCCGGACAGCCGCTCCAGGAGCGCATGCGCGTGATGGTAATCGTGGGCGAGCCGGTCGTGCGTTCCCCGGACTCGTTCGATTGGACGCGTCCGGGTCGTCGCTGTACCTGATGTCGCTGGGTCTTTCGTGGCGGTCAACGTTCCGCTCGCCTCTTCTCCGTCTGCATGCCGCCCATCCGGCAACCGGCTAGTAAGGATGTCACATCACGAGCGCAGCGTACCGCCGACTCGCTTCTTGACGTTCTGCTCGATCTTGCCGCGTATTCGCTCGACCTCATGCTCAGCCAGTTGCCGGTCCGGAGCGGACAACGTGACGGAGAACGCGAGGCTCCGGCGACCCTCAGGCACTCCTTGTCCCTGATAGATGTCGAACAGGTTGATCGCACCCGCCAACGGACCGGCGCCGGAACGGATCGCAGCCTCAACGTCAGCGGCCGCAACCGTCTCGTCAACGACGACGGCGAAGTCCTGTCGGATCGGCTGGAAGCGCGAGACCGACGAGACATGCCAGATTTCAAGCAGCGAACCAGCGAACACTTCAAGGTCGATTTCGGCGACGGCCAGCCGCCCCTCAATCCCAAACGCCTCGGCAACGCGCGGATGGACCTCACCGAGGATGCCGATCTGCAGATCACCAAGACAGATAGCGGCACTACGGCCAGGATGCATCGATGGGTGATTGACGGGCTTGAACGCGACTTGCTTTGCACCGAGGCGTTCGAGCATGACCTCGACGGCGCCTTTGACGTCAAAGATGTCGAGTTCGCCACCGCCATCGCTGGTCCACGAGACGTGAGAACGCGAACCACTCATCGCGATCGCGACACCGCGCCGCTCATCCGGCAGCTCATCGAGCGCAACCGGCTGGTAGGTGCGGGCGGTCTCGAAGACTGCCACTCGCGGGCTGTACTTCCGGTTCTCGGCGACGATCTTCATCAGCGACGGCAGCATCGTTGGCCGCATGATCTCCCAGTCGGCGCGGAGTGGATTCGTGGCGCGGACGTAGTCGGCCTCGGGTCGCGCATAGCCACCGAGCAGATCGGGCACACCGTCGCGGTTCGGCGAGAGCTTGATGAGGTCGTCGTCTGCGATCATCGAGTAGGTGATGACGTGCTGCAGCCCGGATGCAACCAGCGCATCCTGAACGACGCGGTCGACGAGACGCGCCGGATCGCGGACGATCGGGACCGCCTGCCCCTCTGGCAAGCGCTCCGGCAGCGTGTCGTAGCCGTAGATTCGGGCAACCTCTTCGACGACGTCAGCCGGAAGGTTGATGTCCAGCCGATAAGTCGGCACCGCAACGACGACGACCGGCCCCTCGTCGGTCTCTTCGATGGCCGGGCCGAGGTCGAGCCGCGTCAGAATGTCGATGACCGTCTCGGTTGGGATCGCCATCCCGAGCAGCCGATCGATTTCGGAGAGTTTCATACGGACGTTGCCGCGCTCGCGTGGACGCGGGTAGGCATCCGCGACATAGCGGACGGTCGCACCCGGATCGATCTCCGCCAGCAACGCGACGAACCGTTCGATGGCCGGCCAGGCCAGATTCGGGTCCACGCCTCGCTGGAAACGGGCAGACGCTTCGGACGGCAGTTTCAGCGCCCGCGCCGTCCGCCGGATCGACTTGGGATCAAACGAGGCCGACTCCAGCAAGACCGTCGTCGTCGAGTCGGTCACTTCGGTATCGACGCCGCCCATCACGCCGGCGAGACCGATCGGACCGTTCTCGTCGGCGATAACGAGCACCTGTGGATCGAGCTCACGCTGGACGTGGTCGATCGTCTCGATTCGTTCGCCAGGACGGGCAGCACGGACGATCACCTTCTCGCTGGCGAGCCGGTCGGCGTCGAATGGGTGCATCGGCTGGCCCAGTTCGGCCATGACGTAGTTGGTGATATCGACAACGTTGTTCACCGGACGCATCCCGGCAGCCGTCAATCGCCGCTGCATCCAGTCGGGCGACGGTCCGATCGTGACGTTGTCGATGATCGCCAGCGCGTAGCGGCCGCACAGATTCGGGTCCTCGATCACGACCCGGTCGTCGTGGCGCGGCGCGTTGGACAGGTCGGCTCGCTCGATCGGCGCAACCGAAGTCGCCAGGATCGCAGCAAGTTCACGGGCAATGCCGTGGACAGAGAAGGCATGGACGAGGTTCGGCGTGATCTCGAACTCGATCACGTCATCGCCGAGATACTCGCGTAGCGGCAACCCAACCGGCGCATCGTCCGGCAGGATCATGATGCCCTCGTGCTCGTCCGACAGGCCCAGTTCCTTCTCGGAACAGACCATTCCTTCGGACTTCACACCCCGGATCACCGACGGTTTGAGGGTCTTGTACTGCAATTCCTCGACGTATGGATCAACCAACCGCGCACCGGTCAGCGCCAGGACGACCTTCTGTCCAGCAGCGATATTCGGCGCGCCCGTCACGACCGTCAGCCGATGTTCACCTGCCACAACCGTCGCCAGCACAAGCCGGTCAGCGTCTGGATGTCGCTCAACCTTCTCGACCTCGGCGACGAAGACGCGATCCCACTCTTCGCCCAGTCGGGTGATGCTCTCCGCCTCCAACCCGGCCAGCGTCAACCGCCTCCCGATCTCCTCAGTACTGAGATCGTTCGGCACCATCTCCTTGAGCCACTTCATCGGTACAAGCATTTGATCTCCTACTAGCGATTAGCGGTTAGCTGTTAGCCATTAGCAGATTGATGCGTAACGAGCGGATTGACCTGCCCGACACGCAACGAATGGCTAACAGCTAATTGCTGATGGCTGATGGCTCACTCACATTCTCGCTCGGTCGAACTGGGCGAGGAAGCGCAGGTCGTTGGCGTAGAACGAGCGCAGGTCCTGGACGTTGTAGCGCAGCATGACGAGGCGATCGACGCCCATGCCGAACGCCCAGCCGGAGTAGACATCCGGGTCGTAGCCGACGTTGCGGAGGACGTTCGGGTGGACCATCCCGGCGCCAAGGATTTCGATCCAGCCGCTTCCCTTGCAGGTGCGGCATCCCTTGCCCTTGCAGAACGGGCAGTCAATCGACATGTCGACGCCCGGCTCGACGAACGGGAAATAGTCGCAACGGAAGCGCACCTTGCGCTCCGGCCCGAATATCTGCCGGGCAAACTCGGCCAACGTCCCACGCAGGTCGGCCATCGTGATGTGCCGATCAACGGCCAGGCCTTCGATCTGATGGAAGTGCCACTCGTGGGTGGCGTCCTGCGCCTCGTATCGATAGGTGCGGCCGGGGACGACGACGCGAACGGGTGGGTCCTGCTTCAGCATCGTCCGAATCTGCATCGGCGACGTGTGTGGGCGAAGGGTGATCTCCTTCTCGTTCGAGTTGATGAAGATCGTGTCCCAGACATCGCGGGCCGGATGATCCTGTGGGATGTTGAGCATGTCGAAGCTATACAGCGCGTACTCGACCTCTGGTCCCTCGACCGTCTGGAACCCGAGGTGCGCGAAGATGTCGCAGGCCTCGCGGATCATGGCCGTGATGGGATGCAGGTTACCGACGGGATGACGACGGCCTGGCAGCGTCACGTCGACTGACTCGGCTCCGAGGCGCGCGTCGAGGGCCGCCGCGCGAACTTCGTCCTGCCGAGCGGTGAACGCCGCTTCGAGTTGGGTCTTTACTTCATTGAGTTGGCGGCCCCGCTCGCGGCGCTCGTCGGGCGTCAGCGACCCGAGCGTGCGCATCGCTTCGGAGAGCGTACCTTTGCGACCGAGGACATCTCGGTACCAGCCAGCGAGTTCGTCTTCGCTGGTCGCATGCCTCAGCGAATCCAGCGACTGCTGCAATAGATCGTCGTTCATCGGTCCCTCCCACGATCGCCGCGTCGGTTCTGCCGTTGTCAGAACGAATCTGTCACCACAAAACGACATGAACATGAAAAAGCACCCCTCGCTCAGGGGCGAGGAGTGCTCACGCGGTACCACCCTGATTCACCGATCGCCCGAAACAAGCAGACCGGCCTCATCCGTCCGATATCAATTCGGACGCGCTTCTATAACGGGAAGCGCCCGGGGACGACTACTGCGTTCGGCAGATGCCAAACGGTTCCCCGCCCAGCTCCGGAGTGAATGTCGCGGTGGCGTGCCGTGCCGGCTCACAGTCTCTGGCCTGGCGTCCCTGTCGGCGTCCGGATCCGCGACCCGTCTCCATCAACGCTGCATCTTTGCTAACGAGACAGTATAGCAGCGTGAGGACGGCCAATTGTGAATAGCGCCCCGCCCTCCGACTTTCGTCGGATGTGGAACTGATCGAATGTCCGATGGTGTGGGAGGGACCCATGGTTAGGATTGGGTTCCGGCGGGCTCAACGGCGAGCCGCCGGGTACTGATCGCAGAGAGGCGATAGTTCAAGATGTCGAACGTCACCATTTCCGGCACCAACGTTGTTGTCGAACTTGAGGGGTTGGACAAGCTCTGGGCGCTGAAGTCCAGATTTGAGATTCCCTTCGAAAACATCGTCAGGATCGAAGCCGATCCGAATATCGCGCGCGGCAAGAAGGGTTTCCGCGCACCCGGGACACATCTGCCGGGTAGATACACGGCGGGTACGTTCTACCGCAACGGTGACCGGAACTTCTGGAACGTCCGCAATCCGGACAACGTCGTCGTCGTCGAACTCCGCAATGAGCGCTTCGCACGGCTCATCATCGAAGTTGCCGAACCACACGCAACCGTCGCCCTCGTCGAGCGACATATCAAGGCACCGGTCTTCACCGCTCAATAATGTCGTTCCCGACAATCAGGCGGCTGGCTGCTGCTCCGGTTCGATCGCAATGTCATCGGCAGCCAGCGCAGCCGCCTGCATGAACGCGTCGATCGCTGGCTCGTAGAGTTGGACCAGGCTTTCGATGATCATGAACGGGATGCGTCGTTCCTCAATCCACGGGTAGGCATCCTGATACGGCAGGAAGCGATCGTTGGAGACAACCAGCCCATCGATGCGTTGAGCCGTCTCCAGGACCCAGTAGTCAGCGTCCGTCCCGGCAGGTACCTGGTGAATCCGCTCGCTGAGGATCAGCGCGTCAAGTTGGTCGGGGTCATCGACTTTGTGCTTCAGACTGGCGTCGACGATGATCATTGGGTGAAAGCCACGCTCTTCGAGGTGTTTACGGACGGCGACAAGATTGGAAACCTTGGGGGTTCCCCCCTTTGAGAATTCTTCAAACGCGACGTTCGACCCATCGACGACGATTTTTCGCCCCATCCTGAGACTCCTTGATGTACGTTTGCGTTCAGCGGCATCCACCGTCGCTCAGGCAGAGACGACGTGCAACGCCTCAGGCAATCCGGGTGCCAGCAAATTGCGCATCCATTCAGTAAGGGAGTGGGTCAGATGGCGACGATATCGGTCGAAGGTGATCGTCTGCACATTCGAATGTCTGGCTGGCAATCGTTCTTCGCGCTCCGTCGTGCGATCGACGTGCCGCTCCACTGCATCGTGAGCGTCGACGCCGGATCGCTGACATCCAAGATGCCTGATGGGATCCGGTTGCCGGGAACGTACGTCCCGAAACTCATCACTGCCGGGAGTTACTGGTGGAAGGAGAAGGGCTGGTCGTTCTGGAGTGTCCGGAGGGTCGAGAAGGCGATCGACCTCCGCCTGCGCGATCACCACTTCAGCCGGATCGTCGTCGAGGTTGACGATCCACATGCAACGGCGCGGATGATCGACGAGGCGATTCGTTCCTACGTCAATGTTGTGACCGCCGCCTGACCATTTGATGCCTTTGGCGACGGTCGATGTTTGGAGGAAACCACTAGATGTTTGATCGAGTGTTCTTCAGCACGATTCTTCCCGAACACGTCAGGTCGGAAGTGGCCGCCAACCACGGAAAGGTGCCGGTCATCGAACTGCACTTGGTCGGTGGGACGGTCCTGGACCTTTGCCACGTCGTTCGACTCTCCGACACCTGGGTGGCGGTCGCGCATTTCTGTCGAGAGGATGTGTTCGACGACGCAGATGTCGCGTTCATCCCTTACGGAACGATCGTGCGCGTATCGCTTTCGATGCGCGATTCCAAAGAGCGGGAAATCGGCTTCTCGATGACGACACCACCGCTTGCGACGCCGAGCGGCGAAGCCGTGCTACCGGCGGCTGGAACGACGACCCGCACCCAACTCGAGAACTGATCGAACCGGGTAGGATTCGAGCGACACAGCGACGAATGACGCTGGCAGCAGAGCGAAACGGGAGGAACGACGGATGGCAATGAACTGGAGCGGTTCGGTGATCGACGCGATCTGGGCGCGCGAGATCCTCGATTCACGGGGCAACCCGACCGTCGAGGTCGACGTCTACCTCGAAGACGGGTCGTTCGGCCGGGCCGCAGTGCCGTCCGGCGCATCGACCGGCGCGTTCGAAGCGGTTGAGTTGCGTGACGGTGACAAGGCGCGTTACGGCGGCAAGGGAGTCCTGAACGCGGTCGAAAACGTCAACGAGACGATCGCGCCCGAGTTGGAAGGCTACGACGCCTTCGACCAGCGGGCGATCGACCTGCGGATGATCGAGATCGACGGCACCGCGAACAAAGGCAATCTCGGCGCGAATGCCATGCTCGGCGTCTCGCTGGCTGTCGCACGTGCCGCAGCGGAGGCCGCCGGGTTGCCGCTGTTCAAGTACCTCGGTGGCCCGGGAGCGCATACGCTGCCGGTCCCGATGCTCAACATCCTGAACGGTGGCAAGCACGCCGAAGGCTCCAGCGTCGACTTCCAGGAGTTCATGGTCATGCCGGTCGGTGCCGAGTCGTTCTCGGAGTGCCTGCGCTGGGGCGCCGAGGTGTTCCACGCGCTGAAGGCCGTCCTGCACGAGAACGGCTACTCGACGATGGTTGGTGACGAGGGTGGTTACGCGCCGAGCCTCAAGTCGAACGGCGAAGCACTCGACCTGATCGCGACCGCGATCGACCGCGCGGGCTACTCGCTGGGCAGCGACATCCTGCTGGCGATGGACCCGGCGTCGACCGAGTTCTTCGAAGATGGGAAGTACGTCCTCAAGGGCGAGGGACGCACCCTGTCGGTCGATGAGATGATCGACTGGTATGCCGACGCGACCTCGCGCTTCCCGATCATCTCGATCGAAGACGGACTGGCCGAGGACGATTGGGCTGGCTGGAAGGCATTGACGGAGAAGATCGGCGACAAGGTACAGCTGGTCGGCGACGACCTCTACGTGACGAATACCGAGCGACTTGCACGTGGCATTCGCGAGAAGGCCGGCAACTCGATTCTCGTCAAACTAAATCAGATCGGGACGCTGACCGAGACGTTCGAGGCCGTTAGCCTCGCGCACCGCTCAGGTTTCACAGCCGTGATCTCGCATCGCTCCGGAGAGACATCTGACTCGTTCGTGGCTGATCTGGTCGTTGCGACGAACGCTGGACAGATCAAGACTGGCGCGCCATCACGGATGGACCGGGTCGAGAAGTACAACCAGTTGCTCCGAATCGAAGAGCAACTGGGCGAACAGGCGACCTTCGCGGGCCGCAGAGCGTTCGGGCAACGGCTGGCCGACTAGAGCAACCCCAATTTCTATCTGAGATATGAGCCGAAGGATCTCTCACAATGCCGTGTAGCGGTTGAAGGAGAGGTCCTTCTTTTCGCTCGAGTTGACAGAGAGAGCGGCGAATGTTGCTCGCAATTGCGCAAAGGCCTGCGTTAGATCTCCCGTGCCATCATCGCACCGATCGCTGCACCGATCGCCACGCCAATCCCGATGCCGATGGCAATGTTGTCCAGTGCGACGCCGATGGCTGTACCCAGTGCAACGCCGATCGCAATCCCGATCGCCATCTTCGATCCGGTATCGATCGATGTTGATTCCGCACCGTCGTCCGAATCGTGTCGTCGTTCGCGATCGTCATCCATGCACAGATCTCCAGTTCCTGTGTCGCTACTCGCATGCAGCGATTCCATCCTCGAACGCTTGCTGGTCTCCGGCTCGTCGCGCCCAGAGTGCCTGCTGTAGCGCGAACGTGCTGCGATAGAAGGCTGCGCGCCGTTCAGTCTCCGGCGTAAACAACTCTGGATAGTGCGGTTGCATGGCGTGTGCCAGCCGAGCATCGAAGGAAGTAAGGCCTGCCAGATCGACTGCGGGATCACCGAACGCGACACGGCCGAAGTCGATGACACCGCTAACGCGCCCCGCCGCGTAATCGAAGAGCAGGTTGGTGCCGCCAAAGTCACCGTGACGCAGCATCGGTTGCCACGACTGGCGGGTTGAGTGCGCCAGGAATGCGCTGAACTCGCGTTCAACGGACACGCATGCGTCGGGCCGCATCACTGGGAACAGTTCGGCTCTGAAGGCATCCAGCATCGAGCGCCAGTCGTTCGGGCGATCGGCGTCGCGAACAGCATGGCGAATGTCGTCAAGTGGAGTTGCGTGGAGTGCTGAGAGGAATTGTGCGAGTTGCCTCGCAACCTCAAGCCAGGTCGAACGATCTGATTTCTGAAGTTCGTCCAGCGACTGCCGATTGAGATGCCGACCGGCAAGCCGCTCGTAGCCCATGAACTACCGTCCAATGTCTTCAATGCCAGTGAACTTCGGCGCAGGGATCGGGATCGGCAATCTGCCCCGCAGATGCTGCAGCGTCAGAATCTCGGACCTGAGCGCGGCCGCCGCAGCGTCAGTTCGCGGAAAGCGGAACACCAGCGCATCGTTCAGGATCAGCACATCGTTGAACTGGCCCGAGTACGTCGCGACCGAGTCAACGACGATCTCCGGGAATCGGTCCCGCACAATGCGGAGATAATCAGCGACCGCCGTCACCCACCGCCATCGTTCCCGCCAGGCTCGGGCCGAAGTAGCGAGATACCCGTCATTTCGGAAGGCGGCGCGATCCCAAGCAGATCGAGCACCGTTGGTGCGACGTCAGCGAGGCGCCCACCGTCTCGAAGCGGGCTGTGACGCTGTGTTGAATCGTGTGGCGAGACGAGAATGACCGGGACCGGATTGGTCGTGTGCGCCGTCATTGGCTGATCGGTGCCAGGAACAAGCATCTGCTCAGCATTGCCATGGTCTGCCGTGACAATGACGCTCCCGCCAGCCGCTACAGCGGCATCGACGATCCGGCCAAGTTGCGTGTCAACCGCTTCGGTCGCGGCAACCGCGGCCTGTAACACTCCCGTGTGGCCGACCATGTCGCAGTTCGCGAAGTTGACGATCGCGAATGCGTACTGGCCACTCTCGATGGCAGCAACAGTGGTGCTGCCGACACCTTCGGCGCTCATCTCAGGCTGGTGATCGTAGGTCGGGACCTTCGGCGAGGGGACCAGGCTACGTTCTTCACCCTCGAACGGCTCCTCACGGCCACCGTTGAAGAAGTAGGTGACGTGCGCGTACTTCTCCGTCTCGGCAGTGTGGAACTGTCGCAAACCCGACTCCGAGATCACCCGCGCCAGCGGGAAGACGACGTCGATCGCTGGAAAGGCGACCTGAGCCGGGAAGGTGGTCGCGTACTCGGTCATCATCACGAACGTGATGTCGTCTGGTGCCGCGAATTGCTGCCCCTCAATCGGCGGACCGACCAGCGTCTGGGTGAGTTGGCGCGCGCGGTCGGCTCGGAAGTTGAAGAAGACAACGACATCGCCTGGCTGGATCGTCGTCGGCTCCCCGCTGGCGTCAGGGATGACGATCGGCGACATGAACTCGTCGGTCTTACCGGCGGCGTAATGCGCTTCGACTGCGGCAACCGCGTCGTCCCATGGTTCGCCGGTCCCCGATACGAGCAAGTCGAACGCCGTTCGTGTCCGCTCCCAGCGGCGGTCGCGGTCCATCGCGAAATAGCGCCCGACGACAGATGCGATTCGGCCAACGCCGAACCGCTCGATGGCTCGCTGGGTCTCGGCGAGGTAGCCCGCGCCACCGGTCGGAGATGTGTCTCGGCCATCGAGGAAGGCATGGATGGCAACCTGCCGATTGCCGGTGCGCGCAGCAAGGTCGAGTAACGCTTCGAGATGACGGATGTGCGAATGCACACCACCGTCCGAGAGCAGACCCATGAGGTGCAGCGTCCGGCCACCTTCGCTGGCGCCCTGGGCGGCTGCAACGAGGGATGGGTTCGTGAAGAACTCACCCTGCTCGATCGCGAGATCTATGCGGGTGATTGACTGGTAGACGATGAAGCCCGCACCGAGGTTGAGGTGTCCGACCTCGGAGTTACCCATCTGCCCACGTGGGAGTCCAACATCGATACCGCTCGTCCGCAGGGTCGCGTGCGGGTACTCGTGCCAGAGCCGGTCGAAGACCGGTGTCCGGGCCAACTCGATCGCGTTGCCGGGGCCAGGTGGCTCGAGTCCCCAGCCGTCCAGAATCACCAGAACGACCAGACCAGATCGTTGGGAAACGCTCACGAGGACTTCACCTTCTCTTCTGGCGATGACAGCGACACCTCGCCGCTACTCGCCTGCATCTTTCGCTCCAACCGGCGCAAGCGGCGCTCGAAGGCGGCCAGCGCGACGGTGTCCCGCGCGAGTGCCGCCCCGTCAGCGCCACGGCGAACGACTTCGAGCGCTCGCGCGGGATCACGCTCGCGATGTTCGAGGTACTTGGCCAGTTCCTCCGCTGCAAAGAGCCGAATCGGCCGCGCCGGGTCGCGCATTCCGGCGATCCACTCATCGCAGGCGACACTGTAGCGCCGTCGCCGCTTGAGTACGGTCGAGAGTTCCCGCAGCGCGCGCAGCCGCAACTCGACCGGGGCCGTTGGTGTACGCCACAGCTCCGATACCGACGCGATTGCGGCGTCATCACCAAGCCGACGCAGGCGATAGAGTGCAAGCGCCAACCGGTCGATGTCGTTCGGCGGCGTGTCTAGACCGGATTCATAGAGGTGGACGAGCGCCGTCAACCGCGCCAGTGTCACGATGTCGATCCGGTTGTGCTCGAAGACTGGCTCCAGTGTCTCGATGCGCCGTGTCCGGAGGTAATCGAAATAGAGTTGGGGAATCAGCCAGCCTGGAGCGTCCAGTTCGCGCTCGACACCGAGGATCATCCGCTCGATCGTCCCAAGCGAACAGGACGGCAGACGGTGTTTCCATATTGCTCGCGCTGGCGAGAGGAGATCGATGTGCTGCTCCGGCGACGCGAATGACTGGCCGTGCATACGGTAACGCGTCTCCAGCAACGGAACGTCGAACGACCGGCCGTTGTACGTCACCAGCGCGCCGATCTCGGCGATATCGACCGCCAACGCCGCCAGCAGCGCTCGCTCATCGCCGGGGTGGCGCATGAAGAATTGCCGGACATGCAACGCATCGCCGTTGAACCGGCCAACGCCAACGAGAAAGACATGGGTACCGGTTCCGCCAGAGAGTCCGGTCGTCTCGGTGTCGAGGAAGATCATGTCGCGCGCATCGGTGAACCGTTGCCGGTCAGCGCTGCGGCAAGCGCGAAATGCGTCGAGCGCGGCTGCAATCTCCGGCCCAACGTAGACCTGGTCGCTGACGACGCACTCGCCCTCAGCCGTCCGTGATGGCCGCCCACCGCGCGGAAGCGGCCACTCCATCGCCGCCTCGACCGATGCGGACGTTGGCGCCGCGTTGCCGAGTGCACCGGCATACCGGTCGCGAAAACTGCGGGTGCTCATGGCACGTCTCTCAAGTCCATGTGCTCATTGTAATGCGTACCACCGGACGGTTGGTGAACCGTAGGCAGGTTCGTTCGATTCATGGCGTGAGACTTGCCGCGCGAAAGCCAGGGCTGTTTGACACCTCTTTTCAGAGAGGCATAGAATCGCAAAGTTGAGCGGTGCGGTGCGCATCGCGACAACGTTTCCGCTGATCACGCCACGGTCAGCGGCTGGGTACAGAATCAGGAGCGGAGAGCATGGCGTACCAGGTTACATTGATCCCCGGTGATGGAATCGGTCCAGAAGTATCGGAAGCAACCAGGCGCGTGCTCGAAGCGACCGGCGTCGGCTTCGAATGGGATGTCCAGGAGGCTGGTGTCGGCGCACTGGAGAAGTCCGGTGACGTGCTGCCCGCCGCCGTCCTCGAATCGATCCGGAAGAACAACGTCGCAATTAAAGGCCCGCTGACGACGCCGCTCGGGACCGGCTTCCGGAGCGTCAACGTCGCACTGCGCCACGAGCTCCAGCTCTATGCCAACTTGCGTCCCGCACGAACGTTTACAGGCGTCCGCTCCGTCTTCTCCAACATCGACCTCGTCGTCGTCCGCGAGAATCTGGAAGACCTGTACGCCGGCGTCGAGTTCGACACCGGTGCTGAGGACACGAAGGAAGTCCTCGCAACGATCAACCGATTCGCGGCCAAGCCGGTCTCAGAGACGGCGGCCATCTCGATCAAGTCCATCACGCCCGAGAACTCAGAGCGCATCGTTCGCTTCGCCTTCGACTACGCGGTGAAGAACGAGCGCAAACTGGTCACCTCGGTCCACAAGGCCAACATCATGAAGTTCAGCGACGGCTTGTTCCTGAAGGTCTCGCAGGAGGTCGCCAAGGACTACCCGCAGATCGACTTCAACGACCGCATCGTCGACAACATGTGCATGCAGCTGATGCAGCGACCGGAGGACTACGACGTTCTCGTGATGCCGAACCTGTACGGCGATGTCCTCTCCGACCTGACGGCCGGGATGGTCGGTGGCCTGGGTGTCGCACCGAGCGCCAACATCGGCGAGACGGCTGCGATCTTCGAGCCGATTCACGGCAGCGCACCATCGCACGCTGGTAAGAACGAGGCGAACCCGTCGGCGACGATCCTCAGCGGCGCGATGATGCTGCGTCACCTCGGGGAGCTACAGGCCGCCAAGGCGGTCGAGGACGCTGTGGCAGCCATCATCGCCGAAGGCAAGGATGTCACCTACGACCTGCGGCCAGATCGCGACCGCACCAAGGCTTCCGGTACGTCCGATATGGCCGATGCGATCATCGCGCGCCTGAGCGCCTAGTCCACGCTGTAACGGCATCCCGATATATGGGATGCCGTTCTCCTTGACATTGCTACGAACTGTACGTATGATTCCGCTCGCTCCTGAAACAGGGCCGCTGAGGCCGGTTCGGGAGCGAGCGGAAGTCGTTTGAAGCGATGCCACAAGCGAGCGAAATCTCCTTGACACGGATCGACTCAGATGATATCCTTCCAGAGCCTTGGAAACGGGGCGGAACGGAAGGGTCCGGGTCAAGCCGGCGGGGTCGCGGAGACGCGAAAACGTCCCTTGACAGCCAGTCAGGCGCCGGGTATACTTCCAAGGCTTCAGTCACGAGGCGCGGCAACGCGGTCTGTGCTGGAGTTGCCGAGAGGCAGTGGTATGAGAGGAGCGATCGTGCGTTAAGCCGTCGGATCTGAGTCACTCAGAACCTGGCTGCGTGCGTCGCCCGCCGAATCCGGCGGGTTTTTCAACGCCTCGAAGTACCTCGCACCTTACCAACTGAGACGTGATTCGCAAGCGTGTGGGCGCTTGAGTCGTTCTGCTGTGGAGACACAGGTGGATGACCAAGCAGTCAATACAACTTGAGCAGAACATCTCTACGGAGATGGACTCTTGATGGAGAGTTTGATCCTGGCTCAGGATAAACGCTGGCGGCGTGCCTAATGCATGCAAGTCGAACGGGACGCCCTTTGGGGCTCGACCGTGGCGGACGGGTGAGGAGCAC